>OHAQ01001772.1_pt1 | contig 16400 bp, 14 predicted proteins | sample 1577111 | NCBI WGS metagenome assembly OHAQ01 (sample SAMEA3541549, study PRJEB24748) | human gut metagenome | biome: human gut; feature: human-associated habitat; material: faeces | place: China | collected 2012 | reverse complement strand
GCCATCGCCGAGCAAAAGGGCGAAACTCCCCCGCCCTCGCCCGAGGACTGCCTTACTTCCGGCTTTTCCTCATTCATATGAAGATGTGGAATGATCTTATCCATCAGCAGCAAAAACAGAATTCCAAATACAAATCCAACTGCTGCAGGCAGGAAAACAAATCTTCCCATCGTCTCTGACATGTTAATCGATGGTATCAGCAGCGACCACACAGACGCCGCCACCATGACACCGGATGCAAAGCCAAGCAGTGCTTTCTGTACCAGACGGTTCAACCCGTTTTTCATAAAGAAAACACATGCTGCCCCTAATGAAGTTCCCAGAAAAGGAACCAGTAAACCAATAACTAAATTCAATGTTCCCTCCTATCTATTTAACTTGGCGTCCGCCTTATTCTGAAATTTTTCCGCCTGTACGATAAAACGCTCATGCGTTCCTTCCCCGATCTTCCCGGTTTCATCCTCTACTTCCACAGAAAATACAAGGCGTCTTTTATCCACTTCCACCAAAGTGGTATTGCAGGTCACCTTCATTCCCACCGGCGATGCGGCAAGATGTTTTACATTAAGGCTCGTTCCCACAGTCACACATCCTTCTTCGAGTTCATCTGCAACACTTTTCCATGCGGTCTCCTCGATCAGCGCAATCATTGCCGGTGTCGCAAATACTGCTAATGTACCGCTTTTCATCACTGCTGCCGTATTTTCTTTCTCTACTATAATTGTATGCTGTCCTTTGATTCCTGCTTCTAACATTTTATCCTCCAAAGTTAAATTATTATTTTAGTGATTTAGTACCATTACAGTTTATCATAAAAAGAACCGCACATCAATGTTGATATACGGTTCTTTTTCGCAATATGAATTTTATAAATGAAGCACTCTCTCTTTAATTTCCTGTGTTCTGCCCTGATTCCAGAACTGTGTTCCAATGTAGCCGCAGGTTCTGCGCGCCACACTCATCTTATTCTGGTCACGATTGCCACAGTTTGGACACTCCCAGACAAGTTTGCCGTCCTTATCATTGACGATCTTGATCTCTCCGGAATAACCACATTCCATACAGTAATCACTCTTGGTATTTAACTCTGCATACATGATATTGTCATAAATATACTGCATCACTGCAAGCACTGCGTCAATATTATTCTGCATATTCGGCACTTCCACATAACTGATCGCACCACCCGGAGATAACTCCTGGAACTGTGACTCAAATTTTAACTTATCAAACGCATTAATCTTCTCTGTCACATGAACATGATAGCTGTTTGTGATATAGTTCTTATCTGTCACTCCCGGAATGATACCAAAACGCTTCTGCAGGCATTTTGCAAATTTATATGTCGTTGATTCAAGTGGTGTTCCATACAGACTGAAATCAATATTGTGCTTCTCTTTCCATTCCGTGCAGGCATCATTCAGACGACGCATTACTTTTAATGCAAATTCTGTTCCTTCCGGTTCTGTGTGGGAAACCCCCTTCATATATCTGGTACACTCACAAAGTCCCGCATAACCAAGAGAAATCGTAGAATATCCATCATACAACAGTTTGTCGATCGTCTCTCCCTTCTTTAAGCGCGCCAGAGCACCGTTCTGCCAGAGGATCGGCGCAACATCAGAAGGTGTGCCAAGCAGTCTCTTATGACGGATGATCAGCGCTCTGTAGCAGAGATCTAATCTTTCATCCAAGAGTTCCCAGAACTTATCCATATCTTTTCCGGAAGAGCATGCAACATCCACAAGATTTAACGTAACAACTCCCTGATTAAATCTGCCATAATATTTCTTACCCGGAACATAATTCTTTGCATTTGCATAATTTTCTTTTGTACGGTCAACAGTCAGAAAAGATCTGCATCCCATACAGGTATAACAGTTGCCGTCTTTTAACTTCTTCATGATCTTCTCTGAGATATAATCCGGAACCATTCTCTTTGCAGTACATTCTGCTGCAAGTTTTGTCAGATACCAGTATTTCGTACCTTCGCGGATATTATCTGCCTCTAAGACATAGATCAGTTTCGGGAATGCAGGTGTAATGTACACGCCCTGCTCATTTTTCACTCCAAGGATTCTCTGGTGAAGCATTTCCTCGATCACGGCTGCAAGATCATCACGAAGCTGGCCTTCCGGCACCTCATCAAGATACATAAATACTGTAATAAACGGTGCCTGTCCGTTTGTTGTCATCAGGGTGATCACCTGATACTGGATCATCTGTACGCCACGGTTGATTTCTTCTTTTACACGGATCTCAGCAATTTTTTTCACCTTATCCTCTGTCGGTTCAACTCCGATCGCCTCAAGTTCTGCACGAACCTGTTTACGGTATTTTTCACGGCTGACCTGTACGAACGGTGCCAGATGGGAAAGTGAGATACTCTGTCCACCGTACTGGGAACTTGCGATCTGTGCGATTGCCTGTGTTGCGATATTGCATGCTGTAGAGAAACTCTTCGGACGGTCAATCATTGTTTCGCTGATAACAGTTCCGTTCTGAAGCATATCCTCTAAATTGACCAGACAGCAGTTGTGCATATGCTGTGCAAAATAATCCGCATCATGAAAATGAATGATTCCCTGCTCGTGCGCCTCCACGATATCCGGCGGCAGCAAAAATCTCTTTGTGATATCTTTGCTGACCTCTCCTGCCATATAATCTCTCTGCACGCTGTTTACCGTTGGATTTTTATTTGAATTTTCCTGTTTTACTTCCTCATTATTACACTCTAACAAACTTAAGATCTGTTCATCCGTTGAGTTGGATTTGCGCACCAGTTCCTGTTTGTAACGGTATGTAATATAGTTTCGTGCCACATTAAATGCACGCTGATTCATGATCTGGTTCTCTACCATATCCTGAATCTCTTCTACACTTGGAGAACGTTTCATATTTTCACAGGCAATTTCCACATTTTTTGATATCTCATCAATCTGCTTATCTGTCAGCTTCTCATAATCAATAACGCTGTTGTTTGCCCTGCGGATCGCCGCCTCAATTTTTTTAATATCAAAGGTATCCTCCATACCGCTTCTTTTAATAATTTTCATTTCCGATCAAATCCCTTTCTGTTTCTGACTGATGGCTGCCTGCCATACCCAAACGGCCGCATAACCTACGAGTACTTATTATACAATATATTGTGTCTTTGTCAATGTGTTTGGAACATATATATTTTCCCATTTTTATGATATCCGGACAGAATCGATCGTTGCAACCCCAGTAAATACGCGGTCTTTATTCACTATTACCAAATTTAAGGTGATTTCTTCGTCATTTTTTTCACTTGTATATCCTGCATCATCAACCACAATATCTAGTGTTTCTATTTTTTCATGCCACCACAGAAAGAATTCTTCGGACAGGCAATATCAACATCCAGATTCAAAAGCATCCGGTCTAAATATTTCTTAAGATCTTTTACCTCTTCATCACTCAGTCCTTTCTCTAAAAGAGCTTCCATTTCACGCATATCCTGCTCTGACCTCTCTACCATAGTACGTGCTTTATCTGTCAGCACCAGTTTCTTCAGCCTCGCATCATGCTCCACCGTCTCACGGCGCACCAGCCCTTTCCGTTCCATGACTGCAAGCATGTTTGATGCGGTTGCCCGCGATACCGAAAATTCCGTTTCAATATCCTTCTGATAGATATCCTTTCCATCATGATCCCGCAAAAATCCAAGCGTCCAGCGCTGCATTCCCGTAAGTGGTTCTTTTTCATTTTCCTGTTTTTTTGCCTCCATCCGCTTATGGATCTGGTTATGGATCAAACGTATTTTATATCCTATCGTATCTGTATGCATGATTTATCTCCTGCTGAAATAATATTATTTTTTACATTGACATTCTTTTTTTTATGCCTTATAACTATATTGTTAGCACACTAACAAATAAAAATCAATTATTTTTTGAAAAGGATGTGATGTTATGTTAAAAACTCTGGGAGCTCAGATCAAAGAATTTAAAAAAGATTCTTTCCTCACTCCTGTTTTCATGATCTTAGAAGTACTCATGGAAACGATCATCCCACTGATGATGGCATCGATCATCGATAACGGCGTGGAAGCCGGGGATATCCACCATATTTACGTCATGGGCGGATGTATGGTCATTGTCGCGTGTGTTTCCCTGTTTGCAGGAACGATGGGTGGAAAATACGGTGCCCGTGCTTCCGCAGGATTCGCCCGTAACTTACGAAAAGCAATGTACGAAAATATACAGACCTTTTCTTTTTCCAACATTGACAAATTCAGCACCGCAGGTCTTGTCACAAGGCTCACCACTGATGTGACGAATCTGCAGAACGCATATCAGATGCTGCTGCGTATGTGCGTGCGCGCACCGATCTCTTTAGTCTGCGCGATGATCATGGCATTTTTCATCAATGCGAAACTCGCATGCGTTTACCTGATCGCTGTTATCGTACTTGGTGTGATCCTTGCCTTTATTACAATACGGGCACATCATTACTTTATGGAAGTATTTCCAAAGTACGATGACTTAAATGCATCGGTACAGGAAAATGTCTCCGCGATCCGTGTAGTCAAAGCCTATGTCCGTGAGGATTATGAAAAGAAGAAGTTCACACAGGCAAGCAAAAATATTTATAACATGTTTGTCAAAGCAGAAAGCGTACTCGCTTTCAACTCCCCTGTCATGCAGATTGCTGTATATAGCTGTATCATCGCATTAAGCTGGCTGGGGGCAAAAATGATCGTTGCAGGTTCTCTTACCACAGGCGAACTGATGAGTCTTCTTACCTATTGTATGAACATCATGATGAGTCTGATGATGCTCTCAATGGTTTTCGTTATGTTAGCCATGAGTATCGCAAGTGCCGAGCGTATCTGTGAGGTTTTAAATGAAAAAAGTGATATCACAAACCCGGAAAATCCGGTTTACGAAGTAGCCGACGGCAGTGTCACATTTGACCATGTAACATTCCGTTATAACAAGACCTCAGATAAACCGATCCTTGATGATATCAATCTTACCATCCACTCCGGTGAGACCATCGGTGTCATCGGCGGTACAGGAAGTTCTAAATCTTCACTCGTCAACCTGATCAGCCGTCTTTATGACGTTTCGGAAGGTACTGTTCTCGTCGGCGGAAAAGATGTACGTTCCTACGATCTTGACACCCTGCGCGATGAGGTCTCCGTAGTATTGCAGAACAACGTGCTTTTCTCCGGAACCATCTATGAAAACCTCCGCTGGGGCGATAAAAATGCGACTGATGAAGAATGTCGCCACGCATGCCATCTTGCCTGCGCAGATGAATTTATCGACCGCTTTCCGGACGGCTACAACACTTACATTGAACAGGGTGGAACCAACGTATCCGGTGGTCAGAAACAGCGTCTGTGTATTGCAAGAGCCCTGTTAAAGAAACCGAAAATACTTATTTTAGATGACAGTACGAGTGCTGTTGATACCGCAACCGATGCAAAGATCCGCAAGGCTTTTGCCGAAGAGATTCCGGACACAACCAAATTCATCATCGCACAGCGAATCTCCTCCGTCCAGAATGCAGACCGCATCATCGTTTTAGATAACGGTGTTGTAAATGGCTTTGGCACACATGAAGAATTATTAGAATCCAATGATATCTACCGCGATGTCTATGAATCACAGACCAGCGGAAGCGGTGATTTCGATGAAGGAGGTGCTGCATAATGGCAGAAAAAAATACCAAACCGGTTCATGGTCCGGGTGGCAGAGGTCCAAAAGGCCCACGTCCGAAAGTTGAAAATCCCGGCAGACTTTTTATGCGTCTGCTCGCTTACATTATGAAAAATTATGCAGTTCACTGTATTCTTGTCGTGATCTGTATTTTCATTACCGTACTTGCCAGTGTACAGGGTACCTGGTTTATGCAGACTCTGATCGACAGCTATATTCTGCCGCTCATCGGTCAGGCAGATCCTGATTTCTCCGGTCTGCTGCATGCCATCATGCGTGTTGCCGTTTTTTACCTGATCGGAGCAATCGCTTCTTATATATATACACGTATCATGGTAAATGTTTCACAGGGTACTTTAAAAAACCTGCGTGATGACATGTTTACCCATATGGAAGAACTTCCGATCCGCTACTTTGACACACATTATCACGGAGATATCATGTCCACCTATACGAACGATATCGATACACTCCGTCAGATGATCAGCCAGAGTATGCCACAGTTTTTGAACAGTATCATCACCATCGTGAGTGTATTTGTCAGCATGCTTCTCTTAAATGTTCCGTTGACAATCGTGACACTTCTTATGATCGGTGTCACACTTTTTGCCACAAAAAAGATCGGTGCACTAAGTGCAAAATACTTTATCGCACAGCAGAAAGATATCGCAACGGTCAACGGTTATATCGAAGAGATGATGAATGGTCAGAAAGTCGTCAAGGTCTTTACCCATGAAGAAGAAAGTATCGAAAACTTTAACAGATTGAATGACCAGCTCTTCCACAGTGCAGACAATGCCAATAAATTTGGTAATATTTTAATGCCTGTCAATGCACAGATCGGTAACATCAGCTATGTACTCTGTGCTTTAGTCGGCGGTGTACTCGCCTTAAACGGCATCGGCGGTTTTACACTCGGAAAACTTGCAAGTTTCCTTACCTATAATAAGAGTTTCAGCCAGCCGGTCAACCAGCTTAGTATGCAGCTCAACAATATCGTCATGGCCCTTGCCGGTTCCGAGCGTATCTTTAAGCTGCTTGATGAAGAACCGGAAACAGACGAAGGTTATGTTACACTCGTCCGCGCCAGAAAAGAAAACGGTCAGATCGTCGAATCAAAAGAACGTACCGGTATGTGGGCATGGAAACACACACATCAGGCTGACGGCAGTGTCGATTATATCGAGCTGAAAGGCGATGTTGTCTTTGATGATGTTGATTTCGGTTATAACCCGGATAAGATCGTGCTCCACAATGTAGACCTCTACGCAACACCTGGTCAGAAGATTGCTTTTGTCGGAAGTACCGGTGCCGGAAAGACTACGATCACGAACCTGATCAACCGTTTCTATGATATTCAGGATGGTAAGATCCGCTACGATGGTATCAATATCAATAAGATTAAAAAAGACGATCTGCGTCATTCCCTCGGCATCGTACTTCAGGACACACACCTGTTCACTGCAACCGTAATGGAAAATATCCGCTATGGAAAACTCGATGCCACAGATGAAGAAGTCATTGCAGCCGCAAAACTTGCCAATGCAGATACCTTTATCCACCAGTTGCCGGACGGTTACAACACACTTTTAACCGGTGACGGTGCAAACTTAAGCCAGGGACAGCGTCAGCTGCTCGCCATCGCACGCGCTGCGATCGCAGATCCGCCGGTACTGATCCTCGATGAGGCAACCAGTTCCATTGATACCAGAACAGAAAAGATCGTTCAGGATGGTATGGATAAACTGATGGCAGGACGTACCACTTTCGTGATCGCCCACCGCCTCTCCACAGTCAAGAACAGTGACTGCATTATCGTATTAGAGCAGGGACGCGTCATCGAACGCGGCAACCATGACAAACTCATGGAAGAAAAAGGAAAATATTATCAGCTTTACACAGGAAATCTTGCGGAGGGCTAGAATATATTTTAAATCGTATAGATATTTTTCTTTCTCTGTATTTTCATAAGTGACCTCAAAAAATGGGCATATATAAAGCCAAAAACTTTATATATGCCCATTTTCATCTCTATTTTTATATTACTCTAAACCACTTTTTCTTTCTTCTTCCATGGTAAAATAACTTTCTCCGGCATGCGTCCTTTCACAGTTTCTGCACCGGAACATATCTTATCCGCACAGCACAAGATCCAGCCTTCCATATATTTGGGCGGAACGATATTTAATGGAAACATATGACATTTTATCATATCTTTTTCTATTTCATTCAGATCCGGGATGTCACGCATGGCATTCTCGCACGCCCTTTCTGCATGATGAAATCCATGCCATTTATGCGACGCATCTTTTTCGTGCCAGTCATAAAGAAAATAATCATGCAGTAACGCTCCACGGATCAGCGAGTGGATATCCACAGGTGCGTTCATTTTCAATGCCAGATAATAGCTGAAATATGCAACCGATACGCTGTGGCGAAATACGCTGGTGGCTCCATGCTGTATATAGCGATGAGACTCTAACAGGCGGGACTGCCTGCAGAGTTCCTCTAAGGTGTCATAAAAGTATTTTTCCTGCTCGTCGGATAAATGATAGGTCATTTTGCTCCTTCTTTCCATGCTATTCAATAAAACAGTTACCTGGGCGAAACTCTGCTTTAGGCTGTGAACGTTGTGGGAAATTGACAGCTGAAACGAAAGCACGCTCTCGCTGCGTGTCGCTCGTAGCGGATACTAAATGACCAAAATACGGTCACTAAGTACCGACGGCTCCCCAGCACTTTCTTTTTCATCTGTCAATTTTCCACAACATCGCCAGTTCATGAATGAGTTTCGCAATTAACTTAGTATATGCATGCATAAACAAGATTGTCAAGCTATCGCAAAAATATGAGGACTTTTTCAGTCCTCATATTTTTATACACATGATTTTGGTATCAAATATAATACCTTACAGTAACTCTTTTAATATCTGGTTCACAAGTGCCGGGTTTGCTTTACCCTTCATTGCTTTCATGGTCTGGCCGACTAAGAATCCGATTGCCTTTTCTTTGCCGTTATGGTAATCCTCTACGGACTGCGGGTTATCTGCCAGTACTTTCTGTACCGTCTCACGGAGTGCACCCTCGTCGTTGACTGTCTTTAAGCCTTTCTCTTCAACATATTTTTCCGGATCAATGTCGTCTTTAAAGATCAGTTCGAATACTTCCTTTGCGACCGTGTTTGTAATGGAACCGGAATCGGCAAGATTGATCAGTTTTGCAAGATTGACCGGTGAAAAACGGATATCCTCCGGATCCATGTTATTTTCTTTTAACAGGCGCATCGTCTCCACCATGATCCAGTTGGACACTTTTTTCGGTTTTCCGCAGAGCTCGGTTGCCGCCTCAAACAGATCCGCAAATTTCTTATGTCCGGTAATGATCTCGGCATCATATTTCGGAAGATCAAATTCTTTCTGGTAACGCTCCAATTTCTCCGTGCGAAGCTCCGGCTGGTTTGCCTTTACTTTTGCGATCCACTCGTCGCTGATCACGATCGGGACAAGATCCGGCTCCGGGAAATAACGGTAATCCTGTGCATCCTCTTTGGAACGCATTGCATGGGAAGATTCCTTATTGTCATCCCAGCGGCGTGTCTCCTGCACGATCTTCTTTCCGGCTTCAAGCAGTTCAATCTGACGTGCACGCTCTCCCTCGATAGCTCTTGCAATCGCTTTAAAGGAGTTTAAGTTTTTCATCTCGGTACGGGTTCCAAACTTCTTTGCGCCTGCCTCACGTACAGACAGGTTGACATCGGCACGCATGGAACCTTCATTTAATTTACAGTCGGAAGCGCCAAGATACTGGATGATCATGCGCAGTTTTTCAAGATAAGCAATAACCTCGTCCGCAGAACGCATATCAGGCTCAGATACGATCTCAATCAGCGGCACACCGGAACGGTTGTAATCAACAATGGAGACATCTTCCCACTCATCATGTACAAGTTTTCCGGCATCCTCCTCCATATGGATCTCATGGATACCAATGATCTTCTTTCCGGCTGCCGTCTCGATCTCAACACCGCCGTTTCTGCAGATTGGCAGATATAGCTGGGAAATCTGATAGTTCTGCGGATTATCCGGATAAAAATAGTTCTTACGGTCAAATTTGCAGTACTGGGTGATGCTGCAGTTTGTGGCAATTCCCACTGCCATCGCATATTCCACCACCTGACGGTTTAATACAGGAAGAGAACCCGGCATACCGGTACACACCGGACAGGTATGTGTATTTGGTGCACCGCCGAATGCTGTGGAACAGCCGCAGAAGATTTTTGTTTTTGTTGCTAACTCAACATGGACCTCAAGTCCAATGACAGTTTCATATATTTTACTCATCTCTATTCCTCCATTTTCGGATTATGCAAGCGGGCTGTGCTCATAGGTTCTTGTCTGTTCAAACGCATATGCCGCACGGATGATCTTTTTCTCTTCAAAGCAGTTTCCAATGAGCTGTAACCCGATCGGCAGACCGTTTTTATCTTTGCCGCATGGCAGTGAAATACCAGGTAATCCGGCAAGGTTTACAGAAATCGTATAGATATCTCCTAAATACATCTTGATCGGATCACTTAAAGACTGTCCCAGTTTTGGTGCAGTGGTCGGTGCCGCCGGTCCTAAAATGACATCATATTTTTCAAATGCTTTATCAAATGCCTGTTTGATCAACGCCTTGGTGCGGAGTGCTTTCAGATAATATGCATCATAATAACCGCTGCTCAGCACGAAAGAGCCAAGCATGATACGGCGTTTTACCTCCGGCCCGAATCCTTCGGAACGGGATTTTTTGTACATGTTGTGAAGTCCCTCGTATTCTTTGGTGCGGTAACCATATTTGACACCGTCAAATCTTGCAAGGTTCGAACTTGCCTCTGCACAGGCAATGACATAGTAAGCAGGAATCGCATATTCTACCAGACTTAAGTCAAACTCTTCCACGATGGCGCCCTTTTTCTTTAATTCCTCTGCTGCCTGTAAAACTGCTGCTTTTACTTCCGGATCTAAACCCTCCCCGAAATAATCACGCGGAATACCGATCTTCATTCCTGCAACATCATCCACCAGTGCACTGGTAAAATCGTAATCTTCTCTTTTTACAGAAGTGGAATCCTTCGTGTCATAAGAAGCAATCGTCTCTAAAATCGTTGCACAGTCAGTCACATCTTTCGCAACCGGTCCGATCTGATCTAAAGATGAACCATAGGCGATCAGTCCATAACGTGATACCGTTCCATAGGTCGGTTTGATTCCGGTCACACCACAGAAAGAACTCGGCTGACGGATAGAACCGCCAGTATCTGATCCAAGTGCAAAGACACATTCCTCTGCTGCAACCGCCGCACAGGAACCGCCCGAAGAACCGCCCGGCACATGCTCTGTGTTCCATGGATTTTTTGTCTCACCGTAAGCGGACGTCTCTGTCGTGCTTCCCATGGCAAACTCATCCATGTTGGTCTTTCCTAAAATCACTGTCCCTGCTTTTTCCAGATTTAAAACTGCCTCCGCCGTGTAGGTCGGAATAAAGTTATATAAAATCTTAGAAGAACAGGTGGTAAGCAGATCTTTCGTACACATATTATCCTTAATGGCAACCGGAACACCTGCAAGCGGTCCAGTCAAAATGCCGTCATCAATTTGTTTTTGTACTTCTTTTGCACGTTTCAGTGCTCCCTCTCTATCTACTGTCACAAAGCTGTTTACGAGTTTTTCTTTTTTCTCAATCGCGTCAAGCGCCGCCGTAACAGCTTCCTCTACTGAGATTTCTTTTGCTTTTATTCTTTTGCCGAGTTCCACGGCAGTCAAACTCATAATATTCATATAAATCTCCATTCCTGCTCCTGCTTTTTATCCGAACATTTTCTTTGCCTGCTGCACAAAATGTTCTTTGAGCAATCTGATTAATCTCCAATTGTCTTTGGCACTTTAAATCCACCGTCTTTCTGTGCCGGTGCATTCGAAAGCGTCTCTTTGCTGCCGTCTCCGTTTGTCACTACATCTTCCCGGAATACATTATGCACCGGAAATACATGGGACATCGGTTCTACACCGGATGTATCCAGTTCGTTTAATTTATCAATATAATCTAACATGCTTTCCATGTCTTTTTTTGCTGCTGCTTTTTCCTCTTCGGAAAGCTCAAGCTTTGCAAGGATTCCAACATAATCAATTGTCTCATCAGTTATCGTCATGTTCTTGTTCTCCTATCTTATATGAGCAAAAATAAAGAATGTGCCTTCTTATTATTCTGTGTCAAATAATGTAAACACATTCTCCCGCCATGGTATTTTGTACCACAAAATTCCTCTAAAATATATCACATCCCAGGATATTATGCAAGACTATGGGCATTTTTACCTGTATTACGCAAAACACCGCCATGTAAAACGCTGCATACATGGCGGTGCTGTAACTCTATTTAAATTATCTCATCATCACTTCTGTTGAAGCGTCTGCTAAGCCTGACTATCTCCTGAACACGACCAAGCTGTAGCCCAGCTCTATGTCCTATTTCAATTGTCGTTGGATCTTCATCCGGGAAATCATTTCCCGGTACTCTGTGAAACTCTCCGCCATCTGCTCTCCTGACTTCCGATCCTGTATAAAGCATATCAGTTCCTGCATCCGACACACAGCCACACATCCGTTCAGCATTTTCAAAGTAGAATTCCTCATATACTCCATACGAATTTCTGAGTCCCGAGTTTGAATTTGCACTGAGTGTCCTTGTGATAAAGTTACTGTGAAGATGTGTCTGTGCATACAGTGTGTCAAAACATATCACACCAAAGTCCCCCATTAGCTCCGTTGCAGAGCTGCTTTGCAGCATATAACTGCTATGAGCTGCATATTCTGAATGCACATCCTATTATCATGGTTACCTCTCATTCAATGTCCGCCTTAACTATTCTGTCTCAAATACATAGTATTTAACAGACTTCCCGCATATTCGTTATAATAAAAAAATCCCCGAACAGATTCGACATAATTTTCACTATGTCTTATCCATCCGGGGATGAGCCAGGCAGGTCAGAATGGTCTCTCAATATCTGAATATCCTTACCAGACTTTGACTGCTTTGTCACTTTTGCCCGCCTCCGCATTCTCAAGTCTCTACTCTATGATACTCACTATCTCCTCAGAGTCAGCCTTGACTTTATATGTCTCACCTATGTCAAGTTTGTCATATATAGACTTTTCAACTTTATATGTCTTTTCCTTATCCTTCACTTCACATGTGACTTCATATTCAACTGATTTTTCCCCTAGCCTCTCCTTGTCTGTGAGCTGGGGATCCGGGTATTCCGGTATCTTTCCACCGCCCTCCGCAGTCTCCGTCCTGTCGTACTTCCATCTCCATATCGTATAGTAATACTTCGTATTGTATATCGGCTTATCTCTGTACACAGGAACAGACCTCGTTCTCGTCACATATCCGTAATCATCCACATCATTTGCCACCTCGGAAAATGTTCCATCACCATTGTCCTCGTAGCTGTACTCCACATGGGAACCTATCACTTCATATGAATCATAGGTCTCCTCGCGCTCACCCACATATTCCTGTTCTGTATGATGAACCTCCTGTTTCGTGGTCTTTAGCGTGGCACCCTCGGGGAGTTCCCAGTCGTCTTCATCACACAGAATATATTTCTCCACATCAACACTGGTCTTCCATGTCATATCCCTGACTGTGACTGTCCTCTTCTTTGGCATGGCTATGATCGCCGTAAGTCCGATTATAGCCGCTATCACAAGCATGCCGATCAGCACTATCTTCCATGCTCCAAATGAATGTCCTCTTTTCCGATTGCCCTGCCCGCCTTTTTGTCCGTCGGCAGCCGTTCCTGTACCTGATGCATTCCTGGCATTCCTTGCGTCCTGCTCTTTCCTGACGTCAAAATACCCCTTATCCTTCGCACCTCGTTCAGCACCGCAGCTGCTGCACCGTGTGTTAAGAGCTGAATTGTAATTGCCACAATGATCACATAACCAGTCGGCACCTTTTCCCTTTGTCTGACTCTCCTCCGCGGACAAATACCGCACTCCATCCATATAGAACTTAACTTCCTGTCCCCTCGGCTTTCCGCAGGACGGACACTCACGCTTCGTTCCTTCTATATGTTTCGTACTACAATATGGGCAGTCCCAATACCCCATTACAAGTTTTCCCATACGCAATATCCTCCCCATATATACTACAGATAACTTACCTGCGCAGCAACATCATAATCATGTGGTGTCTTGTTATCAGTCTTGTGTCCAACGGCAAGTGCTATCTGGAATGAATATCCCTCCGGTATTGCAAGTGCCTTGTCAAAATATGCTTTTTTCTCCCCGTGAAGTGCATCATACACGCAGCCGATTATCAGATTTCCGAGCCCCATGCTCTCTGCCGCTATAGCCATATTCTGAACTGCAATTCCTGAATCCACCTTGCTCCACTTGAAGTCATCCTCAGCGCTTAAGAATATGAGCACCGGAGCCTCATAATAGAAATTGTGAGGCTGCTTATCCTGTCCGCGAAGTGCACGCTTCTCTGCATCAAGCTCTTCCAGAATTGGAGCATCACCCTTAACAACTGTAAAATGTATCTCTTTCTTATTCATACCTGTAGGTCCCTGAAGCCCAGCTTCGATGACCTTCTCAAGCTGCTCCTTCGTAACCTCTTCATCACTGTATGCTCTCGCTGAGCTTCTCTTTTTTATTACCTCTAATACCTGATTATCCATTGTCTTTTACCTCCTATTCTGTCATTCCTATTCTGTCATTCCTATACCGTTATCTCTATCTGATTATCCTCTATGCAGACCACACAGCTCTCATAGTATCCATCGCCTGTCGTCCGCGGTCCACTTGTCACCTCATAGCCATCCTCCGCAAGCTGTCTGGTAAGCTCATCCACTTTTTCTTTGCTCCCCACACTGAACGCTATATGTATCAATCCTGTTCTGTTAAGTGTCTTTTCAGGATCATCCATTCCCGGCCTGTTCATTATCTCAAGCCTTGCGCCATCATCAAATGTGAGAAAATATGAACGGAAGTCCGTCGTTTTATTATGATATCCCTCATTTGCTGATGCTCCCAGATATTTCTCAAAAAAATTCTTCGCAGCTTCAAGATCATTCACATACATCGCAACATGCTCAATTCTCATAAATGCAACTCCTCATTATCTTATACGCTACACTCAGCTAGACAAACTACTATATGCATGCTTCTATAGGCATGCTATATAAGCTATTTTAACCCAATGCCACATTTTACACAATGGCATAAAAATATCACCTTTATCCATTTGTATGAATAAAGGTGATATCCCGTTAAAAGCAACGTCTGTAATCAGCCCGTTACACAATTTCATTCTTAGAGCATACCCTCAAGTGTCTCTCTGATAGCCTTGATAAAGTTCTCACTGTTGAGGACTGTTGGGTTCTCGAGAGTTGTGATGAGAGCCAGATCCTTTGTCATCTTGCCATCTTCTATAGTCTTGATGGTTGCAGCCTCGAGCTTGTCTGCAAAATCCTGAAGTGCCTGGATTCCATCAAGCTCTCCACGCTTTCTGAGTGCTCCTGACCATGCGAAGATAGTTGCAACTGAGTTGGTTGATGTCTCCTCACCGGCAAGGTGCTTGTAGTAATGTCTCATAACTGTTCCGTGTGCTGCCTCGTACTCATACTTTCCATCAGGGGATACGAGAACTGATGTCATCATGGCAAGTGAACCAAATGCTGATGAGATCATATCACTCATTACATCTCCATCATAATTCTTACATGCCCAGATGTAACCGCCTTCACTCTTCATAACACGGGCAACCGCATCATCTATAAGTGTGTAGAAGTACTCAATACCTGCTGCATCGAACTGCTCCTTATACTCTGCATCGAATATCTCCTGGAAGATATCCTTGAATGTATGGTCATACTTCTTTGATATGGTATCCTTTGTGGCAAACCACAATGTCTGCTTGGTATCAAGCGCATACTTGAAACAGCTTCTTGCAAAGCTCTCAATAGACTTGTCCACGTTGTGCTGTCCCTGAAGAACACCAGGGCCATCAAACTTATGTATAGTCTCCTTTATAACCTGTCCGTCATCGCCTGTGAATACAAGCTCTGCAGTTCCAGGACCTGGAACATCTATCTCTACGCTCTTGTATACATCACCATATGCATGTCTTGCGATGGTGATAGGCTTCTTCCAGTTCTTAACACATGGCTCGATTCCCTTTACTACGATAGGTGCTCTGAACACTGTACCATCAAGGATCGCTCTGATGGTTCCGTTAGGGCTCTTCCACATCTCCTTGAGATTGTACTCCTTAACTCTTGCCGCATTAGGTGTGATAGTAGCACACTTTACAGCTACGCCATACTTCTGTGTTGCGTATGCTGAGTCAAATGTTACCTTGTCATCTGTCTCATTTCTATGTACAAGTCCAAGGTCATAGTACTCTGACTTGAGATCGATAAATGGATAAATAAGCTCATCCTTTATATACTGCCAGAGAATTCTGGTCATCTCATCTCCATCCATCTCTACAAGTGGTGTGGTCATCTGAATCTTTTCCATGTTTTATGTCCTCCATCTTTGTGTTTTCTAAGTTTTGTTATATACTCACTGCCGATTATAAACTATAAGGGGCTATATTTCTAGTTTTTTTGAATTATACATACCAATTATTAATTTTCTTAAGCCCTATAACCAT
>OHAQ01001757.1_pt1 | contig 16482 bp, 18 predicted proteins | sample 1577111 | NCBI WGS metagenome assembly OHAQ01 (sample SAMEA3541549, study PRJEB24748) | human gut metagenome | biome: human gut; feature: human-associated habitat; material: faeces | place: China | collected 2012 | reverse complement strand
TGAAATTCGATTACACGATTTTTATGACTTTTTCTGGAATTATGAAATGACTTCTAATCATCTATTTCCTCACTTGGCGCCACTCGGAACAGGCCGGGCGGCTTGGGGCAAAATTGTAAGCGGGACAGGGCAACGTCCGGCGCATCTCCAGAGTGCAAAGCTCGCAGTTGTCGCAGCAACGCCATTCTTCCGGGACAGGTTCATGCCTTTCCTTGCAGTGGGTTTCATGCTCACGACAGTCCTGCTCTTCTTGAAATTCAAAGCCACAGAAAACACAGTAATAAAGGTCGAGTTTGTAAACCTCGCCTTCATAGTGGCTTTCAAAGCACTCTTGCGCCTCGTCTTCCGTGGCATAGTCGCTATCGCAGTAAGGACAGGCGTAACGAATCTCTTTTCTGGGCATGACAGCCTCACTGCTTTTGCTCACGTTCCTGCAGCGTCTGCTGCAATCTCCTGATGTGCCGACGGTTCGACACGTTCCAGACGAGGGCCAGAGCCAGCCAGCAGCCCGCCAGAGCTGCGAGCAGGATGGCCCCCAGAAGCAGGCCTTCGCCCATCACGCCACCGCCTCCTTGAGCTGGCGGCCAGCGCAGATGAGGGGCAGCAGAGCCATGATCTGGCGGAAGTTCGCCATGATGCGCACCCGCTTGCCATCCAGGGTCACGATGTAGGTGGCCTGATTGACAGCCGTACCGGGTTGGGAGTAAGTCTTGGTCATTGGATTGCTCCTTCGGGAGTTTGGCCCCTTGGCTGCTGCAACAGCCGAGGGGCTTTTTTATTTGGCGGCCTGCGCCCTGTCGCTGAGTTCCATCACTCTCAGGATGGCGGACAGGGCCATCTGGCCGTCCCGCGCGATGCGGGCCTGTTCCTCTGCCGTGATGATGCCGTCGTCGAGGCTTTGCGCCACCTGCGCGGCAAACTCGCCGAACTGGCGGACGCTCTCCACCAGCGAGGCCGTGACCTCGTGGCCACCCGGAGAGACCGGCGGAAGCTCCACATACACACCACCCATCTGCCGGGCCAGATGATGCATGGGAGCGGATGCGCCCGTCAGCTGCATGATGGGCAGGACGATCTCCGCCCCCAGCTTGTGGCCCGGCTGTGCCGACAGCTGCGACATCAGCGTGGCGTAACGCATGCCCAGCGCATCGGCCACGGCCTCGGCGGAGATGCCGTTGGGCGCATACTTGACCGCGTGCTGGCACAAGATCCTGATCTGTTCATCCTGCATTGCGAAAATCCCCTACTCATTGGCGAGACATGCGCCCGTCAGCCCGTTATCATGCCGGAACAAACCTTCGGGCTTGCGCTGGCGCCCCGGTGCCTTGTCCACCGCAGGGGGCAAGAGTTCCGCCGGGATACCGAAATCCACCAGCTGCCGATGCCTCCAGGAGGAGATGCTCTCCGCCCGGAACCAGCGGCTGATGGCTATGGCGGAGACGTTCAGGGCCTCCGCGATCTGGGCATTGTTTAGGTTGGCCCGGCGCAACCAGATCAACAGCCTCTCTTGCCGGGTCAATTCCTCGTATGTTATCGCTGTCTTCATTGTCATAGTGTAACCCTCTGCACCAAAGGAGTGAAAAATGGGTAACCGTATCCTTGCCGGGTTCTCCTTTGAAGAACACACCGCTTTTGCCGCCGCCCTCGAAGAGCTGATGGTCCTTGCCGAGCGTTATCCCGTACCATCCGCCAAGGCGGATCAACTCCAGGGCGCCCTCAAACGCGATATCATCGAGCTCAAATCCGAAATGGACGAGCATGTCTTCAAAGATTGCGGGAGCTGCCCAAACAGCAACGCTTTGAGACCTACTATCCCCATACCCGGCCCGAGAAATGCGGCTTCGAACGCCCCCGCAAGATCCTGACCGAGAAGCTTGAAGCACTGGAACGTCGTGCGCCCCACGGCAAGGCCGCTATGCTTACCCGCAAGATCCTGCGGACGGTGGATACGTTGGCGGCCCTTGAAACTTGCCGAACCACCGCAGGATCTCGGTAAGGGAGGGCGATGATCTTCTCCTGGTCCGGGAGACGATCTCCGTGAGTTCCTCCCCCTCGATGTAGATCGTCAGCGTATTGAGGGCCTTGATACTGCTTCTGCCGCGATAGAAGTAGATGATGGCTTTCGTCTTGACGAGGAAATTACCGACGTGCTTGACAGTTATGCGCAAGAACTCGCTTTGGCAGTCACGCATGCAGACGAATCCGCGCTGCGACATCAATTCGAGATCTTCCTCTGACGGGGGCCAGACAGATACGTTTTCCTGCATGGCTTTCTCCTGTGTCCAAGCCGGTTAGGTGTGTTGGCAAAGAAAGGAATAACTTGAAATTTAATTTGTATAAATTAAAAATTCAAAAATATGGTTGATTTTTCACATCGTTTTGACATCATTTACAAAACCTTCGCGACCCGGGCCCTTGCGAAGAATGAGCCGACCAGCAAGCTGGCCTTCGCCCGTTTCATGGGTGCTTCCCAGGGGCGCATGCAGAGCTGGGAACGGGGCCAGTTGCCCCGCCCCGATGACCTGCAGCGCCTGCATGAGACGCTGGGCTTTTCTTACCACTGGCTCATGACCGGGGAAGGCGACCCCTTTGGGGCCCCAACGGATACGACGACAGCAGAACTTCTGGACAGAATCGCCGCGCTGGAGGCGGAACTGAATGAAGCCAACCGCCTGAATCGCAAACTCGCGGCCCGCCTGCTGGTCGACGGCGTTGGGGACAACGCCGCTGCGAGCGCTACCGGCAAGGCCAGCGACGGGCACGGATAAGCAAATTCTCCAGCAAGTGAGCGAACCATGAAATATCTTTTTCCTTTGCTGACCATGCTGACTGCCCTGCTCCTTGCGGGCTGCCATCACGGTCACGGTTGCTAAACATACCGCCGGGACCGGGCCTTTCCCCTCGTATCTGGTCCTGGTTGTTCTTGGCGGTTCCTGTTGGGGCGGCCCCGGCGGTTCCGGGCAGGCCCGGAAAGTTGAAAGTTGGCCTTTGTTTTACGTCGTTTCTTTGATGTTATACCTTGAAACTATGTATGTCAACATAATTTTACGGTGTTCCCATGCTTCTATTTCAACGCGTGAAAGAAGTGGCCTCAGTGCTGGCCGGTTCGCAAACGATCTTGGGAGAAAGGCTCGGCTTTTCATCACCCAGAACTTTTCAGGCCTACCTTACAGAGGCTCGCCAGGATAACTTGTGGCCCCTTCTGCCGAAAATTCTTGAAATTTTTCCCGAGCTTAACCGCGACTGGCTTTACTTTGGAGAAGGTGCGATGTTTACCCGCAACAATGTGCCAGAGGGGCCGACTTCTCCCCACGACTGCCAGCGCCGCATCACCGAACTGGAAGCCGAACTGAAAGAAGAACGCGCCCTGAACCGGCGGCTGACGGAACGATTGTTGGAGATGGGGAAAAACTAACGGAACCAATTAGTTAGTATAAAAAGTGTATGCCTGTGATGCCCCGACCCGCATCATGAGCGTGCAAGCAGGTAATATCATGAGCGCAAAGAAGACTTCACCAGGGAAGCGTAAGGACGTCTCCCTCGATCAACTCTACTTCGACCCGGAGAACCCCCGACTGCCGGGGGGCAAACGTACCGACGATGAACAGCGCGTCCTGCAGTGGATGCTCCAGAACGGAGACTTGCCGGAACTCATGGCTTCCATCGCCAGTACCGGATATTCCGATGCGGAACCGCTGCTGGTTACACCTGGTCTGGGCGGCTTCATCGTCGTCGAAGGGAACAGGCGGCTCGCCGCACTCAAGCTCTTGCACGCTCCTGAACTGGCCCCTCTGCGGAAAAAGACCATCGCTGAGGTAGCAGCAAACGCCAAACACAAGGACATCACCAATATCCCTGTCATCTGTTATGAAAAACGACAGGATATCCTGGATTACCTGGGGTTCCGGCATATCACCGGCGTCAAACCCTGGGGAGCCCGGGAAAAGGCGGAATACCTCAAACAGCTCTACGCCCTGTATCGTACGGAGAGCGAGCCGGTCGAAAAGACTCTTTCCCTCATCTCCAAGATGATCGGTACGAAGCCCTATTATGCCAAGCGCCTCCTGGATACGCTGACTGTCGTCGAATGGGCTGAAGAAAATGCCTTTTGGGGGAATGAGGCTGTCGCCCAGAACATCGACTCTAATTTTTCTGTCATCCACACGGCCCTCTCTTATAGCGGCATCAGGAAATATGTCGGCCTCGGCGACTTTGCTGACGGGAAGTCTGATGAACTCGACGCAAACGCGGCGGAGCATCTTTTTGATTGGGTCTGCGGGAATAAAAAAATCAGTGAGTCTCGTGAGCTCAAGAGACTCAACAGTGCCATCAGCATCCCTGTATCTCTGTCCATGCTGGAAAAAGGCTACTCTCTGGCGGAAGCATCGGAATATTCAGGAGAAGCCCTGAACGATTTCCGCAACTTCATGCAGATTGCCACAGCCAAGCTCCAGGAAGCTGACAGATTGTCATCCAAAGTACAAAACTTTGATGAATCGGATAGAGATTACGCCAAAGAACTTGCCCAACTGGCTAAAAAGATATTCCTGTATGTAAAAGATGAGGTCGAAAAAGACGATGACCTCTAATTATCTGGCACGGTATGAAATCGCTGCTTCAAAGATTCGCAAAAAGGATATTTACCACAAAGCGGATGCCGTCGAGCTTATCTGTCTGCAAAATGAAGATAAGCAGATACCTATCGATGAAGCACTCGATGAGCAGATGGGAGGGGATGAGAGCATAGGGGGCATCGTCGACATCGATGAAGAAGATACAGACGACATGGATACTGAAGATGCCGCTGAACGCCATGACGCCGCATCGCTTGAACTCACCGATATCTCAGAGCATATACGTTCACGCAGCGAACTTTTCGGGGACTGCTATCCTTTCTCTCATGAGGGCAATCTCATCTCGCTGAAAGAAACGATAACGGCCCAGCACAGACTCTATACGTTCCTGCTCATGGCATCACATTTGCGCTTCTGGCCCAGGTCAGACCGCAAGCTGTTCACAGAAGATTTTGAAGTGCTTTCCGCTCATACTTTGAAGCACCTCGTGCCGACGTGGACCATCAAGATCATGGGGACGGCCCAACGCGAGGAGGATTTCCCCGGCTCTACCGGTGGCCGCCGAAAGAAACTTGAGACGTTCGCGCGTGATCTTGGCCTGCGCCTAATGATGGACGAGGATGAGTTACGGCATTTCGATGCCCCCGGTGGAGACGGGAAGCTCGATGTCGCCGCATGGTATGCCTGCCCCGATGGGGCAGCCAACATGCCCGTCATGCTTGGACAGGCAGGCTGTACGGAGACGGAAGACACCATGATCGCCAAGCAGGTCGACCCCCGGACCTGGGACAAGCGCCTACGCGGTCTGAGCACCATCCCCTGTTTTTTCACACCGCAGCATTACCGCCTGTCGAACAAAGCCTGGGTCGATTCCACCCAGGTGCACGGCATCTTCCTGGACCGGTTCAGGATCTTGGACATTTTGTTCCACGATGGTGAGTTCCAAATCAGCGGGTTCCCCAGCATGGAGAAGGTCGACAGCATTTTTTCCTGATGGCCATCACGAACTTTTTTTGATACTTTCCCCTCATGCGAAAACTGACTGCCATATCCCTGTTCTCCGGCTGCGGCGGCTTCGACTTCGGCGCGGCCCAGGCAGGCATAGATTTTTTATGGGCCAACGATATCGATCCCGTTGCCGGTTCCGCCTATCGTTCCATCTTCCCCGACGTCGATTTCCATGTCGGGGACGTGCGTGATGTCCGCTCCTTTCCCAAAGCCGATGTCCTCATCGGCTGCTACCCTTGTACCGGTTTCAGCCTTGGTGCCCGGCGCCGCTGGAAGGACAGGACGGAACGCGATCTGACCGCCATCAAAGGGAACTTCCTCTACCTCGAGTTCCTGCGTGTCCTTGCGCAATCCCGTCCCAAATACTTTTTTGTGGAAAATGTGCGCGGGATGCTCTCCGCGCAGCAAGGCTGGTTCTTCGAGCAACAGCTCCAGGGATTCAGGGATGCTGGCTATACCGTGCATCACAAGCTGCTCTATGCCCCGGACTACGGCCTGCCCCAAAGCCGGCAGCGTGTCTTCCTGGTCGGTATCCGTAACGACATCGCCCGGGACTTCACCTATCAGTTCCTGACACCGACCCACGGCCCGGGGCGAGAACACCCCTACCGGACATTGCGTGATGCCATCGGGGACATGCCGCTTTGGCCGACAGGGGAATTCTTCGACCAAAAATTCCATGGGCACTATTTGACGCGCAACAGGAAACGCGGCTGGGACGAACAGAGCTTCACCATCGTCGCCAACGCCTCCCACGTGCCGTTACACCCCCAGGGCAGCCCCATGACGTTCGTGGAAAAGGACAAATGGCAACTCAACGGTGATGACAACAGACGTCTGTCATGGCGCGAGTGTGCCCGCCTGCAGGGCTTGCCCGACAGGATAGCCCCCTCCGGCAGCCTGCTGGATTGCTACCGGGTCGTCGGAAATGCAGTCCCCCCTCCATTTGGCAAAGCTCTGCTGACGCCCGTCATACGCCACGAAAACGCCTAGAGCCTCTGACACAAAAAAGCCCCCGGACAGCGGGGGCTTTTTTGTGTCGTATGCATCGCCCTGTGCCAGCCCATCCCAGCCTTCCACCTAACACCCCATCACTGCTGGGATTCCTCTGTCAAATGTTGCCGCTCTGTACAACCTCCTTACCGCGTGCTAGACCATATCAGGGGTCCCTCCGCAGCTGCCCAGCCAAGGAGAACGGTACGTTTCGTCCCAAGCTGCATCCCTGCAGGAAGCAATCCCAAAGTCATGATGGACCTATGTGATAACTTTTAAACTACAGGAGGATATCATGGATATCGCTGAGTACCAGCATGCCGAAGATATGAAAAGAGCTGCTGCCTATGTACTGGAATATGACCTTGTTAGCGGTCCTGCAAAGGGAATCGCTCGAGCCATCTGCGACAGGGGATGGAATTCCCTCACATCTAGGCAGCAAGACGTTTTCCGGAAGTATGCCCTCCCAGAAGTGCCATCCACCTGTGAGTGGTGTGGAGCTGATATTCCCCTAAATGAGCTGGAGTTCAATGACTCTGGCCTCTGTAGCCTGTGCTTCAATAAGAAGGAGAAATTCGAAAGCGGCAAGGATTAGCAAACACGTCATCTCTGTCCCCCTGTAGTATCGCCTCAAAAGGCCCCGGCTTCCGCCGGGCCTTTCTCGTTTAGCGGGAAGCGGTCTCCAGCCAGTGGGCGACATCCAGAACGGCTTGGCTGCCGCGAGGCAGGCTGTACTTGAGGCTCTCCTTGCGGATCGTCCAGCCGGAGTGGCGATAGGGGCCGCTCAGGTAGTAGCCGGAGCCGCCCGTGTAGTTCTCGCGATTCTTCTGCCCTTCCGTGCCCAGCTTTTTCGTGGGGCCGAAGGTAGCCGCCAGCTTGCGTATCTCGCGGAAGTTGTTGCGGTCGGACTTGGAGAAGCCCAACAGGACGCGCCGGGTCACGCTATGCGCGAAGTAGTCGGTCACGATGTTGCTCTCATCCTCGCGCAGCTCGGCGACGATGTAGCCCCTGGCCCACTCCGGCGTATGTTCCTGCAAAAAGGTCTCGCACCGGCCCTCCCGCTCGCGGCGCTCCTGATCCGCCTTGGCCTGCTCCTGGGCGCACAAACCCTATTCGCCTGCAAAACAGACTGATACAGGCCACCAGCTGGCTGGATATTGGCCCCTACCGGGAGTACTGTGGATAATGAGTCCGGCGGCTCCCAGCGCCACAGGGACGACAGCCACCTCCTTCGTGCGTTGCGATGAACAGCTCAGGGATGCCGTAAGCATTAGCGGTGCAGGCGCACCATGTAGTCCCTAAAAAAAACCAGCAACACCGGACGCCTCCACATGCCAGCATCATATGCATGATACCCTGCTACCGCACAGCATACGATACCGTTTCTACAGAGTATACATAAAAACGGCATGCCCGTTATCTGCAGGCATGCCGTCATATTCCAAAAGCACTCTCCCCTGTGCCCCCAATATTGGGGGCACAGGGGGACTATTCTTCAATACCGCACAATTTCCGTACGTCCTTTTGCGGAAGACTGGTATCTCGCGTCACCAGCTTGTAGGACTTCTGCTCTCCAAGGGCATTAATGAGCAAAAGCCCATCTTCGCCTTTTTTATCAAGATAGCAGGGAACATCCGAGTTATCGACAAAGATCTCCACCCTGTCCTCGGCCTCCTTGCTTATCCTATACTTGAATCCGTATATCTTTTCTTCGTTGATCTTCATGAAGATGGATGGCAGCTCTTCAAGCTGCCACCAGCCACGGATATCAAAAGCGAATGCATTCAAAGGTATCGCCAAAAGCATGAGCATCAGCACAAACACGTTTCTCACAGTATTCTCCTCAAGCTAGTCAATAGCTAATTCCCTGGCATATCAGCAGGCAATATTTTCTGCATCAGCAGAAAACATTCCCTTCATCATGTATCCTGGCTTCTCTTCCTTCCTCTCCTGGATGCCGACGGCACCGATAGCAAAAATAAAAAAATATTTCAAGGATGATGCTTTCAAGAATAAATACACAATAATCAATGATTTTATTATAAAACAAATTTAGTCGAAAAATAAATAATCCATCATCATTCTAATATATAATAAATAGCTATTAAAACATATAACATGATCTATTAAAGAAATACATAAACAACATTCTATTATCAGGATAAAAAATTAATACATACCTATATTCAAAAATAAAAATATCCTCCAATGCTGACAGCACTGGAGGATATTCCGGCAATGGAGATACATTCTTTAACGGATATCAGTCCTTTTCCGGGAAAACTTCCTCGACGATACCCCGCAGGCGCGCCAGTATCCCGGCGTCCACCTGAGCAGGGCCGCCATAGGGATATTCCCTGCCCAAAAAGCGGTACTTCTGCTCACCCATACGGTGGTAGGGCAAAAGCTCGTAATGGACGGCATCCATGGAACGGGCCAGCTCGACGATACGCCGGATCAGCTCTTCGTCATCATTGATACCGGGGATGAGCGGCGTACGCAGGTGGATGGGCAGATGCGAATACGCGCTCCGCACAGCCGCAAGGTTGCGCAGGATGCGCTCATTGCCCATGCCCGTCGCCTTTTTGTGGGCCTCGCTGTCCAGATGCTTGATGTCGAACAAAAGGTAGTCGAGCTTGCCGCAGGCGGCAAGGATGGTCTCTTCGGGGGCCTGACCGCAACTTTCCATGGCGGTATGCACGGCCCGGTGTTCCGCCTCTTCCAGGATGGAGAGGCAAAAATCCCCCTGCTGCAACGGCTCGCCGCCGCTCAGGGTCAGGCCGCCGCCGGAGCGGGCATAAAAGGCGGCATCTTCTTCCACCTTGTCCAGCACTTCGCGGGCCGTCATGGTCTTGCCGTAAAAGGTCAGCGCCTGTCCCGGACAAACTTCCGCACAGGCACGGCAAGCAGGATCGCAGCGTTCCCTGTCCCGATGGATGCCGTCCTGCTCGAGGCGCAGGGCCTGTTGCGGACAGGTGGCCACACAGCGCCCGCAGCCAAGGCATTTGTCCGCATTGTACGCCAGTTGCGGTGCGGCCTCCTGGGATTCGGGATTGCTGCACCACAGGCAGCGCAGCGGACAGCCCTTGAGGAAGACCAGCGTCCGTATGCCCGGGCCGTCATGCACGGAATAGCGCTGGATGTTGAAAACGGTACCGCGATTCTTGTCCGACATGGCATCTCTCCCGAAAGGCGGAAGGGGGCCGAAGCCCCCTCCCTGAGGTTGGATTGGCGATTTACTAGACCTGCTCGTGCTGGGTACGGGCGATGAGGTCGTCCTGCAGATCCTTCGACAGTTCCGTGAAGTAGGCGCTGTAGCCCGCGATGCGGACAATGAGGCCACGGTACTTTTCGGGATCCTTCTGGGCATTGACCAGGGTCTGGCGGTTGACCACGTTGAACTGCACATGCCACAGCCGCAGGTCCACGAAGGCGCGGATGAAGCTCACCAGCTTGCGGGTACCTTCCTTGCCGGCCAGGCAGCTGGGGGTGAACTTGATGTTCAGCAGGCGGGCGGCACGCTGGAACATATTGTAGTTCTTGGAGTTGAAGTTGGAGAGCAGCACTGCGGTAGGCCCGTTGACGTCGGCGCCGTGCGAAGCGGAAGAGCCGTCGGACAGCGGCGTCCAGGCCTTGCGGCCGTTGGGCGTGGCGGAGACCACGCGGCCGAAGGGCACGTGCGAGGTGAAGGGCACCATGCGGAAGTCGCACTTGATGCCCAGACGGGGCGCGTACTTCTTGCTGAATTCCTGGGCCAGGCGGTCGATCTCCAGACCGATGCTGTCGGCGTAATCATCATTATTGCCGTAGCAGGGGGCGCTCTGCAGCATCTTGCGGACGTCTTCCTTGCCTTCGAAGTTGCATTCCAGAGCGTCCAGCAGCTCCTGCATGGTCAGTTTCTTGTCGTCGAAGACCAGCTTGCGGACAGCCGACAGGGAGTCGATGGCCGTACTGTAGCCCAGGCATTCGAAGTAGCCGAGATCCAGGCCGCCTTCGTAGTGGTGATCCTGGTGCAGGTCCACGCATTCCTTCATGGCCAGCACATGCAGGGCATCGGAGATGGGCGTGGCAAAGTGCTGCGCGCGGGCCTTGATGATGTGGTACTGCTGCATGAAGGCGTGGCGCATCAGGTAGTTCTGCTGGGTGGCGTAGGCCTGCCAGAACTCTTCCCAGGTGGTGAAGTTGCGCACGTCACCGGTCTCCACGGTCAGCAGTTCGTCGCCGTACTTCTTCATGCGGCCGTTGTAGAGCACCAGTTCCACGGCGGCACCAAAGTTCATCTGGGCATGGCCGCTGGTGTAGGTATCCACGCGGGGCATACGGATCTCGGCGCAGCCGGAAGCGGCATAGTCATAGATGTCTTCCAGGGGAGCGCCCTTGGCCAGATGCAGGGGGATGATCTCGTCGTCATTGAGCAGCTTGGGGAAGCCGCAGCCCTGCTTGATCATCTCGGCCACAGCGGTCAGGAAGCGCTCGGGAGAACGGCTGTGCACACGGGCGGCCAGGTCGGGATAATGCAGGGGGCATTCCCGCTTGGAACGCATGATGATGTAGGACAGCTCGTTGGTGGCGTCGCGGCCGTCGCGGGTCTGGCCGCCCACGGTCACGGCTTCCCAGTGGGAATAGCCTTCATGCGTGGCCTTGTTGTAGGGCGTGATGGCCAGGTCCAGGCACTGGGCCATGCTGGCCCACATGCACTGGAAGAGCTCGATGGCGCCTTCCTCGTCGATGCGGCCTTCGGCCAGGTCCTTCTGGTAGTAGGGCCAGAAAAGCTGGTCCATGCGGCCGTTGGTGGGGTTGGAGCTGATCTTCTGCTCCAGGCGGGCAAAAGCCTGCGTGAACCAGTGGGCCTGGATGGCTTCATGGAAGGTGCGCGGCGGGTTCTCGGGCACCCATTCACAGTTGGAAGCGATGGTCAGCAGCTCCTGCTTGCGGCGGGGATCGGTCTCTTCGGCGGCCTTGCGGCGGGCCAGTTCCGCATGGCGGCGGGCCCAGGTGACGATACCTTCACTGACGGTGACGATGGCTTCCAGGTAGGGACGCTTTTCGCTCTGGTCCACCGGATCGTCGGGATCCAGTTCGGCCATGCGGGCCAGGGCTTCTTCACGGATGCCCTTGAAGCCCAGCTTGAACAGGCGTTCCCAGTCCAGGCACCACTGCAGGCTGGAACGGTTGGAGGCCGTTTCGCAGCAGATGTAGCGGGAGATGTAGCCGCCCTTGTCGGCATAGGCCAGGCGGTGGGACTCGGGATCCAGACGGCTGTTCAGATCCTGGTGGAAGGTCTTGTCCTTCCAGTAGGGGGTGATGATCTCTTCCACGGCGCGGGCGTCTTCGGCGTTGACGTCGAAGGGGGAAGCCTCGTGGCCGGGCAGTTCCTTGAGGGCGGACGCCTGATAGTCGCCGTCCAGTTCGGGATACAGGATGCCGTAACGGGCGCCCTGCTGGCCGCAACGACCGGCGATGAGCTGGTCATCGTCGATGTAGACGGTCATGTTCTCGCCGATGTGCTTGAGGGCCTTGGCCCAGCGCAGCACCAGCAGTTCGCCTTCGGTCTGCTTCATGGATTCGGTGAACAGCAGCGCGCGCTCCACGTCGATATGGGGCTTTTTGCCTTCAAAGGCAGCCACCAGACGGTACAGGCGGGGATGCTTTTCAGCATAGGGATTGCTCTTGCCGGCGATGGTATCGAGAAGGAGCTGTTCCTGTTCGGAATAAGTGCAGGCACACGACATGATATGTTCCTCCAGGGCCCGCAGGCCCGTTGTTTGTTCTTGTTGTACGGTCCTCTACTTGCCGCTGGAGCTGCCCGTGGCGTCCACGCTCTTGCCCATGGTCTCCTGTCCCCAGATGGTCAGGAGCGCCGTGGAGACGAGGTAGCAGATGGCCAGGAACCAGAACACCGCGTGCTGGTTGCCGGAGGCGATGAGGAAGGCGATGAAGTAGGCCGCCAGCACGCCGCCGCAGATGCGGCTCACGGCTTCGCCGAGACCGGCGCCCGTACCGCGCAGTTCCGTGGGGTACTGTTCGGCAATGTAGAGCTTGCAGATGGAGAAGATGGCATTGCCGAAGAAGGCCAGGGCCGTACCCACGATGAGCCAGGCATTGAGGCTCTCCACCATGGTCAGCAGGATGCTGCAACCGGCGGTCAGCAGGGCCAGGATGATGTACATGGGCTTGCGGCCGTACTTTTCGATCATGTGGCCGCAGACCATGCCGGCCACGGCACCGATGGCCATCATCAGGCCGCCCATCAGCACGGAGCTGGACATCTGGAAGCCCTTGCCCGTGAGGATGGTGGGCGCATAGACCATGACCACGTACCAGAACACCAGGGCGGCCGAGAACATGGAGTAGGACACGATGGTGCGGCTCAGGTACGGGGGCTTGAAGAGCATGGTCCAGCTGACCTTGGGCTTGTTGCCGGAGCGGGCCTCGTTCACGGCAGCCAGGATTGCGGGATCCATGTAGTTCTTGTCATGCTCCATGCCCAGGCTGCTTTCCAGGCGTTCCACCAGGGCCTCGGCTTCGTCATGACGGTTCTGGCGCATGAGCCAGCGGGGAGATTCCGGCATGTACTTGTGGATGAAGTACAGCATCACGATGGGCAGACCATCCACGAGGAAGGGCAGCTTCCAGGCCACTTCCAGCGGGAAGGTGGCCACGGCCCAGGCGCCGAAGGAAGACGGCAGCACATAGGAGAGCACGAGGATGGAATTGCAGTAGGCAAAGGTGACGCCGCGCTGCTTGGCCCCCACCAGCTCGGAAATGTACAGGTACGGGATGGGGAAGACGGCGCCCGAACCAAGGCCGCTCAGGAAGCGCATGACCACGACCCAGTAGAAGTTCTCCATCAGGGGGCCCATGAAGGTGAAGACCGTGAAGATGAACACGGCCCAGAAAAGGACGCGCTTGCGACCATAACGGTCCGAAAGGAAGCCGCAGCTGAAGGTGCCCAGCACCACACCGATGGTGGAGCAGGTGGCCAGCAGGCCGGTCTCCGCCGGGCCGAGGTTCCAGATCTGCTTGAGGACCAGCACGGTCTGGCCGATCAGGCCCAGGTCAAAGGCTTCCACCACGCTCACCGCGGCCAGAACGGCGATGATCTTCAGCATTTCGCTTTTGACCGGCAGGCGGTCGAAGCGGGACAGACAATTGGCCTCGCGATGTATCAGGGACTGGTTTTCCATGATCTCCTCCATCCTAGGAGCGGCTGTACACGACATCGCCGCCCACATAGGTGCGCAGCACGGCAATGTCCTTGATGTGTTCGGGGGCGACCGTCAGGGGGTTCTCGGCCAGCAGGACCATGTCGGCGTACTTGCCGGGCGTCAGGGAACCCTTCACATGCTCCTCGAAGTTGAGGAAGGCAGCATGGATGGTCACGGCCCTGAGGGCCGACATGACCGTCACGGCCTGGTCAGGCCCGTACACGGTGCCCTTGCGGCTGGTGCGGGTCACGGCCGTGCAGACCTGGATCAGGGGATCCACCGGCGTGATGGGGGCGTCGGTATGCAGGTTGTAGGGCAGGCCCAGTTCATCAGCGTCATGGCAGGGGCAGAAGCGGGCCACACGGTCCGCGCCCACATAACCGGCATGGATCTCGCCCCAGTGGTACAGGGGGCTGATGAAGAAACAGGGACAGGCCCCGGCAGCCTTGAGACGCTGCAACTGGCTGTAGCTGGGATACTGGCAATGGATGACCAGGTGCCGCGCGTTGGGACGGGGATGGAGCTGCTGCAGGCGCTCGTAGGCCTGGGTCACGATCTCGATGCCACCGTCGCCATTGGCATGAATGGCGATCTGCCAGCCAGCCTTGTGGATGGGCAGGATCTTTTCCACCAGCTCGTCCACGGTATAGAGGAATTCACCGCGGTAATCCGCGCCCTTGGCAGGATCCACGAAGGGATAGGGCTCCAGGAAGTAACCGGTATGGCCGCGCGGATCCCCGTCGGCCCACAGCTTGGCCGCGCCCATGGTCACCCGGCCGTTGCCGGAAAGATCCGTACCGGGCACATGGTTGGGATACGGAGCCAGGCGGCTCATGTCATTGGCGCGGATGAAAAGCACGGTACGGATGGTCAGGGTGCCGTCGTGCGCGCAGTCCAGGACCAGCTCGGTCACCTTGTGGCCCAGTTCCGCATCCATGGGCGAAAAGGCCGGGCCACCCTGCGCCGTGGTGATGCCGCAAGAGGCATAGCGGACGCTGTCGTCAGCCAGGGCCGCACGCATCTCGTCCAGGGTAAAGCCGGGGATGTGCTTGCGCACCAGGGTCTGGGCCGGGATGCCTTCCAGGATGCCGTGGGGCTCGCCCTGGGCATCACGGCCGATGATGCCGCCGGCCGGATCGGGCGTATCGCGTGTGATGCCCGCGATCTCCAGGGACTTGCTGTTGGCGATGCCCGTATGGCCCGTCACATGGCGGAAAAAGATGGGAACGTCCGTGGAAACTTCATCCAGGATCTCGCGGGTGGGATAACACTGCTCCTCCATGCCTTTTTCGTCGAAGCTGTGCCCGACGACCCACTGGGAAGGACGGTCGTCATGCAGCTTGCGGCGCAGGCTCTCCTTGAGGGCTTCCATGTTCTCCACAGCACAGTCGGCCGCATACAGGCGGTTCATGCCGCCGCTGCAAAAATGACTGTGCCCGTCGATGAATCCCGGCAGCAGCGTGCCCCCTTCCAGAGAAACCAGGTCGGCGCCATCGCCCACAGCCTGCTTCACATCCTTCAGAGAGCCCGTGGCCACTATACGCCCGTCCATCACGGCCAGCGCTTCGACCCGGGGGAAATCCGCATCCATGGTCAGGATGGTACCGTCATGGTAAATGGTGATCTTATGGTTTGCCATTGGGAAACTCCTGTTGATTTCTTGGTCCGTATAAAGCAAAGGCTGTGCCACAAAAATAACAAGCAATATTTTCAATATGTTAAAAAATAATCCTCTCGATTCCTTTTGTGATTATTGCATTATTGCAATAATCAATGCCCGTGTGATGCCTGCACATTTGCAAATTCGCAGTGTACATTCTATTTTGTAAATAAAATAAATAAAAACAAATACTTATAATATTTATTTCATTTTTGCAATACTGTATGGATGCAATGTAAAAGCAAATAATGATTATCCATAATATTAAATGGGATGCATCCTTTCGAAAACGAAGGGAAAAATGATGCCGACAAAGGACATCAGGGCACAAAAAAAGGGAACGCACAGCGTTCCCTTTTTTCGCATATAAGGAAAAGGTTCACATGAAACAGGCCATCATGCCTGGATGTCCTGCTCCAGCACATCCCGCAACAATTCCGCCTGGACCTCCGGCCGAAGCGGCCCCGGAAGGGCCGCATAGCCCTCGAAAGGCATCATCTGGGCATAGAATTTTTCTTTGTCGTTACGAGCGGCCAGCAGCTGCAGGGCATCCTGCATGCAGATATTGAGGTGCCAGTGCTTCTGCCGGCTCCAAGTCCTGACAAAAGCCGCCATCCTGGCGCAGCCGTCCTTACCAGCCACCGCACGCGGCGGCATGGGGATCTCCAGCATACGGGCGGCACGGGCCAGGCCCTGCTCATATTTGCAGGCAGCCACGGAATGCAGGATCGCCGTAAAGCCGTTGCGGGCGCAGCCCGCCCCAGGCGAGATCCCTGCGGAAAGCGCATCGCCGGCCCGGCGCCCGTCAGGCGTGGCGCCCGTGACGCCCCCCATGGCCCGGTGACTGGTCACAGGCACGTAGAAGATCTCGGGGGTACCGCCGTAATAATTGAGATGACGGCCACAGAACTCGACCATGAAACGGTCGAGCCTGGCAGCGATGTCATCGACCCTGTCATCCTGATTGCCGAACTTGGGAGCGGCCAGACAGTACTGGCGCTCCAGCTCGAAACCTTCGAAGTTGTTCCTGAGTGCTTCC
>OHAQ01001746.1_pt1 | contig 16539 bp, 21 predicted proteins | sample 1577111 | NCBI WGS metagenome assembly OHAQ01 (sample SAMEA3541549, study PRJEB24748) | human gut metagenome | biome: human gut; feature: human-associated habitat; material: faeces | place: China | collected 2012 | reverse complement strand
AGTTAAGGAAGGGGTGATTCTATGTTTCAAAGTTTTCTGTTAAAGGGGGTTTTGAGATGGATCTAGTCCTAGCATTTGCTTGGATTACTCTAGTTACACTATATTTTATATATAGTAGTAACCTTAGAAAATAAGTAAAATAGAGCACCAAGGCAGTGCTCTATACAACAGTATGGAGAGAACACCTTCACAACTAGGTGTTACCCATTTTTATTATGGATAAATTTCTCTCTTCATATACATTATACTAAAGAATTATAAAAATAGCAATATTTATATTAAATTATTTAAAACTTTATGATATGATTTATACATAGGTAAGAGATAAAAGATTTACGAAAAAGATCCCAAATATTTCGCAAATCAGAAAGGAGACCCCTCTTATGGAAAAAGTATTATTTGCAGAGGTTAACCACAAGTTAATTGGGGGGGGGGGGCAAAAATCTAACCTAAGTATAATAAATAATAATATAGATAAAGACTATGAAATAACTAATAGAAATATTAGTAATTTTTTATAGTCTTTTTATTTGAAATTATCTTAGTTAGAAAGTACTTTACCCCAAATATAATATCTTATAATTATTTATTACTAGACTAAAGGCTAGTAATAACATGAAAATACCTTGGATTTTCATGAAAGGTAGTATTATTTTAATAATTTTAATGACTTTTTGTTAGAAATTTGGTACAATAATATTGGTGATATATATGAAAGATATTAAAGTAGTATTTATGGGTACTCCATCGTTTGCAGTACCTATATTAGAGTCATTAATAGGAAAGACTAATGTAGTTATGGTAGTAACACAACCTGATAGAGAAAAAGATAGAAAGGGTAATATTATATATTCTCCATGTAAAGAATTAGCATTAAAAAATAATATTGAAGTATTTCAACCTATTAAAATTAAGGAAGAATATCAAAAGGTATTAGATGCTAAACCTGATATTATAGTGACTGCGGCTTATGGACAAATAATACCTAGTGTTATTCTTGATTATCCAAAATATGGATGTATTAATGTACATGGTTCTTTACTTCCTAAATTAAGAGGAGGAGCTCCAGTACATCATGCTATAATTAATGGAGATAAAGTAGCAGGAGTTACTATTATGTATATGGATAAGAAGATGGATGCTGGTGATATTATTAGTCAAAAGAGTACTTCTATTCATGAAGATACTACATTAGATGAACTTTATAGTAGATTATCATATTTAGGTAGAGATTTATTAATGGAAACTCTTCCTAGTATTATAGATGGTACTAATAATAGAGTTAAACAAAATGAAGATGAAGTAACATTTGGTTATAATATAACTAAAGAAGAAGAAAAAGTTAACTTTAATGATAATATTGATAATATTCATAATAAGATTAGAGGATTATCTAGTATACCTGGAGCTTATGCTATTATTAATAATAAAAGAATGAAAATATATAAATCAGAAAAAACTAATATTAAATCTAATAAAAAGCCTGGTACGATAGTAGATATAAATAGTGATGGAATATATGTTACTACTTTAGATTATGTTATAAAATTAATTGATATTAAATTAGAAGGTAAGAAAAGATGCTTAGTAAAAGATTTTATTAATGGTATCAAGAAAGAAGAATATATTGGTGAGGTATTTGAATAATGGAAGAAAATAAAAAAGAAGAAAAAAAGAAACTTAATATTAAAGAGAGATGGAAAGATAAAAGAGAAAGAGCTAAAATAGAACTTATGTTATATGGTATATTCTTTCTAGCTATTATTATATTTGCTCGTATATCAAGTAGTTTTAGTGATAGTAATATTCCTAAAGATAATGATATAAAATCTTTTATTAATGATATTACAGATAATTATCAATATGATATTGATATTACTATAGATAATAATAGTTATAAATATTATGGTAGTAAATTAGGTCATAATATGGATATTACTAGAGTAGTAGATAATAAAGAAGATTATTTTTATCAAATGAATGATAAATATTATATATTAGATATTAAAGGTAATTATATATTAACTAATGATAGCGATATATTTCCTTATATTGAATATAGATACTTAGATATTAATAATATTAAGGAATATATTAAACTTGCTACTTATAATGATAATATATATAGTGTTAAAGTATCTGATATAGTATTAAATAGTAATAGTAGTGATGTTATTACTATTAAAGTAGATGAAGATAATAAAAATATTATAATTGATTATACCAATTTATTTAAAATAGATAATGATAATTTAATTAAGGAAGTAGTTAGTATTAAATATTCGAATATTAATAATATTAATAGTTTGGAAAAATAATACAATATTTAGTATATATTGTTAAATTATACATATAATAAAGTAAAAGACTTGACGTACGTTAAAAAGTACGCTATAATGTATGTGAGGTGATTTAAATGAGTACTATCAATATAACTAATGCAAGACAAAATTTATTTCAACTTGTTGCAGATGTAAATGTTGGCTTTAACCCTATTACAATAGTTAATAATAAAGGTAAAAATGCCGTTTTAATATCTGAAGATGAGTGGAAAAGTATAGAAGAAACTTTATATTTATCAAGTATTCCTGGATTAGTAGAGGATATAAATAATATTAGAAAAAATGAAAATTGGGATGAGGCTAAGGAGTTTAATCCAGATGAAGAATGGTAAAGAATATGTAATTAAATTTTCTAAGCAAGCAGAAAAAGATAAGATAAAACTTAAAAGTTCGGGTCTTGATAAGAATTGTATAAATATACTTGTTTTAATGAAAAATGATCCTTTTTGTTATCCACCATCATATGAAAAATTAAGTGGTGATTTAAGCGGACTATATTCAAGAAGAATAAATAGACAGCATCGTATAGTATATGAGGTTAATGAAGAAGATAAAGAAATACATATTCTAAGAATGTGGACTCACTATGACAAATTATAGAAGATACTAGCTATCTTTCTTTTTATTTGTAATTATCTTAGTTAGAAAGTACTTCACTGTGAATATAATATCTTATAACTATTTACTTATAGACTATGATAATAGGCTATAAGTAATATGAAATGACCTAGGCATTTCATAATATAAAATATAATAAAAATATATAAAAAAGCATATATTTTAATATAAATATATCTTTTTTTTAATTATTTTGATATAATGAAGTAGGAGAGTGATATAGTGAGAGTAATAATATCTGCTGGAGGAACAGGAGGACATATATATCCTGCTTTAGCTATAATTAATAAAATAAAAGAAGAAGAACCAGATAGTGAAATATTATATATAGGAACTACTGATAGAATGGAAAAAGATTTAATACCTAGTTTAGGTTATAAATATGAAGCATTAGAAGTAAAAGGATTAAAAAGAAAATTAACTTTAGATAATATTAAAACAGTTACTTGTTTTGTATCCGCTATTAAAAGGGCTAAAGAAATAATAAAAGATTTTGACCCAGATATCGTAATAGGGTGTGGTGGTTATGTAACCGCTCCTGTTATATATGCTGCTAAAAAGTTAGGTAAAAGAACATTTATACATGAACAAAATAGTGTTGTAGGACTGGCTAATAAATTTTTATCTAGATATACTGATAAGGTAGGAGTATCTTTTGAAAGTACTATTAAAGATTTTCCAAAAGATAAAGCTATACTTACTGGTAATCCTTGTAGTGAGAAGGCTCTATCAATAAAGGCTACTACTAAAGATAAATTAGGAGTAGATAAAGATAAAAAACTAGTATTAATAGTAATGGGTTCACTTGGTAGTAGAAGTGTTAATGATCGAATATTTAGTTTCGTAGATAAATTTAGAAATAAAAACTATAGTGTAATAATAGTTACTGGTAATAGTTATTATGAGAGAGTAAAAGAAAGAAGAGTACCAGATAATGTTAAAGTAGTACCATTTATCTATGAAATGCCTTCAGTTATGAAGATTACAGATTTAATGGTAACAAGAGCAGGAGCTTCTACTATGAGTGAAATAACAGCTTTAGGAGTACCCGCTATATTTATACCAAGTCCATATGTAGCTAATAATCATCAATATAAAAATGCTAAAGATTTAGTAGATCAAAATGCTGGTATTATGTTAGAAGAAAAAGATATGACTGATAGAAGTTTAATAGAATTAATAGATAAGACATTAAATGATAAAGATAAGATTAAAGGTATTAAAGATAATTTAAAGAAGATTGGTATTAAAGATAGTAGTACAAGAATATATAATATTTTAAAGGATTTGATTATAAATGATAGAAAATTTTATTAAGAATTATGAGTATTATAAGAATGTTAATTTAAAAAAATATAATACTTATCGTTTAGAATGTTATGCTGATTATTTAATATTTCCTAAAGATATAAATGAATTAGTGGAACTATTAGATTACTTAAGACAAAATAGAATTAATTATATTATCTTAGGAGGAGGCTCTAATGTAATTCTTGCTAAGCCTTGCTTTGATGTTGTTGTTAAACTAGATAAATTAAATAATATTACTATTAATGATAATATTGTAGTAGCAGAAGCAGGCGTATCTCTTATTAAACTAGCTAATGAATGTATGAAAAATAATTTAGATGGTTTAGCTTTTGCTGGTGGTATACCTGGTATGGTTGGAGCTAGTACCTCGATGAATGCTGGTGCATATAATGAAGATATGTCTATGGTAGTAAAAGAAGTAAAAGTAATAGATCCTGATTTAAAAATAATTACTTTAAATAAAGAAGAATTAGAATATGCTTATCGTGATTCTTTTCTTAAAAGAAATAAAGATTATGTTTGTATAGAGACTACTTTTGAAATGAAATATAAAGATAAAGATGAGATAAAAGGAGTAATGAATGATCGAAAAAATAGAAGAGTAGTATCACAACCATTAGATAAACCTAGTGCTGGTTCAGTATTTAGAAATCCACCTGGTATGTCGGCTGGTAAGTTAATTGAAGATGCTGGTCTTAAAGGATACATTCATGGTGGGGCTATGATTAGTGATAAACATGCTAATTTTATAATTAATAATGGTACTGCTACTTACGAAGATATTATTATGCTAATTGATTATATTAAAGAAAGAATTAAAATAATTTATGATATAGATTTAATATTAGAACAAGAAATAATAAGGTGATGTTATGCCAGAAAAAAAGAAAATAAAGGTTAAGGTTAAAAAAAGAAGATTAAAAGTAAAGAAAATACTTGTAACTATATTAATTATGGGTATACTAGTATTATCTTTTCTTTATATTAAAAGATTACCAATTACTAATATATATATAGTAGGTAATAATATATTATCTGATAAAGAAATTATTGATATTTCTGGTATTGGTAATTATCCATCTTTTATTACTACTTTAGGTAGTAATATCAAAGATAATTTAATGGAAAATAATTATATTAAAGAAATAAAAGTTCAAAAAAAAATATGGGGCAAAGTATACATTTATGTTACTGAAAAGAAAGTACTTGCTTTATATAATGATAAACTCTTATTAGAAGATGGTCTACTAGTAGATAATAATTATAATGTAATGAGTGCTCCTATATTAATTGGAGATATTACTAGTATAAAAGAAAAATTTATTAAAAAGTTCTCATTAGTAGATAATGATGTCTTACTTAAGATATCGGAAATTAGTTATGTACCTAATGAAGTAGATAGTGAAAGATTTTCTTTAAAAATGAATGATGGTAATCTAGTATATATAACATTACCTAAAATAACAAAGATAAATAAATATAATAGTATATATTCAGGATTAGAAGGTAAAAAAGGAATTATTTACTTAGATTCTGGTGATTATGTTGAAGTGAAGGAATAGTTTATTCCTTCTTATCTTTTATTATGTAATAGTCATCTATATTACTAAACTTATTTTTAATTTCTTCTAACTCATTATTATTATGAATAGTCCATAAAAATATTTCTTTATCTTTAATCTTCTTTATTTTATTATTACTTATTAATTTATAATTAGTAATAATAAAATTATAATTATTTTTTCTATAAAGTAGTGTAATTATTCCTTTCTTATATTTACTTTTGATATACTTAATAATATTTTTATCAAAAGAGGCTAAATAAATATTTTTATTATATTTATTAATAGTATTCATAAGAATATCACCAAATACTTTATAGTTATTATTAGTTTTAATATCAATTAAAAATATTTTATTAGTATCAATATCAAGAATCTTATCTAAAGTAGTTAGATAATTATTTTTAATTAATTCACTATAGTTAGTTTCTTCAATAACATTTAAATTAATAAGAGAATTATGAGATAAAACTATTTTGCGATCTTTAGTTAATCTTATATCGAATTCTACTCCTATACTTTCTTTATCTTTAATAGCTTTTTTAATAGCAAGATAAGAATTTTCTTTAATATTTTTAGAGGTTATTCCTCGATGGATAATATTTTTCATAATTAATTTTATGAAATATATTGAAAAAAAATTAATTTTATGATAACATTTAATCATAGGAGGATATAAAAATGAAGAATAAAAAAATATTAAGTTTATTTATGTTTATGTTGGGGGTATTTTTAATTTTTAGTTCTAATGTTTTAGCTTATGAAGTAGGAGTGAACTATGGAAGCGGTCCAGGTAGTGGTAACATCAACTATCATGTTGTATCAAAAAATATTGGAACTGCTCGTAGTGAAGTACATTCTTATATAAAGATATCTACTACTAACAAACTATTATATTGTTTAGATGAACAAAAAGGAAATCCATCTCCATCAGAGGGTGGAACAGTTTACTGGAATTGTGAAAGTGAATTAACCGCTAATAGGGACCAAATTTTTTATTTAATTTCCAACGGCTATAAATATACTGGAAATGGTACTTGGAATTCAAATGATGATGATGACTTTTTTGTAACGCAATTAGCAATTTGGCACTTTGCTAGACATGGTGATGAAGTATTTAAAAACTTTGATCCTAATAGAGACTCTATTAATAGAAAAATTCAAGCCCTTATAGATGCCGCTGATGCATATGCTAAGGTAGGGGAAGGCAATATCAAATTGTCAATGGAAGGTTCAGACAAAATGAATGTTACAAGTGATGGAAAATATTTTATAAGTAATAAAATAACTTTAAGTGGCAGTGATAATATTACTGATAAAAAAGCAACTATCACTGTAAGTGGTGTAAATGGTGCATTTGTAACTAAAGATGCAAATGCCACTAGTGGAACAAATACATTTACTTTTGGAGATAAAATATATATAAAAGTTCCAGTTAAAAATGTAAATCAATCATCAGAAATCAAAATAACAGCACAAGGAAGTTATATTAGATATTCAGGAAAATTATATGATTGTACACATGTAGGAAATTCAATAGAAAATCAAAATGTTGTTGATTATGATATTACTGAAGGAAAAAAGAATGCAAGTGCATCTTTAACTACTAAGATTACATTAAATAAAGTAGTAATTTCTAAAACAGACATTACTGGTTCTAAAGAGATAGCCGGAGCAAAATTAAGTGTAAAACAAGGAAACACAGAAGTAACTTCTTGGACTTCTACTACGACGCCAAAAAAATTATCACTTGCTCCTGGTACTTATACTTTAGAGGAGACTATTGCTCCTAAAGGATATATAAAGAGTACATCTAAGATAACCTTTGTTGTAAAGAGTGATGGTACAATTACTGTTGATGGTAAAAAAGTGACTTCAGTAGTTATGAAGAATGAACCTATTACTATATATATATCTAAAAAGAGTATTAATGGTAAAACAGAATTACCTGGAGCTAAATTAAAGGTAACAGATAAAGATGGAAAGGTAGTAACTGATTTAGATGGAAAAGAATTAGAATGGATTTCATCTACTAAAGAAGTTAGTTTCCATTTGCCTGCGGGTACATATTATTTAACAGAAACTATAGCTCCAGAAGGATATGAATTATCTGATACTACAATAGAATTTACTGTTACTGAAGATGGTAAAGTTAAAATGGATAAAAAAGATGTAGATAATAATTTAATTGTATTTACTAATACACCTGAACCTACACCTGTAAAAACTGGTAGTTTTATGATTTATATTGTAGTTATTGGTATTCTTTCTGTAGGATTAGTTACATATTATGTTATAAAGAAACAAATTGTATAAGAGCTATTTGCTCTTTTTCTTTTGACTTAAGATAATTGACTTTGAATAGAAACTGTGTTATTATATTGAATGTTTCGGGGGGATTTTGATGTCGGATTTAACAATTCAATTATTAAGATTAATTAATGAAGGAAAAACTTTAAATGAAATAAGTGAAATTTTGAATATTTCACATAAAAAAATATTCAATTATTTAACAATGATAAAGAACACTGGTTATGACTTTAAAAGAAATTATTATTCAAATGGGGATATAATATATACACCTGAAGTTAGATATAATGTACCTGCTTCTAATGAAGTAAATTTATTAATGTCACAAAATGATGAGACACTAAGAGCGGTAGTTATTTCTGATACCCATATTGGAAGTGAAAAAGAAAGATTAGATTTACTTGAGGATACATATAATTATTGTATATCAAAAGGAATACATGTTATTTTTAATTGCGGTGATATAATAGATAATATTTCTAATCCAGGAAAAGTGGATAGTGAAGATAGAGTTAATTATTTGTTAAATAATTATCCTTTTGACAAAAGCATTTTAAACTTTATTGTTTTAGGAAAACATGATATTAGTCCATTAAAAGTTTATGGACAAAATCTTATGACAATACTTAATAATTATCGTCATGATTTAGTTACAATTGGTTATTGTGAAGGATTAATTAATGTTAAAAATGAAGCTATTGTACTTAGTCATCCATATATTGACTGTTCGCTTAATGCAAATAAGCAAAGTAAAATAGTTTTTTATGGACATTCACATTTTTATAAAATAAAAAATTTCTTATCTCAAGTTCGATACCTTGGAGTAAGTGTTCCTCCATTATGTAATATATTTACAAGAGATATAAGTTATCCTGGTATACTTGATATAGAATTATCCTTTGATAAAGGATGTTTTGATTATTTGAATTTAAAACAATTAATTCCTATGTATGGTTCATTTGTTCCGGTGAATGAAAATATTTATTATTTTAGAAGAATACATACCGAGAAAATGAAGGAGGAACAAATAGCTACTCCTAAAGTTAGGACAATGAGTCCTGGAATGAGTCAAACTGATAAATTTAATGCTAGATGGTATAAATAGAAGATACTAGTTATCTTTCTTTTATTTGAAATTATCTTAGTTAGAAAGTATTTCACACCAAATATAATATTGTATAATTATTTATGACTAGACTATATGCTAGTCATAACCAAGAAAGACTTAGACTTTCTTGGAATAAAAAAGGAAAAAATACATAAAAATAGTTGTAATTTAATATAATATATGGTACAATTATATTTGTTATGGGATAATCCGCCTATTAAATATAGTGATTATCTGAAAAAGAAAGGAAGTGTATATACGATGGACATTATTGAAAAAATAACTGCTAGTCAAATAAAAAAAGATTTACCTGAATTCAGAGTAGGAGATTCTGTTATAGTAGGATGTATTATTACTGAAACTAAAGGTGGAAAATCTAAAGAAAGAGTCCAAGACTTTAAAGGTACAGTTATCGCAAGAAAAGGTAAAGGAGTATCTGAAACTTTCACTGTAAGAGGAGAGTACTCTGGTATTGGAGTAGAAAAAACTTTCCATGTACATTCTAATAAGGTTGCTTATATTAAGATTGTTAAACCAGGTAAAGTTAGAAGAGCTAAATTATATTTCTTAAGAGACAGAAAGAGTAAGTATAATATTAAAGAAAGAAGATAATAGCTTAGCTATTGTCTTTTTGTTTAGAGGTGAAAAATGAAAAATATAATTAAAGAATTATTACCATATGTTTTAATATTGGGTGGAGTTATCTTAATTAGAACTTTTATCGTTACTCCAGTTATTGTAAGTGGAGACTCAATGAAACCTAATTTACATAATGGTGATTTATTATTAGAAAGAAAAATTGGTTATAATAGTACTAATATTAAAAGATTTGATATTGTTGTAATTAAAGAAGGTAAAGAAGAAATTATTAAAAGAATAATAGGCCTACCTGGAGAACATATTAGTTATAAGAATAATAAATTATATGTAAATGATAAAGTATTAGAAGAAAATTTTGATTTTAGAAAGACTAATGATTTTAACTTAGAAGAAATATGTTCTTGTAATAGTATTCCTAAAGGTAAATACTTAGTATTAGGAGATAATAGACCAATATCAAAAGATAGTAGAATGATTGGTCTTATAGATGAAAAAGATATTTTAGGTAAAGCAGTATATCGTATTTGGCCAATATCTAAATCTGGAAATATATATAATTAGATGTAATTTATAGTTACATCTTTTATTATATTTAGACAATAGTAAATAATATTTTTATCTTCTTTCATAAAATAAATTGAAAGGAGATTATAATGAATAATAATTGTTTTGATAATAAAATTAAAAAAAATTTAGATTGTGGAAAAAAGTGTAATTGTACTCCGATTATTGTAGGTCCAACTGGTCCAACAGGACCACAAGGTCCAGTTAGTATTGATGTAGGTGTAACTACTACTACTGATCCTGGTACTAATGCTAGTGTTACTAATGTAGGTACTGATGATAACGTTATTTTAAATTTTAATATACCAAAGGGTGAAACAGGTCCAATTGGTCCTCAAGGAATACCTGGAACAGAGGGCCCAACGGGGCCAACTGGACCACAAGGTCTTCAAGGTCTTCAAGGAATACAGGGCCCAACAGGACCAACAGGACCAACAGGACCTACCGCTATTGAAACTTATGGTCGTAAATACAATACTAGTACAGATAATATTTCTTTAGAAACTAATATTGCTCAAAATATTCCACTTGGTAACAATGGTCCTACTAACAATATTACTACTGCTACACAAAATACTCTTACAATAACAGAAAATGGAGTTTATTTAGTAGAATATGGTTTTTCTGGAAGCTCAAGTACTAATGCTACATTGACTGTTGAGGTAAAACAAAATGCTAATGCTATTGGTAGTACTTCAATTGTTAAAACTGTAACCGCTAATAACAATACAGACTTTAACAGTAGTACTATTAATTCATTTGCTGTTGGTGATGAAATAGGATTAAGTATTAAGTCTTCTACTGCTGCTACAATAACACCAGCTAATGGTACTAATGCTTATTTGAATATTGTTAGAATATCTTAAGAAAAAGCATCTCTTCGGAGGTGTTTTTTTCTAGACAAATTATTATAATTATGTTATCATTAGAATGTAAAGGAGACTAGATATGAAAAAGAAATTATTGATAGGTAGTTTAATTGTAGTAGTAATATTATTATGTTTATTTTATTTTGTGGTTCTTAAAAGTAAGAAGAATAAAGTAGTAACTGAAGGAGTAGAAGTAGTACCTACGATGAATGATAAGATAGATAGTGACAGTACTTGGTGCGGAACTTTTCAGTTAGTATGGAATGATATGATTAATGAAGTAGTGAGACAAGATATTTTATTTAAAGATAATAATGATATGGTTACTAATTTAAATAAAATGGATTTTAATACTTCGATGATATCTGAAGAATATTATTATAAGAAGTATGGTTTTAAGACATTAAGTTTAAAGAAAGAAATAGAACAAGGCATTAAGAATAAATTTAATCAGACAAGTGATATATTAGATAGTTTTAGTTGGAGTCAAGATGAACTTAGTAATAATGATGATAGATATTTCTTCTATACAATGTTATATAGAGAATTTGAGTATAATAATAAATTTAGTGTTTTGAAGAATGATAAGTTTGGTAATTATGATGATGTTAAATACTTTGGTATTAATAAGAAATCTAATGATAAGGTAAGAGGGCAGATTGAAGTATTATTTTATAATAATAAAGATAATTTTGCTATTAAACTACATACTAAGAATGGTGATGAGGTTATTTTATATAAGAATCCTAAGGGTAGTACTTTTAATGAAATATATGATAATATGATTATAGATAGTAATAGTTATAAAGGTAATAAAAATTTTGAAGATAATGATGAATTTAAGACTCCTATGATTGATTTTAATGTTAAAAGAGAATATGATGAATTATCTAATAAGATATTTACTTCTAAAGATGGTAAGGAATATGTTATTGATACCGCTATTCAGACAATTAGTTTTTTATTAGATGAAAAAGGTGGTAAGATTAAGAGTGAAGCCGCTACTGACGTGAAGACAACGGCAATGCCTAATATGAATGAGCCTAGATATTTTAATATTGATAATACATTTGCTTTATTCTTAAAAGAAGAGAGTAAAGATAAGCCTTATTTTGCCGCTAGAATAGAGAATATTAAAAAGTATCAATAATAGTAAAGCATAACATTTGTTATGCTTTTTTCTTTGGTAATAATCTTACCGAAGAGTTGACTTTATGTTACCATGTATATTATAATTAAGACGAGGTGTTTTGTGTATGATAGGTAATTATAAAGTAATAACATTATGTGGTTCTACTAGATTTAAAGATGAATTTTTACAGGTTCAAAAAGAATTAACATTACAGGGAAATATTGTAATTTCAGTAGGATTATTCGGTCATGCTGGAGATTTTGAAGTATGGGAAAATATGGATGAGGGAACTCTTACTAAAACTAAAGAAATGTTAGATGATATGCATAAAAGAAAGATTGATATGGCTGATGAAATTTTTGTTATAAATGTAGGTGGTTATATTGGTGATAGTACTAAGTCTGAGATTGAATATGCTAAAGAACATGATAAAATAGTAAGGTATTTAGAAAACAATTAAAATAGAGATAACATAAATAATGCGATATATTTAAATGAATATAAAAACTATCTAGTTAATTTTTATTGTTGGCCAATGGATAATACTAAGTCATTTATAAAAAAGAGAAAAGAAATTTTAACTAATAAGTATTCTGATAATTATTTGTTAAAAATAATTTCTGATACTAATAGTTTTGCTAAAGATGTTTTAATGTCAGATACAATAGATTATGGATATTTTAAAATCGAAGTTAATGATGATGAACATTTATTTATAAATTTAGAATTACATGGAGGTTGGATGTCGTATACTATATATATTGATTCTAAAGGAAGATATATAAGTAAACATTTAATTAAAACTATTTTTGGCAAAGAAACTATTATAGAATTAAAGATAGATGAAGTTGAAAGAATTACCGACGATAATATTTGTAGCTTTGATTATAGATATTATATTTATATGCAAGGCTTTTCTGAAAATTTAAATATGATAAGAAATTCTATATTAGGTGATAATAAAAAATTGGTAAAAAAGAGAAGAAAAGGTGATATAGTATAACTTATTAAAAGGAGGTAATAATGCAAGAAATAGAAAATAAAAATACTAATAGTATTTTTGAGAATATAAAACATATTGATGAATATAATAATGAATTTTGGCATGCACGTGAATTACAAAAGGTATTAGAATACAAAGATTGGAGGAATTTTCAAAAAGTAATAGATAAAGCAAAAGAATCTTGTAAAAATTCTAAATTTAATTTAGATGAACAACTTGTTGAAGTCAACAAGTTGTAAAAAAGAAATAATAATGCTGTTGCTAATATACAAGACTATAAATTATCAAGATATATCTGCTATTTGATAGTACAAAATACTGATCTAAAAAAGAATTCGACGGGTTAGAAAAGTATTATAAATAAATGATTTATTTAAAATAAGTTTTTATCATTTAAATAGATATGAAGAAAAGAGGAAATAATTATGAATAATAATAATTTAATGGAAATATTTTATTTAGAAACACCATCTTTAGAACGTAAGAATGAAATAATAGATTATATAAATGAATTTGTAGAACATAAATCAGATATTAATGGAACAGGATCGTTGGATAAGATATTAGATGGATATACATTCGAACAAGCACTTGAGAGTTGCCTGAATATGCAATATGAAGAATATGCCAAAAAATTTGGTAGGTGTCAGGGAAAGACCTTTTTATTAATTAGAAAGAATGATAATAAAATAATTGGAACTATAAATGTTAGATGGAATCTGACAGAAAAAATGAAACAATTTGGGGGGAATATTGGTTATGGAATAAGACCTACTGAAAGAAGAAAGGGATATAACAAGATGAATTTATATCTTGGATTGATTGAAGCAAAAAAGATCGGATTGGATAAAGTGATGTTAGATTGTGATGTAGAAAATTTAGGTTCAAGCAAGACTATGGAGGCGTTAGGTGGAAAATTAGAAAGAACTGAAATTGATCCATATGATGGAATACTAACTAGTGTATATTGGATTAATGTAGATGAATCGCTTGAAAAATATAAAGATGAGTATGTTAATTCTATTGATAAAAGTTATAAAAATAGTACTTATGAAATGATTAAAAGAAAGTAAAAATAATGAATAATGAAAACAAACAATATGGAAATAATTTTACGAAGCAAGTGTCAACAGAACTTAAATTAACTTTTCCTAATATGAAAGGCTTTTCTGAAAGAAATATAAGGTCAATGAGATTATTCTATGAAGAATATGCTGATGATGAAAAATGGCAACAACTTGTTGCCAAATTACCTTGGGGGACATAATTTATTACTAATTGAAAAAATTAAAGATAAGGATATTAGAAAAATATATGCTGAAAATACTATTAAAAATGGTTGGAGTAGAAAGGTATTAGCTATTCAAATTGAAACAGAATTTCATAAAAGAATAGGAAATAGTAACAATAATTTTAATGCAATGTTACCTCCAAAAGATAGTGATTTAGTGAATAATACCATAAAAGATCCATATATTTTTGATTTTATTACATTAAAAGAAGAATATAAGGAAAGAGAATTAGAAACCGCTTTAATAAATAAAATAAGAAATGTATTGCTAGAATTAGGAAAAGGCTTTAGTTTTGTCGGAAATCAATACAAAATTTCAGTTGATAATCAGGATTTTTATATTGATTTGCTATTTTATCATTTGGAACTTAGATGTTATGTAGTTGTTGAATTAAAAACAAGCGAATTTAAACCAGAATATATAGGACAATTAGGATTTTATGTAACAGCAATTAATGAAACAATAAAAAAAGAATGTGATGCACCTACGATTGGTTTATTATTATGCAGAGAAAAGAATAGAGTAACGGTAGATTGGGCTTTGGAATCTACAAATGTTTCTATATGTGTTTCAACTTATAAACTGAAAGAATATTTACCAAAAGAACTAATAGATAAATTACCGACAGAAGAAGAAATAAATTTGTATTTGAATGTAGAAGATGAGTAACAAATGTACTGAAAAATTTTACTATTCAAGGATATATATTAGATAAAGAAAGAATGAAAAATGGCTCTATTATCGATAAGGATTATTTTGAAAAATTATTAGAAAGGACCAATAAATAGCACTTATATCAAAGTGGTAGAGTAAAACAACTAAAAATTATAAAGTTTAAAAATATTTATAAGTAAAATAAGATAAAATTTATTAGAAAGGTGATAATGATATTATGATTATTAATTATTCAGATCAAACTATTATAAAAAATAAAAAATCTATATTTTTGGCTGGCCCAACGCCAAGAGATGAAAAGACAAAATCGTGGAGAACTACTGCTTGTGAAAGATTAAATAAGTTAGGATTTGATGGCATAGTTTATGTTCCCGAATATTCGACTTGGAAACCAAAAGCGAATTATATAGATCAGGCAATGTGGGAAAGAGAGGCATTAATAGAATCAACGGTTATTATGTTTTGGATTCCTAGAAGTTTACCTGATATGTTTGCTTTTACTACAAATGTAGAATTTGGATATTGGTTACATTCGGGGAAAGTAATATATGGAAGACCAGATAATGCTGCAAAAATAAAGTATCTTGATTGGTTATATAAAATGGATTATAATAAAGTTCCAATAAATAACCTAGAAGAACTGTTAAAGGAATCAATGATATTGGCAGACAAATTATATGATGAAAAAAACACTGAAATATTACCGTTAAGTAAAAGAAAAATTTTAGAAAGAAAGTGAAGATAATGAATAACGAAAACAAGAACAAAACAAATATCAACTGGTAAGTGGGGAGTTATGAAAAAACACACTTGAATACTTGAAAATAAAAGGAATTTTTACTAAATGATTTTTACATTTTGGGACATTTTTTAATAAATTTTAATTTAAATTGATAAGTGTATGACTTATGAAAAACTAAAGGAAAGGAGATTATTGATGAAAGATAATAAATTAATTATATATAAAAATAGTGATGGTAATATTATAGTAGATGCTATTTATAAAGATGAAACTTTATGGCTATCACAAAAAGGTATGTCAAAAGTTTTCGATGTTGGAGTACCAGCAATATCAAAACATTTAAAAAATATATTTGAAGAAAACGAATTAGATAAAAATTCAGTTGTTTCCAAAATGGAAATAACTGCACCT
>OHAQ01001743.1_pt1 | contig 16556 bp, 15 predicted proteins | sample 1577111 | NCBI WGS metagenome assembly OHAQ01 (sample SAMEA3541549, study PRJEB24748) | human gut metagenome | biome: human gut; feature: human-associated habitat; material: faeces | place: China | collected 2012 | reverse complement strand
GTCCAGAGGGCGACCGCAAAGCCCTCTGGTCGCTCCCGCAGGAGCGAAATCCCTGTATAAACACGCGGACATAGTATGAAATCGCGCACAACTGAATCGCGCGAAAGGGTCAAGGGATGAGATGGGACGAAGTCCCCCCCTTGGCTCGTCGTCGTTATAGGGAAGGAGGAAGCAGCATGAGTTACGATGAATTGCTCGCGCAGGTGTATGCCGCGCTGCCGCAGCTCAAGGGGCAGCTCCATGCGCCGCGCGTGGTGTATGTGCAGTCGCAGGGCAAGGTGTACATCACGTTTGAGTCAAATGTGCTGGTGGAGGAAGCATCGTTCCTGAAGCTGGAAGCGCTTCTGCGGCGCGTTTTCCCGCAAAAGCCGCTGGCGCTGCGCGTCGTGTCGCCGGGACTGAAGGACGATTTTCTGGAGAACATCAGCGCGTATAAGCAGGTGCTGACCGACTTCCTGCGCCGCAATTATCCCGCGTCCGCCAGCTGGATGAGCCAAATCGACTGGCGGTGCGACGGCAAGCGCATCACGCTGACCTTCCCCGACGCGTTCAGCCTGGAATACATGGGGCGGCAGAACGTCGCGGCGCGCCTGTCACAGGCGGTGAAGGACATTTTTTCCGCTGAGGTGATGGTGGAACTGACCGTCGCGGGCGATCAGGAGAAGCGGCTGGCGGAAATCCGCGAAGAGCGGCTGCGCGAGCAGACCGTCACCTACACGCCGGAGCAGATTGCCGCGATGACGCAGGGGGATGCCAAGCCCGCGAAGGAGCACAAGGAGCGCAAGCCGTCCGCGCCGCGCGAGAAGAAGCCGGAGCAGACCATGCCGGAGCGCGATCCGATGCTGCCCGTGATGACCGACCACGCCATCGGTAAGCCGATTATGGGGCGCGCAATTGCCGATCCGCCGATGGAAATGAAGGAGCTGGCAAGCGACGCGGGGCTGGTCGTCGTGCAGGGCGACATTTTCAAGCTGGAAACGAAGGAACTCAAGGGCGGCGAACTGCTGCTCGTCACCTTTGCCATCACCGACTATACGTCCTCCATCCTCTGCAAGGCGTTCATGCGCTACCGCCGCCTGCCCTTCGGCAAGAAGAAGGACGACGACGCGCCGCCGCCGCCGATTACCGACGAGGAACGTCAGGCGGTGATGGACAAGGTCAACCAAATCAAGGTGGGGCTGAACGTCAAGGTGCGCGGCGAGTGCATGTACGATAACTTCGCGCATGAGCTGTCCATTTCCATCCGCGATATGGTGCCGATGGAGCGCATCAGGCGCGAGGACACGGCGGAAGAAAAGCGCATCGAGCTGCACATGCACACCAACATGTCCACCATGGACGCGCTGACCCCGGCGGGTGACCTCATCAAGCGCGCCATCGAGTGGGGGCATCCCGCCGTCGCGATTACCGACCACGGCGTGGTGCAGGCGTTCCCGGCAGCGTTCAATGCCGTCAAAAAGCAGCCGATTAAGCTGATTCCGGGCTGCGAGGGCTACCTCATCGACGAAACGCAGGTCGTCACCGATGAAGACGACCGCTCGATTGATGATACCATCGTCGTGCTGGACTTTGAATCCACCGGGCTGGACACGCTGAAAGACCGCGTGATTGAAATCGGCGCGGTGAAAATGACCGGCGGCACGCTGGTGGATACGCTGTCGATTCTGGTGAACCCGAAAATTCCCCTGCGGTCGAAAATCACTGAAATTACGGGCATTACGGACATGATGCTGGCGGATAAGGAAACGGCGGAGACCGCTATCCCGAAGCTGATGGATTTCATCGGCGATGCCGCGATTGCCGCCCACAACGCCGCGTTTGACGGCAAGCTGCTCAAAGCGGAGCTGCGCCGGCTGGGGCGCGAGTTCAACGCGCCGATTCTGGATACGCTGTCCCTGTCGCGCAAGCTGCTGCCGGAACTGAAGTCGTTCAAGTTGAAGAGCGTCTGCAAGGCGCTGAGCGTGAGCCTCAAAAACGCCCACCGCGCCGTCCACGACGCAACCGCGACGGCGTACTGTCTGGCGAAGATGTTCAAAATCGCCAAGGAAGAGCACGGGTTCACCAAACTCAGCGACCTGAACACCCTCAAGGGCGGCGCCATCGGCGAAAGCTACCACGTCATCCTGCTGGTGAAAAGTCAGGAGGGGCTGGTCAATCTCAACCGACTGGTGTCCATCGGGCATCTGGACTACTTCCGCCGCCGCCCGCATATGCCGCGTTTCATGATTGACCGCTACCGCGAAGGGCTGATTATCGGCAGCGCGTGCGAGGCGGGCGAACTCTACCGCGCGGTGCTGGAAAATGAGCCGTGGGAGAAAATCAAGGAAATCGCGTCGTGGTATGACTATCTGGAAATCCAGCCCGTGGGCAACAACGCGTTTCTGGTGCGCGAGGGGCGCGTGGCGGACGATGAGGCGCTGCGGGACATCAACCGCAAAATCGTCCAGCTGGGCGACGAGCTGGGCAAGCCGGTCGTCGCGACGGGGGATGTGCACTTCCTTGACCCGCACAACGCCATCAACCGCTCCATCATTCAGGCGGGCATGGGCTACGATGATGCCGACATGCAGCCGCCGCTGTACTTCAAGACGACGAACGAGATGCTGGAGGAATTTTCCTACCTTGGCGCGGAAAAGTGCCACGAGGTCGTCATCGACAATCCGCGGAAGATTGCGGATCAGGTGGACAAGCTACAATTGTTCCCTAAGCACCCCAAGGGCGAGGACACCTTCCAGCCGTTCTGGGAGGACGCGGCGGACAACATTCAAAATATGACGTGGGGCACGGCGAAGGAGCTCTACGGCGATGAGCTGCCCGAAATCGTCGTGAACCGGCTGAACAAGGAGTTAAAATCCATCATTGGCTATGGCTTCGCGACGCTGTACAACATTGCCCAGCGGCTGGTCAGCAAGTCCAACGCGGATGGATACCTTGTCGGCAGCCGCGGTTCGGTCGGTTCGAGCCTCGTTGCGCGCATGTGCGGCATCACGGAGGTCAACGCGCTTCCGCCGCATTACCGCTGCACCCATTGCCGCAAGGGCTTTTTCGACGTGGACAAGAGCCAATACAAAGTCGGCGTTGACCTGCCGGATAAGGACTGCCCCATCTGCGGTCAGAAGCTCGTGAAGGACGGCTTCGACATCCCGTTTGAGGTGTTCCTCGGCTTTGAGGGCGACAAGGTGCCTGATATTGACCTGAACTTCTCCGGCGAATATCAAAACCGCGCGTTCCATAACGTCGAGGAGCTGTTCGGGCATGACCACGTTTTCCGCGCGGGCACGATTACGGGTCTGGCGGAAAAAACGGCATATGGCTATGTGTCGAAGTACTTCGAGGAGCGCGGATTGCAAGTCGGCAACACGGAGAAGGAGCGTCTGGCGGCGGGCTGCGAAGGCGTGAAAAAGACGACGGGGCAGCACCCCGGCGGCATGGTCGTCGTGCCGAAGGAATACGAAATCTACCAGTTCACCGCCGTGCAGCACCCTGCTGACGACCTCAATTCTGACTTTACCACCACCCACTTTGACTTCAACTCCATGCACGACATTCTGGTTAAGCTGGACTGCCTCGGTCACGACGACCCGACGGTTTTGCATATGCTGGAGGAACTGACGGGCATCGGCTACAAGGATGTTCCGCTGGATGACCCGGACGTGCGAAGCCTGTTCTCGTCGCCCAAGGCGCTGGGCGTGACGCCGGAGGATATCGGCTGCCTGACGGGTACGTTCGGCGTGCCGGAATTCGGCACATCGTTCGTGCGCGGGATGCTTGATGAGACGAAGCCGACGACGATGGAGGAGCTGCTGCGCATTTCCGGCCTGTCCCACGGCACCGACGTGTGGCTGGGCAACGCGCAGGAGCTGATTGCAAACGGTACGGCGAAATTGAGCGAGTGCGTCTGCTGCCGTGACGACATCATGAACTACCTGATTGACAAGGGCGTTGCGCCGAAGATGGCGTTCACGACGATGGAGAGCGTCCGTAAAGGGCGCGGCCTGAAGCCTGAAATGGAACAGGCGATGATTGAACAGCACGTTCCGCAGTGGTTCATGGATTCGTGCAAGAAAATCAAGTACATGTTCCCCAAGGGGCACGCCGTGGCGTATGTGACGATGGCGCTGCGCGTGGCGTGGTATAAGGTGCATCGTCCGCTGGCATATTATTGTGCGTACTTCACCGTGCGCGGCGACGGTTTCGACGCGATGACGATGCTGATTGACCCCGCGACGATTCGCGAGAAAATCAAGCAGATTAAGGCTGACCCGAAGGCGTCCGCGAAGGACAAGGAAGCCGTGACGAGCCTTGAACTGGTGCTGGAGATGAACATGCGCGGCTTCAAGTTCTTGCCATGCGACCTGTACAAGAGCGACCTGAAGAAATTCAAGATGGAGGGCGAAACGGGGCTGCGGTGTCCGTTCACGTCCTTGGGCGGACTGGGCGAATCGGCTGCCATCAACATTGTGCGCGAGCGCGAGCGCGGCCCGTTCATGTCGGTGGAGGACTTGAAGGAGCGCACACGCATTTCCAGCGCGGTCATTGAGCTGCTGCGGACGCACGGTTCGCTGGAGGGCTTGAGCGAAACCAGTCAGGTGTGCATGTTCTAAAGATTTCGCCGCTGCGGCGGCGACAAGGGGGCTTTGCGCTCGCCCCCTTGACCCCTTCGCCCGTCGCCCTAAAGCAACAGTACGGTTATGCTGCTTGGGGGTACGAAAGGCACACTAACTAAAAAGCAACGATAACATCCAACAAACTTATATGGGGATGCGAAGCAGTCCAGAGGGCGACCGCAGACTTCGTCTGTTTCCATTGCCCTCTGGTCGCTCCCGCAGGAGCGAAATCCTCGCATAAACACGCGATAGTAGTATGAAAGTGTCACCAACTCAATCGCGCGAATGGGTCAAGGGGCACTGCCCCTTGCTGGGGAGGTATCTCAATGAAGGAATTGCATCGGGCAAGGGTCGTCGCCATCGGCAGCGAAGAGGATATGGCGGCTGTCTGCCGCACATTGCTCGCAAACTGCGATTGGCTGGAAATCCCGGATGATCGCCCGCCGTATTCGCTGGAGGAGCTGCGCCAGCAGGTCAAACAGCACGCGGAGGAGCTGGGCGGCGAGGAGAGCGGATTCTACTATGGCATGGTCGCGCGCTATACCTATGGCGACGCGGATAACCGCACCTGCCGCTTCGACATTGCGCGCCAGCCCAGCGGATTGTGGACGGCGTGCTTCCATTATGATGGCGAAACGCCCTTCCAGAACGAGGACTGGCTGTACCTGCATGAACACGCCGGGCGCGTGCCGATGCTGGCGATTCACGCCTGCGCGGATTTTGCGGCGGATAAGGGAATGACCGTCTTTACCGGCGGACAGACGCTGGATGAGTGGTCGCAGATGGCGGAAATCTGGTTCTGGCTGATGGAGCAGTACGAAATCGGCAATCCGCCGGAGGAAGCCGTGCAGCACCTGAAGAAGCTGGAAGCTATTATGTGCCAAAGCGACTTTGACATGACCATCCCCGAACTTCTTCGGGGGTGCATCGACCACCTGAACGACGTCATGGCGCACACGAATCAGCCGGATGAACTGCGCCGCTTGATGGACGAATGCGCCGAAAGAAAAGATTATCAGGGGCTGTTCGTCGTGCAGTGTCAGGTGGCGGAAACGGTGCTGTGGGACTGCACGCACGTTGATTTGTGGCTTGCGAACCTCGAAAGCATCCTGCGCGAGTGGCAGAAGGAGAATCCGGCATAATCGGCAATCGCCGCGCATACCCTGACAGCAGGAGAGGGGGGAGCGCACAGTGAAAGAGCCGACAGTGCCGCAGAAGCCCTGCGGACTGGTTATCGAGAATCGCAAAAAGGCGGTTCTCACCGGGGTCAAGGAGGTTGACCGCTTCGATGAAACGGCGGTCGTGCTGGAAACATGGGGTGGGCGGCTGACGCTGACCGGCAGCGGGCTGCATGTTTCCGCCTTGCAGCTGGAAGAGGGCAAGCTGCTCGTGGACGGCGATATCGACGGCGTGCAGTATGAACAGGGGCGCGCGCGGCGCAAGGGCGGCTTCCTCCGCCGTGCCATCGGATGACGCTGGAGGTGCTGTTCGCGCAGCAGGGACAGGCGGAAACGTTCCTGCGGATGGTGCTGCTCGGCGCGGCGTTCGCCTTGGCGCTGACCCTCGGCGGCGCGTGGCGGCATCGGCACGGCCTGTCCGACGCGGCGGATGTGCTCTGCGCGCTGATGCTGACATTTCTGGCGCTCCTCGTCCTCATCCATAGCGGGGAAGGGCTGCGGCTGTACGCGCTGCTGGGGCTGCTGCTCGGCGCAGTGCTGTGGGAAACAGGCATCCGGCGCACCCTCCGCTGGATTGGAAAACGGCTGAAAAAAAGTTTTCCGTCAGGCAGGAATATGCAAAATCATAGCGAATAGATAAGGAAAAGAACACTTCCGATTCTGGAGAAAAGGAGTGAGGGCGTTGGGGCGCAGGCTGGTGCGTTGGAAGGCGGTTGTCATCCTGCTGGTGGTGTTGGGCATCATCTTCTATGTCGTGATGGCGCAGTCGCGGCAGCGGCTTGACGCGCTCTCGACGCACAATGAGCAGCTGCAGCAGCAGTATGCGGCGCTGGATCAGAAAAATCGGGACTTGCGCGAAGAACTGACGTATGTTGCGACGGATGCGTACATTGAGGAAACCGCGCGCAACGACTTCGGCTATGTCCGCGACGGCGAAATCCACTTCCACTTTGCCAGCATGGATGTGCTGCGGGGCTACACCGAGGCGGAATGGAACGCGCTGCTGGATGAATTTCGGGATTAAAGGGGGACTTTGCGTCTGCAAGTCCCTTTTTCGTTACACATATTGTAAACCAGAAAGACAGGAGAGGTGAACCATGAGGGCAGCAGTCATCGGGATCGGCTCCAATTCGGTGAGGATGCTTGTGGCGGAAGCAGCCGACGGGGAGATTCGCCGCATCAGCCGCGACCGCGCCGGCACACGCCTGTTCGCCGGGCTTGACGAAGCAGGCAACTTGTCGCGGGAGGCAATGGCGTCCTCCTGCGCGGCGGTCAAACGCATGGCGGATTCCGCCCGCAGTCAAGGCGCGGAAAAAGTGCATCTCTTTGCCACCAGCGCCACGCGCGACGCCGCCAACAACGCGGATTTCGCGGCACTGCTCAAAGCGGAAACCGGCTTGACGCTCGAAATCTGCTCCGGCGATGAGGAGGCCGCGCTGTCCTTCTTCGGCGCGACGGACGGCGGCGATTCCGGCGTCATCGACATCGGCGGCGGATCAACCGAAATCATCATCGGGCAGGGGATGAACATCCGCTGCTCCTTCTCCTGCCAAATGGGGGCAGTGCGATTGTTCCAGCGGATTCCGATTCGCGACCACGGCGATTTGGACGCGGTGGAGCAGATTGCCGCTGATATTCTGGCAGACAAGCTGCTGGATTACCCTGTGCTGTCGATGCCGGGCAGCTGGCGCGGCACGGGCGGCACATTCACGACGCTCGCCGCGATGGTGAAAGGCATTTACTGGACGGATAGAACCTACATGCACGGCACGGTGCTGACGGAGGCGGATGTGGCGCGCTTTGAGCGGCAGCTGGCGGATATGACGCTGGAGCAGCGCAAGCAGCTGCCGGGATTGCAGCCGAACCGCGCGGATATTGTGGTGCATGGAATCTGCATTTTGCGGGCGATTATGCGACGGATGCATATTGGGCAGATTGTGGTGAGTGAATATGGGAATCTGGATGGGTACTTCAAGAGGGAATACATAATGAAAAAGAAATAAGGGGGCAAAAAGAGGATAAACACGCGGAAGAAGTAGGAAAAAGCGACCAACTCAATCGCGAAAAGGGGTCAAGGGGGGGATTCCCCCCTTGCAGGGTCAAGGGACAGCGTCCCTTGTGGGGTTTGGGGCAACGCCCCAACTGTTCCACGGGCGACCAGTATGCCAAAAGCGCTCAACAAGGGCGCAGGCAGCGAAGCGTCCCTGCCAGTAACTTCGCGCGTCCTCAGACGCGCCCCCAAGCTGCTTTATCGACCCACTGTGCAGTGTCGCGCCAAATGGGCGCGACCACATAGCCTGCCCGTCCTTATCAGCGCAAGCAAAACCCAGCCGGAGGATAGCCAACATCCTCCCGCTGGGTTTCAAATTTCTGCTGCTCCTCTTTTGCACATCTGCCATATACCAAATTCGCCCCGGAAGCATCAGCAGCTTCCGGGGCGAAAATCATGCGAAAAAAATGCGAGCGTGACCGTAAGCCGAGTTCTGTCGAGGGACGATCATCTATCCAGACCTGACGTTGCCGCGCAGGCTCAAGCGATGCCGAGGACGCGACGGGCAGCCGCATGTGTCCTCATACGCATCTTGCACCAGATGGGGTTTACAGCACGGACAAGTCGCCAAGCCGTGGGTGAGCTCTTACCTCGCCTTTCCATCCTTACCGCACCGAAATGCGGCGGTATATCTCTGTTGCACTCTCCTTGGAGTCGCCTCCACCGGCCGTTAGCCGGCATCCTGCCCTGTGGTGCTCGGACTTTCCTCATACCATTGCTGGCACGCGATCGCCTGATCACCTCGCACAGGTGTATCATAGCGCAAAAGGCGCGGTTTGTCAAGCGCTCCTGAGGACGGCGGCTTTGGCGGAAAACGCCGCCACCGACGCGAAAAAACCTGCTTGCAAAACGCCACGTTCTGTGCTAAAATGCCGAAGCATCCACATTTTTCGGAGGATTTTGCCCAATGGCGACCTTGCTTCTTGTCGTGATTTACCTTTCCTTCATCAGCCTTGGCGTGCCGGATTCGCTGCTCGGCACGGCGTGGCCCGTCCTCTACCGCGAACTCGGCGTGCCGCTTGCGTCCCAGAGCGCCGTGAGCATCCTCTGCTCCCTCGCGACGATGACCTCCAGCATGAACAGCGCCCGCATCATCTCCCACCTCGGCACGGGCAAAGTGACCGCGTTCTCAACGCTTTTAACCGCCGCCGCCCTGCTCGGCTTCTCCTTTTCGGGCAGCTTCTGGTTCATGTGCCTGATGGCGATTCCGCTTGGGCTGGGCGCGGGCTGCGTTGATTCGGCGCTGAATAATTATGTTTCCATCCACTATAACGCGACCGTCATGTCCTTCCTGCACTGCTTTTATGGCGTTGGCGTGATGGTCAGCCCGTACATCATGTCCGTCGTCATTAACAGCGCGGTCGGCTGGCGCGGCGGCTACCGCACGGCAAGCCTGATTCAGGCGCTTATCGGCAGCATCCTCCTGCTGGCGCTGCCCTTGTGGAAAAAGGCGCACGGCGAAGAGTCCATTCAGGCGGAAAAGAAGATGAAAGTCCTGCCGATTTCGCAGACGCTGCGGATTCCGGGCGCGCTGATGACCTGCCTGCTCTTCCTGACCTTCTGCGCGATTGAGGTCATCTGCGGCGGCTGGAGCGCAACGTACATGGTGGAAGCGAAGCACATGCCCGCGAATTTGGCGGCGCGCGCGACGATGTACTTCTACCTCGGCATGGCGCTGGGGCGCTTCCTCTCCGGCGTTGCGGCGAAGAAGCTGACCCCGTGGCAGATTATCTTTATCTCGATGGGCATCCTCGGCGTGTCGCAGACGACGCTGCTTGTTTCCGGCAACAACGTCCTGACGATGGCGGCACTGCTGATGACGGGCTTGGGTGTCGGCCCGCTGTACCCGAATTTCAACTACATGACCCCCCTGCATTTCGGCAAGGACGTCAGCCAGTCGGTCATGGGGATGCAGATGACCTTCGCGTCCATCGGCACCATTGCCGCCCCCGCCCTCTGCGGCGTGCTGGGACAGCTGCTCGGCATGGGCATTTTCCCGGCGTATTTGATGATATTCTACGTCCTGACCGCCGTCGGCATTATCGCCCTGCGCCGCACGCTCCGGCAGGTGGGACGGCTTCAGCAATGAGCAATGAACAATTAGCAATGAAAAGCGCGCCCGCAGATCTTGCAGACGCGCCTTTTTTGCAGCAAGAAAACCCGCTGCTTGCCAAGCAGCCATCAATCCGCAATTGCCCGCATTGTCTTTCTGAACACATGTACGAACAGCGTCACCGTGCACAAGACCGCGAGCACATCCGCAATCGGTTCGGCGAGGAAAATCGCAAACACCGTGTCCGGAATGAACAGCGGCAGCAGATACACCAGCGGAATCAGCAGAATCAGCTTGCGCAGGCACGCCAGAAATAGGCTGCACTTCGCATTCCCCAGCGCCACAAACGTCTGCTGACACGCAATCTGCGCGCCGAAAATCGTCACGCCCGCCATGTATAGGCGCACGCATGGAATTGCGTACTCTCGCAGCGCCGCGTCCGGGGTCAGCAGATAGACAAAAATCTGCGGCGCAAAGATGCACGTCAGCCCCAGCAACGCCGAGAACGCCAAGCACGAAATCAGCAGTATCCGGAACGCGGCTTTCACCCGCTCCGGGCGCTTTGCACCGTAGTTGAAGGAGATAATCGGCTGCGCGCCCTGCGAAAGCCCTTGCAAGGGCAGCAGCGCAAACTGCATCAGCGTGGAGCAGATGGTCATCGTGCCGACGGCCAGCGTGCCGCCCGCCGCGCGCAGCGATGTGTTGAAGCACACGGACACAAGGCTCTCCGTGCTCTGCATAATGAACGGCGCGAGTCCCAGCGCCACGCACGGCGCAAGCAGCTTCCAGTTCAGCCGCAGCAGACGGCGCTTCAGGTGCAGTATCGTCTGCCTGCCGGTCAGGAAGCGCAGGACGAACGCCGCGCTCACGGCCTGTGAAATCACCGTCGCCAGCGCCGCGCCCTGCACATCCATGTGGAAAACGAAGATGAACAGCGGGTCAAGCAGCGTGTTCAGCACCGCGCCAATCAGCACCGTCAGCATCCCCGCCTTGGAGAAGCCCTGCGCGGTGATGAACGGGTTCAAGCCGAGAGACAGCTGCACGAACACCGTGCCGAGGCTGTAAATGGCAATGTAGCGCTGGGCGTAGGGCAGGGCATCCTCCGTTGCGCCGAACGCCAGCAGAATCGGCGTGTAAAAGCAGGACAGCACAACCGTCAGCACTGCCGAAACGCACAGCAGCAGCGCCGTGCAGCTGCCCAAAATCCCCTCCGCCTTCTCGTGGTTCCGCTGCCCCATGGCGATGGACGCAAGCGGCGCCCCGCTGGATGCGCACAGCGCCGCGAACGCCGAAACCAGCAGGATAATCGGCAGGCAGACGCCCAGCCCCGTCAGCGCGAGCGTGCCCACGTCGGGAATGTAGCTGATGTAGATGCGGTCAACAAGGTTGTAGAGCATATTGACGAGCTGCGCGGTGATGGTGGGAATCGACAGGCGCAGCATCAGCCGCCCGACGGGTTCATTCGCGAGGTCGGGGCGGCGCGGTGCAGTGGACATAGAAAGCCTCCTTTTTTGTAAACATGGGATAATTCGCCGTCAATGCCCGGAAATCCTCTTGCTTTGCGGAATTTTCGTGTTTATACTAATTCTCATCTAAACCATGTCATTCGCACAGCATCTTTTCCGCCCTGGCTTTGCATCGTTCCGCTCGCGCGTACCTCCAGTACGCCTCGCTTCACTCAGCTTTGCCAGAACGAAAAATCTGCTATGCTCGATGCCATGTTTTAGAATCGAATTAGTATCACTTGTGCTTTTCGGGCGAATCTGGTATACTGGATGCAATCAAACGGAAAGGTCGTGCGGATATGCCGGATTTGCTCCCTGCTGCCGAAGCGCTGGCGGAGAAACGCTGCCTTGTCACCCTGCGCAATCAGCCGGATATTTTGCTGCTTCAGCCCATTGACGCGCGGAACACGCTTTCGCAGGAAATGCCGCTGCTTGCCGCGCAGACGACGCAGAGCTTCCTGCACGTCGCGTTCCCGGTGGAGGCGTGGAATGTGGATTTGTCCCCGTGGGACGCGCCGCCTGTGTTCGGCAGGGAAACCTTCGGGCACGGCGCGGCGGATACGCTCGCGTGGCTGCGGTCGCGCCTGATGCCGGAAGTGCGCGCGAAATACGCGATTTCGCCGGATGCGCCCGTCATCCTTGGCGGATATTCGCTGGCGGGGCTGTTCAGCCTGTGGAGCGCGGCGCAGGTGGATGATTTCGCAGCCGTCGCCGCGGTATCGCCCTCCGTCTGGTTTCCCGGCTGGCGCGCATATGCGGATCAGCACGCGCTTCGCAGCCGCGTCGTCTACCTCAGCTTGGGCGACCGGGAGGAAAAGAGCCGCAATCCCGTGCTTGCGAGCGTCGGCGACGCCATCCGACGGGAGGACGCACGGCTCAGCGAGCGGGGCGTGCGGCATACGCTGCAATGGAACGTTGGAAATCACTTTCAGGACGCAGAGAAGCGCTGTGCGGACGGCTTCGCGTGGTGCATGGCTCAACGAAAGGCAGAGGGGAAAAACACATGAACATGAAACAGTATGAAACGTTTGAATTGCGCTTCGGCGGAGAGGCCTTGCCGTACGCGTGGGCGCAGATCGACCTGACGGCCACCTTCTCCTGCGCGCAGGAGTCCCTGACGGTCAAGGGCTTCTATGACGGGGAAAGCGACGGGCGGGGCGTTTATGTCGTGCGCTTCCTGCCGCAATATGCCGGCGTTTATCGCTATCAAGTCCGCGGCGCGGTCACGGCGGAGGGCGAAATTGTCTGCGAAGCGTCCTCCCCGGAGGCGCACGGAATCGTCCGCGCCGTCGGCACGCACTTTGCCTTTGCGGACGGCGCGCCTTATATTCCCTTCGGCACAACCGTCTATGCGCTTATCTCGCAGGACGACGCGCTGGTGGAGCAAACGCTGCAATCCCTTGCCGCCGCGCCCTTCAATAAGCTCCGCCTGTGCGTTTTTCCCAAGGATTACGACTACAACCACAATGAGCCGCCGCTGTACGCCTTTGCGCGCCGCGAGGACGGCTCGTGGGACACATCGCGTCCAAGCATCGCCTTCTATCAGCGTCTGGAACGCATCCTTCGCCGCATCGCCGCGCTGGGCATTCAGCTCGACCTGATTCTCTTCCACCCCTATGACCGCTGGGGCTTTGCCGCCATGCCGCAGGCGGATAATTTCCGTTATTTAGACTATCTGCTCCGCCGCCTGTCCGCCATGCCGGAAATCTGGTGGTCGCTGGCCAATGAATACGACCTGTGTATGCCGAAGAAAACGCTTGCGGACTGGGAGGCGCTCGAAGCCTTTGTCGCCTCCTGCGATCCGTATCATCACCTGCTGTCCTGCCATAATTGCTTCTGCTTCTGGGACTTCAAAAGAAAAGACGTGACCCATGCCTCCATCCAGACTCGGGCGCTGACGGAAATTCCTCGTTATCTGCGCGAATACGGCAAGCCCGTCGTCATCGATGAATGCTGCTACGAAGGCGACCTGCCGCATATCTGGGGAAGCATATCCGGTCAGGAGATGGTTCGGCGCTTCTGGCGCTGCTATGTCGGCGGCGGCGCCTGCACGCACGGCGAAACCTTTTTGTCGCCGGACGACGTGCTGTGGTGGGCACGCGGCGGCGTCCTGAAGGGCGAAAGCCCGAAGCGCATCGCGTTTCTGCGCCGCGTCATCGAGGAGCTTCCGGGCTTCCTGTCGCCTCTGGAAAGCGTATGGGAGGAGGCCGAGCAGCAGGACGAAGCGCAGCGTCCCGACTGGATTCGCCCCTTCCTTGCCAGCCTGTCGCGAATGGCTCCGCCCGACCGGCACATGCTGCTTTGCGGGGAGCATCTCTGGGCGGCGCACTGCGCGGAGGACGCTTATCTTTGGTATTACGGTCAGCAAACAGCTCGGGAGCAAATCATCAAGCTGCCGCCGGCGCATAGATACCGGGTCGAGGCGCTGGACACATGGAATATGACCCGCGAGACGCTGCAAACGGGCGTAAGCGGGCGTGTCGTGCTCACGCTGCCCGGTCGGGAGGATATGGCGGTGCTGGCGGTTCGGATGGAATGACCGCATGTGAAGCCCGCGCTGCATTCTTCTTTTCTTTTTCCCCATAATCACAAGAAAATGAAGGTGCAGTTGTCAAACCTCACAAAGAAACGACGGCATATTCTACGCCGAGATTTTGTTGAAGTCTTGACAATCCCATCCCGTCGTGTATAATAAATGGTATTACACCGCATTTTCATGCGGAACGAAAAAGAGGGTATTCAGATGCAGACTCGTCGTGAATTTTTGAAGAAGAGCGCCGCCCTGCTGGGCAGCGCAGCGGTTGTCGGCAGTGTTCCCGGACTGCTGAAGGCGCAGGCGGAGGACGGTCAGAAAGTCCCCGCGTACCCCTACCCCTATGTCGAACTGGATCCGGCATACGTCGAGAAGCTCGCCTATGAAGGCTATTTCGAGAACGGCTGCTGCTTCGGCGTCGCCAAGGCGATTCTGGTTGCCCTGCGCGAGAAGGTTGGCTATCCCTATACCGTCATCCCGGAAGAGATGTTCGCCAACGGCAAGGAAGGCTATACCTGCGGCACGCTGTGCGGCGCGCTCGGCGGCGCGGTGGCGATGATTGGTCTGGTCTGCGCGTCTGCGGATTCCCGCCAGCTGACCAAGGATCTGTTCGCGTGGTACTGCTCCACCAATCTGCCGATTTATCAGCCTGAAGCGGCTGCCCCCGTGCAGACGGTGGCGCCCAGCGTCAACTGCATTGACTCCATCACCAAGTTCATGACGGCTGCGAACGTCGAGCGCGGCGATATCATCCGCAAGCGCCGCTGCGGCGGCCTGAGCGGCGACGTGGCGCGCCGTACGGTTGAGCTGCTGAACGCGCACTTCGGTTTCGCGGAGCTGCCGGTTGCCTCGCCCGTGGCGGAGGAAGAAACCCTCGCGCCCAACGAGTACATCGGCGAAGCGGAGTCCTTCGGCGGCACGCTGAAGGTGAAGGTGACCATGGACGGCGACAAGATTGCCAAGATTGACATCCTGTCCCACGGCGACACCGCCGGCGTGTGCAACGCGGCGTATGACACCGTGCCGGGCAAGATTATTGACGCGCAGTCCACGAATGTTGACGCGGCGACGGGCGCAACCGTCTCCAGCAAGGCCATCATGGCGGCTGTGGAAGACGCGCTGAGCAAGGTCGGCAAGTAATCCGCTGCATTTCGTATCACATTGGGAGGGCTTGCATGGGCGCTGCCCGGCACGCCCTCCCTTTCTTTCATCGGTCATAAGCGCCGAAAGGAGGTCATCAAGCCATGTTCAACATTGGTTTTTCGGAACTGCTGCTGGTGCTGCTGGTCGCCTTTCTGGTGGTCGGGCCGAAGGATTTGCCCAAGGTTGCCCGCTGGCTGGGGCGCACGGTGAAAAAATCGCGCCGCCTGCTGAACGAAATCAAGAAGGAATCCGGCTGGGACGAGCTGGAGAAGGAAGTTCGCGATGTTCAGCACGACGTCAAGGACGCCGTGAAGCAAGGCGATGTCTCCGCGGAATTGCGCGAGGCGAAAAAATCCGTGCAGGACAGCGCGGAAAAGTTTGACAAGGACACGAAATCGAACTGAGGGAGGACACAAACATGCGTCTGGGAACCACGGAAATCATCCTGATTGTCGTATTGGCGCTGGTGCTGTTCGGCGGCGGCAAGCTGGCGGGCGTTGGCAAGGCGCTGGGCAAGAGCATCAAGGACTTCAAGAATGAAGTGAAGGACGACAAGGCGGAGGAAAAGTCCAAAGAGGACAAAAAGGACGAAACATGAAGCAGAAGCAGACGACCCCTGCCGAGGAGGCGGAAGACAAGCGCCCGAATGAGACGCCCGACGGGGACTCATCCGACGGAGAGTCCTCCGATGGCGAATCCTCCGATGGACTGAAGGAAGCGGGCGAATCCATGCTTTCGCACCTGATGGCGCTGCGCAAAGTGCTGCTCATATCCGCCGCGGCGGTGCTGATTGGCTTCGTCCTCGTCTTTTATCTGGCGATTGACCCGCTGATGGCGCAGATTCTCGCTCCCATTCAGGCGCGCGGGATTCAGGTGATTTTCACCACCATGTCCGAGGCGCTGGTGACGAAGTTCAAGGTGGCGCTGCTGGCGGGCATGATTATCGCCAGTCCCGTTGTCATCTGGGAGATTTGGGGGTTCATCAAACCCGCGCTGTACCCGCAGGAGAAGCGGAAGTTCCGCCTGCTGTTCGTGCTGGCGCTGCTGCTGTTCCTGACGGGCGTTGTGTTCTGCTATTTCGCCGTGTATTCTCTGGCGGTGGATTTCTTCCTCGTTGCGGGCGATTCGCTGGCGACGCCGATGCTGTCCATTGACAAGTACGTCAGCTTCCTGTTCGGCTTCCTCGTGCCGTTCGGGGTTGCGTTCCAGCTGCCGGTGGTGCTGTACCTGACGACGCGCGTTGGGCTGACGACGCCCGACATGCTCCGCAGCAAGCGGAAGTATGTCATTCTGGCGATTTTCGTCCTCGCGGCGATTTTGACGCCCCCGGATGTGGTGTCGCAGGTGGCGCTGGGCTTGCCGATGTGCGGGCTGTATGAAATCGGCATACTGGTCAGCCGCTGCACGAAGGCAAGGAAGCGGGCATAAGGGGATGAAATGCGCTGCGCATGGCTGATGCCGCAGCGCTTTTTGCGTGGGGGCGGATG
>OHAQ01001741.1_pt1 | contig 16557 bp, 18 predicted proteins | sample 1577111 | NCBI WGS metagenome assembly OHAQ01 (sample SAMEA3541549, study PRJEB24748) | human gut metagenome | biome: human gut; feature: human-associated habitat; material: faeces | place: China | collected 2012 | reverse complement strand
GGATCTTCCAGCTCCGGCTGCTGTGGCTGGGAAACCGGCTCCGGGACGGGCTGCGACGGCTTCACCGCACCGGTACCAAACTCCGCCAGAATGTCGTCCAGGTCATACTCCCGGGTGAGGGGTACGTCCTGCAGGAGCTTGCCGGTGTCCTCCAGGGCCTGATTCAGTTCTTCCTCTGTGTACTTGCTCATAGTCCTCACTTACATCCGGCGGCGCACCGCCTCATATAGCAGAATGGCCGCTGCGGCGGATGCGTTCAGGGACGAGATATGCCCCTTCATGGGGATGCTCACCAAAAAGTCGCATTTCTCCCGCACCAGGTGGCCCATGCCGCTGCCCTCAGACCCGATGACGATGGCCGCCGGGCCCTTGAGATCAGCATCATACAGGGAGGTAGCCCCCTCGGCGGCCGTGCCATAGACCCATATGCCCTTTTTCTTCAGCTCCTCCAGTGTCGCCGGGAGGTTAGAAACCCTTGCCACGGGCATATAGCTCACCGCCCCCGCCGATGTCTTGCCCACAATGGCCGTGAGCCCGGCGGAGCGGCGCTTGGGGATGATGACCCCGTGGGCCCCGGCGCACTCGGCGGTGCGGAGGATAGCACCCAGGTTGTGGGGGTCGGAGATTTCGTCGCACACCACCAGCAGCGGCGCCTCCCCCTTTTCTTCGGCGGTATCCAGCAGGGATTGCACGGTCACATATTCCCGCATAGCCGCCAGGGCGATGACCCCCTGGTGGGCGTGGGTACGGCTCATGCCATCCAGCTTGCGCCGGTCGGCCTCCACCACCACGATGCCCTTTTCCCGGGCCCGGGAGGCAATATGGCCCAGGGTCTTGTCTGTCTCGCCCTTGGCCAGGTAGATTTTGTCGATGTTCTCCCCGGAGCGCAGAGCCTCGATCACGGCGTTGCGGCCCTCAATGATGCCGTCCGCCTCCGCCTGGGGCAGGGGCCTCTGTCTATCGTTTTCTCTCATAGCTCGTCCTCACAGAATAAAAATAAAAAAGCCTTGCTTCAGGCTGCCGTTGTAACGCTTTAACGCCGCGCACGAAAAGTGATGCGCGCGGCAGGCTGCAAGCTCTTTGCCGGAAAAATACGGATGGGTTTTTTCGCAGCTTTTAGTATAGCACATACGGGGCATAATAGAAAGGTCAATTCATAGAAATTTTACACGGCAGGGGTTTTTCCGCCCTTGTTTGCTTTTATTTTATATGGTATACTGCCATTAATTGTAAGGTCTGTCTACGCGGAAGGAGGCCAACTATGGACTCAAAAAACAACAAGAACAACAAAAACAGCAAGAACAACCGAAACCTTCGGGGTGTGCTGGTGCTGCTGGCTGTCCTGTGGGGGCTGATCGGCAGAAGGCTCTTTGCGCCCTATGAAATGCAGACGGAGCCGGTGGATCCGTCGCTGCATACCGCTTCACAGAACGAATTCTGGAACGGCGACTGGTACGGCTGGTGGATCATCGAGTCCGGCACCGGCGACTACGCGCTCAGCGAGGGCGGCTGGTGGGATGCCTGTGCCCGCATCGACCTCGGCGAGGACGGCAGCGGAACGCTCACCCTCTGGGACGATTCCTGCGAGGCAGGGGAGTACATCGCCCAGGCAAGCGTGCAGGCGGAGGCCGATCTCACGACGAGCGGACGGCTCGTCTCGACAGACGGCAGCTTCCTGAACTGCCCGCTGACCGGTGCGGACGCGTGGTATATCGACGCGGCTGCGCCCGAATCCATGCCGTATCACGACATGATCTGCATCTCCGGCGTCTATACCGACCCAGAGGGCAGCGGCAGCTCCTTCGTCTATACGATCTATCTGCGCCCCTGGGGCATGGACTGGGATGCTTTTTCAAGCCCTGAGCGAAATCCGCCGATACCTGCGAAGATATCGAAATATTTTATCATTTACCACGTTCCTTTCCTCATTAAAAAAACGGCCAAGCTTTCTTAACTTGACCGTTACATTGACATATTCATTTCTTCCTCGGTTTGTTCCGATCCTTCTCTGATAACGTGAAAATCGTCCACACCAGGGATAACTCCGAGCGTTCTTCCGTTATCAAAAACACAATGCACAGTGCCGATATCATCCACGTGATCGACCTTGCCAAACGTCCCCGACTCAACAGGGAACGGGTCATCGTTCATTTGGTCAAGGCAGATACGAGTTCCTTCCGGATATCTCTGTCGCAGCCTTTCAACGTTTTCTTTATTGTAATACATTACACATTCCTCCTTTTTCTACAAATGAAAAAAAGGCTGTTCTATCATCGTCACTTAAATTCGTGACAATAGACAAAACAGCCTTTAAAACTTTGTGAATTTTTTTCATAACAAAACGGCAGGCTCAGAGCAAAATCTGCTCAAAGTCTGCCGTTTTGTTTGACGATGTTTAATTGTTGAGGGTTCAGATCCTTTTTTTACGAAAAAGCATCCACGGTTTTACACCTGAAATTTTCACCCTCAAAACGCAAAAAAAGCTCGTAAATACGAGCTTTTCGAGGTGTGCATCTATTTTATTGCACAAGTATGTGTTGTCTGCATAAAATAGATGACATTGAAAACAATGCTTTCACGAGGTTTTTCGCACTCCAGCAGATTATCGCAATGTTATTTTCATTTAGTTTATTCTCAAAAGACTATCTCTATATCACAATAAACATTACATTACGTTATGCTTAGAAATAATCTTTTTCATAAGAAAAATCTCAAATTTTCGTTAATGTATATTTACACCAAATGATTTGAATAACCTATTATATACAACGTTTCATGTTTTCAATGGCTATACGTTCATCAATACCCTGTACCACCTGGTATATTCATAACGTCATAAAATGAATACTTTTCGAATTTATCTAACGGAACATTTCCAATTATTTTTAGAAGTAATGGCCTAGGAAATAATCCACTCCGACATTGCTATTTCTTTCGTTTTTTGTGGTTTGATGCAACCCAACTATTCGTAATCTTTTGCAATTTTTCTAACAATTCAAGATGTTTATCGTAATTAATATTGTTAAGACATCTACGTTTTTCTGTGAGCTTTATTACATTGCTCGCTTTTCCTTCCATCCCAGTTTCTCGTTCAGTTCCAACAATGACCTGCCCCTCGTCAGACAAAAATAATTCTAATGATTTGAATATGCTCCCTAAGTTTTCGGCATCTTGACCTTGCTGATTAGGAGTGTCAACCACATAAAAATTGAAAGGGCTATTTGTTCTATATAAATTATATAGATACAGCGCCGACTGATACATATAAACTAATCGTGGAGTTTCGCTTCCAGTACGGTCTATTATTTGCACAAAATCCCTTAGTTTGATGAATGTTTTAGGAAGATTTATCGCATCTGCTAAGGTGCGGCAATATCCTTCTATATCTTCTCTTATATCTTTGGAACGCTCTTTGGATTTCTTTTCGTTTATTTTCTCGTCAATTATTGCAATTTTAGAAACATATGAATCTATTTCTCCTTGTAGAACTTCCAATTGCCTCTTGCAGGATTCATATATCTCATACTGTCCCTTGTTTTTATAAAAAGAAGAATAGGATAGAAGTTGTTGAGAGTTCCGAACTTTTTGTTCAATAGACTGAATTTCTAAAGAGACACCGTTATATTTCTCCTTAAGTTCTTCTAATTCTTCTGTAGCAATAGATATGTTATTTCTCAGTTCTGTAATAAGCTTTTCACAATGAGCATAATCTGAAGTTATATTTAATTGTTTCTCTAATCCATTTGAATAAATAGTGCCACAAATTGGGCAGACCAACTCATCTTCTTTGGTCATTGCAAATTCAATGTCCTTTTTTGTTTCTATGAGATTGTGTTCCACAACGTGCAATTTGTGTTGATTGACATATATATCATTTTCCAAAACTGTCATCTCTGCATTATAAGAAAATTGCATTTTCCTTAATTCTTCCGCCTTAGCAAGCAAAGATTCAATATCTGTTGTGACCTCTTCAACGGATTCAACATTCTCAATTTGCGTTAGTGTAGATGTGATACGGGAAACAAAGCTTTGATTATAATTCAATTCTTTTTTCTTATCATCTTTTTCAAGTATATGTTCTGCTTTTTGTGCTTGAAGTTCATAATACGTATCATCAAGGTAACCGCATACATATTTATTTGTATTTGGTTTCCAATCTTTAATGTACGCAACATTACTGAAAGAATCAGCTATTTTGCTCCATCCTTCATCTTGGTCAATATATTGAAATCTAAAGAGTAATGGCGGTGTTACATTGAATTGCTTACCATCTTTTGAAATGCAGGGCATTTTGATTTCTAAAATATCCATTAAACAGTTACTATATTCGTGAAAAGCTTCTGTTTCGATAATGCAAGAATAGGAATCCTCATTATTCTCAAAAATCTGAAATTTTTTGCCTTGGCGAACAACACAAAACTGCTTTTCTCCATATTTAAAGAACAACAAATAAGCGGAAATCAGTTTTTTCCAATCAGTTTCAATTCTTTTGCATTCACATCCCAAAGTAGTAAATATACTTTTGATAATTGAAGATTTGCCTGTTTTATTTCCTCCCAAAATAATATTAAGCCCATTTTCAAAAGGAACCTCTAACGACCGAGACTCACTTTGACTGATTACTATCAGTTTTTTTATCGTTAGCCTTTTCATTATCTTTTTCCTCCTGCTGTTTTCGTAAATTTCTAATTAAAATTTTGTACTTTTGCTCTTGTTTAACTTTTTCAACTGAATTTTTGCTCATAATACAACACCTCAACTAACGATTTATCAAGAGAATCCGATAGGAGATTATGCTTTTGTAATTCTTGAATGCATAATCTTTTCAGGTCATTATTAAACCCATTTGTCTCACATGATTCACAATATGTAGAAATTGTTTTTCGCAACACAACAACAATTTCTTGATATTTAACATCATTAACATCAAGCCACCTTGTATCGTGGAGCGTTTTTGCTGATTCTATACGATTAATATCCTTGTCCGACAATGATTGAGTAATCAAGTAATCGTGAAATGCATCATAATTTCCGCTGTTATTTATGTTACCATCAATTTTCTTGCCTATTTGAGCAATATCCACACCTTTTTTTCAACTAAACTTTTCATACTAATAGGTACTTTGATTTTTTCTTTACTCTTTTTTCTTACATCATTTAGCAATTGCTGAAAAATAAGATTGGCAGTATTGGACGGAATATTTTTGTCTGCCAAGTGGTTGAAAAATTTACCCATAGTTTGAGATTCATAAGTTGTTAGTTGTAGTTCCGATTTATGGACAAAAGTATTCTGAATAAACTCCTCAAAGACAGAATCAAAATTGCTCGGCATATCATCTAAAAATTCATTTTTAATCCTGTCTTTGATTTTTTCATATAACACAATATTTTCTGTCTGAAGCCTTTTACCGTCTTCAATATATGACTGCCATAACAAAACCTCTTTATCAAAATCATTATTTGATACAAAATGGCAATGCGAACATTCAGCACCAAATGTCAAATAGTTGTAGAAAATAAAACCCAAAAAAGATTTTTTATAACCACCACTTTTTTTCTTTTCACGTTTAGACATTTCCGCAATAGTCCAATCAGAAGAATTCTCCCTTGTCTTTATTTGGAAAAACTGATACTTTTGATTGTCTGGAGAGAACTCTGCCATATCATCGTGAAATTCGCAAAAAACAATACACTCTGTTCCATCTTGAAGTTTTCCTATTATATGACACACAATCCAATGAACCTGGTATTCAAATCTATTATAGGAGTCAGAACCTGCCTGCTCACGCTGTTCTGTTGTGAGTACACTACTCATAATTTATAATTCCTTTCATCGGTATACTTAATAATAAGAGTACATCGTTTTTGGTCGGTATTCTTTATAATCACATCGTTATTGATACTTTTAAATAATGTTTTCAATCCGATTTTTCACTATAATCCTCGGCATATACAATATTCTTGCAACTCAAAAATTATGAAGTCTATTTATAACTTGCCAATCTATATTATACCATAAAATATTCCAAATTTCAAGTTGTTTTTGTATATTTTCACTATTTCTCTGTTTTTCGTCTATGCAGAATTCATCATTTTACAGTACAAAATACATGTTTCCATTTCTCGCACTTTCAACATACACAAAAGCTTGAAAAAGAAAACAAAGCGATAATTTCCCTACCGCCTTGTTCTCCTTTTAACTAATCACAATATAACTTACTTAAACACCCTTGAGATACTCCTTCCCCTCACACTCAACATAATCCTTCGCAAACTGCTCCGCCTCAGCCAAGCTGTTCTCCAGTATCTCAAACCCCACAGCCACTGAAAAATTGTCTATCTCGACCTGCTCCGTTTCGTCTTCAAAGAACTGTATCATAAACCCCTCGCAGAGAACATCTTTGCCTTTCTTGTCGACTCGTTTAATCTCATTATCCGGCACGATCCGTATATAAAAGCCTTTGTACTTCATTCAGTCACCCCCTAAAACGTCATCTGAAAATCATCATTTTCATCAAAATCCTCATCTTCTTCAAAATCCTCTTTTTCATATAATTCTTCGTCCGGCTCAATATTATAATGCTGCCTGCAAACCGACCTTTCAAGTGCTGCTCTCAGATAGCTTGTGTCCATACCGTTGGCCTCATAGCCCTTCTTTATGACATTGTAATAGTAACTGGTTGGCGGCGAGATCTGACCTTTGTTCATCAAGTACGCCATGCACTCTTTCTTTTCGCCATTCACCTCAATCTCAAAAAGCTCCTTTCGGTAAAGATTCGGAAAACCCTCATATCGGTCAAGGCTGTGTTCGTCACGTCCGTTTATCTCCCATATCAGCACGGGAACTTCCGAATCTTCATTTGGAACAATAGTTGCCACACCACGAAATTCAAGCTCATAACCTTTCATCATTTCTGTACTTACGACCTTTGAATTCGGACAGCGGTGCGCCATCTGTTCAAGGTTAATATTGCTGCCGTAGGCAATGTATAATCTTTTGTATTCCATAAAAAACTCCTTACATACTCATTTCAAATTCTTCTTCAAATTCGTCACATTCGCTTTCTGACGGCTCAATGTGTTCTTCGGGTACATTTTCGACTTGAGTGCTGTTGTCGCTTACAAGCTCGACACGCTGCTGACGGGCGGCTTGCCTTTGAGCTTCACGCTTTTCTTTCAGCTTTGCCCTTGCGGCTATGCCGTCTTCAGGGTGCCGCCATGCAATATCTCCGTCCAGATGTTTAAGTAGATGCGATCTGCAATTCTTGAATTCTTCACCTATCAGTCCCAGATTCAGAAGCCACACCCGAAAGCTGTACCGCATATTATCACTCTGCGAAACGTGCGGCGAACAATACTTTTTTGTCATAGCCGCATTTGAAATAGCAAGCGCCAAAACTATCTGACTTCTTACCTCTCCTGCGTGAAGAGAACCGTTGTAAGCACGAATCTCATAATGCCCATGCTGAAAAAAGCTGTGCAGATTGCAGATAACATACCGGCTGTTTGAATAATGCTGAAACTGCTCGCTCATTCTGCCGTGATACCAAAGCCGTTTGATCTCTTCCATGTCTTTAGGCTTCTTTCTGTTTATGTCCTCTATGAACTGCTTGTCCATCTTGTGACAGTAGGATTCACGAGCAGACGACACCTGCAAAGCGTCCCACAAAAAATCTTCCTTGCTTGCGAAAATGTTCACAAGATTTCGTATCTGCTGCGGCGTATAATCGTCCGCCGAAATGTGAATGTGTGTACCTGCGCAATATCTCGAACCTGTTACTCCGCCTGCTTTTCTAAGAGATCTCACAACCTCCTGCAAAAGCGGAATATCCTCATATTCCAGAACGGGAGAATTGAGTTCTACGCTGTATGATTTGGAAGCATGGTCGCCATTTGCATTGTAGCAATTGATACTTCCGTCATAAACTACCGCCCATTTTCTGTCCTTTGAATCCGTCACAACATATTTGTCATAGCTGCCGCCCTCATGTTCAACCTTTCCGCCAACAGCCTTTGCAACAGCCTTTGCCGCCTGACTTCTTGTTAGTCCTGTCATTTCAATTTCAATGCCGAATTTTCTTGTTTTTATGCCTTCAAAGTTTCCTGCCAATGTTACACCTCCCAACAAAAACAGCCTGCGAATATATCACAAGCCGTAAGTTTTAATCGTTATTCAATTTCCGTTCGGACCTCATATCCCCCCTTGAAAATCACAAGTATCTCATTCTTGCTAAGCACTTTCACGCACTCGATCAGCTTTCGGATAAGCACATTATCAAACGTTTCCAACTCAAACTTTTCATTATCAATCAGCTCCACGATTTTGTCCAGCTTTTCCTGAGTTTCGGCAGAGGTCTGATTCTGTGATTTCAGCATAGCAAGTCTTTCACTCAAGCTTTGTTCTTCCTCATACAGCTTTTCAAACTCGCTGTCCAGCTTGTCCTCGTCACAACCGCCTGCAGCTATCAGCCCGACTAAATCGTTTCTTGCTTGGTCTATCTCTTTCAGCCGTTTTTCTATTGCTAATATTTCTTCCCGACCTTGACATTCAAGCACAGTGCCGATATTAGCTTTCAGAATTTTAGCTATATCATCACGACAGGAGTAATAGTTGTTTATCGCACGGATTATAGCTTTGTGAAGTTGTTCTTCCTTGATGGTGGGCGAATCGGGACAATACTTTTTGCCATGCTCCAATCTGCTGATGCACCGCCATACAATATATTTTTTTCCACGAGCCACCCACGTAGTCCTGCGATATGGTGTACCGCATTTTCCGCAGATAAGCAGCTCTGTAAGAGCGTACTTTCCGCTGTATTTTCCCTGCTCGGTTATGGTCTTGTCCGAAACCTTTCTTTTTGAACTTCGCCTCGCAAGCTCCTGCTGAACTCGATTGTAGGTGTCACGATCTATGATTGCGTCGTGGTGATCAGATACCAGATACATTGGTCGTTCTCCATGATTTTTGACCACTTTATGTGAAATACAGTCAAGGGTGTATGTCTTTTGTAAAAGTGCATCTCCGACATATTTTTCATTTTGGAGAATACTGCGAACAAGCGACTCGCTCCAGATTTTCTTGCCCGTTGGCGTCAGAAGGTCTCTGCTTTCAAGGATATTCTTTATACTTTTCATGCTGTAACCGTCAAGAAACATTGCATATATCATCTTAACGGTTTCCGCTTCTTCGGGAACGATCTCCGGTTTACCGTCCTCCCCTTTCCTATATCCCAGCAGTTTGCTATACTGAAAAGCCACCTTGCCCTCACGATAAGCTTTTTCTTTCCCCCATGAAACGTTTTTGCTTATTGATTCACTTTCTGCCTGAGCAAAACTACCGTACAGAGCAATCATAAATTCCGAGGTCATGGTCAGCGTGTTTATGTTTTCCTTCTCGAATATCACGCCAATCCCCAGGTCTTTAAGCTGTCTTACATATTCAAGGCAATCTACGGTATTTCTCGCAAACCTTGATATTGACTTAGTTATTACAAGGTCTATTTTTTTGTTTTTGCACATTCTTATCATTCGATTAAATTCTGTACGCTTTTTTGTCTGCGTGCCGCTGATGCCCTCATCGGCAAAAATGCCTGCAAGTGTCCATTCCTTTTTCTTGTTGATAAGGTCTGTGTAATACGAGATCTGAACCTGATAGCTGTTCTGCTGTTCTTCCTGCTCTGTAGATACTCGGCAGTAGGCTGCTACCCTCAGCTGATGATATTTATCTCGATTTTGCGTCGTCTGCACTTTTGCAGGAATTATCGTTACATTCGGCGCTGTGCTCATTCTTATTCACCCTCTCTGTTATATTTTTTATCCTTACACCATTGATAAGCTCGACCTCTATGGTACAAAAATGGCTTATCCAAATCTTGCTCACGCAGGATTTAAACAAGCCAATATCAAGCGTATTCAATTGTTCGTTGTTTTGGATCAACGCTATAAGTTCTTCTGTTTTCTGCGGACTGTCGTTGTATGAACAGCAATCGTACTTCATTTCAGCAAGCCTGAAGATTTCTGCTTTTACTCTGTCAAAATCCACTTGAACCGAATCGGTCATACGGTTGATTTCATTCTGCTGACGGACTATCTCCGCAGTAGGAGCATATGCGCTTATCTCACCGCCCGATTCCAGCAGACTCGGATTTGCTATTGCGGAATTCAGAACATTAAGTACAGCGCCGATTATCATCTGGTCTGTAAGCCGATATTCAAGCCTGTAACAATCGGGATTTCTGCAATCCCAATGCTCATACTTTGAATTGCCGCCTATCCGTAAAAATCTGTGACCGCATTCGGAACAGTATGTACGGTTTCTGAGTTCCTGTAAATCATCGGATATTAAATTTAACCGAGTAGCTTTTCGTACTCGCTTTTCGTTAGCCTGTTTGAAAATGTTTTCTGCAATTATCTGTGGGTATGTATCATTGCCGAGATACTTTTCATTTTCGATAATACGCTTGACCATGTTTTTGTTCCAGCGTGTTGAATCTTCGAAATATTTAATGTTTTCGTACTGCATCAGATTTGCTATTTCCGACAAGCTTTTTCCTTTCAAGTATTCATCGAATATTGTAACAACAGCATATACCTCTTTCGGATTTGTAGTTATCTCGCCGTTCTTCATGCCGTATCCGAACGGGATTGTTCTGTTCTTTGGCATAATCTCGCCTCCTTTCAGACTACAAGGATAGCACATTTTCTTTTGAAAAGCTATTACCAATAGCAACAAAGAAATGTCTTTAAATTTGACATACAGGGCATTTGCGGCTATATCTTTTCTTTAAACTTCAATCCGCCTATCAAATGAAATTCAAGCTCGTGCTGATTTTTAACAACTATCTTATCCACAATGCTTTCAAACCCCAGTTCTTCAAACTCGGTCATAGGCTTTTCACGCTTTTCAAAGAAGTCTGTCAGCATTTCTATCTGATCCAGAGCCTCATCTTCATCGTCGGAACGTGTGAGCTTTTTTAGTTCAGATTGAAGTTTGCTTATTTTTACGTTAAGTTCATTTGTCTGCTCAATATACTTAGCCTCGTCAAGAAACCCCTTAGTTTTTAACCTTGCAAGAACGTGAGTTTGTTCCCTGAGCTTAGCTACTTCTTTGTGTATATCCATCACCTGAGTCTGACCGCTGAATTTTCTAAGTTTTAGATGCTGCAATGCGGTCTGAAGAGGCAGGAGAATTTGCTTGTAATTGTTCAGCAGTTTATTATGGAGTCTGATGAAGGCTGAATAAATATCGCTTTCAACAATAATGCCGTTTTCACAATCCGCTGCATTAATATCGTGTGTTCGGCACAGCCAAAATGCTCCGCTTCTGCGGTTTCTGCGTTTGTATGTCGCACCGCATTTTCCGCAGAACACTTTTTTGCTTAATGGATAGACGTTGGTTTCAAAATCTCTGTGACGAGATTTCAGCAGCTTTTGTGCCGCATAAAAGGTTTCTTTATCTACTATTTGCTGGTTTACCCCAGTTACACAGTATTTCTGCTTTTCGCCGTAATTCCTTTTTTTAATATGCGGAAGAGTTTCGGTAACATAGCTTTTCTGAAACATAGCGTTTCCTATATATCTGTCGTTTTTAAGCATATATCGTATATTATCTGCTTTCCATAAAACGGCTTGCTTACTGCCGGGCAAATTCATGCCGTTTAGCATATCCGCTATTGTTTTCAGTCCATAACCGCTTATGTACCACTCAAATATTTGTCTGACTATCAGCGCTTGGTTTTCTTCAATTTCCAAATCACCGTTTACCTTTTTAAATCCGAACGGCGGAGTAGCATTCTTATACGTCCCGTTCTGCATACGCTTTTGAACAGACCACCGCATATTCTGCGAAATAGAAGTGGATTCCTCCTGCGCCAGACCGCCCATAATGGTGATCATCATTTCATCAGTCAGCTTTGCGGTATCAATGTTTTCTTTCTCAAAAAATATGGATATGCCAAGGCTTTTAAGCTCTCTGATGTTCTTCAGACAGTTCTTTGTGTTTCTTGCAAAACGGCTGATTGATTTAGTATATATCCTGTCTATCTTTCCCCTTCGGCAATCCTTTATCATTCGCTGAAACCCATCACGCTTGTCCTCACGAGTACCTGTTATTCCCTCGTCTGCATAAATATTCACAAGCTGTTCTCTGTCAGACTTTTCAAAAGCTTTTTCATAGTATCTTGTCTGTGCCATAAAGGAGTTTAGCTGATCATCGGAATCACTTGATACTCGGCAATATGCAGCACAGCGTAATTTCAGCTTTTCTTCGGCTGCGTTAGCTGCCTCAATGATAGTTACCTGTGCCATTCGCACTCCCTCCTTTCCGGACAGTTTCAGCTGCCTTGTGACAACAATACCACAATTTTGTGCGAATTGGTATCACCAACACCAATAAAAATGATGACCGAAAACTGTGCAGAGCTCACTTGCTGTCAGTCATTCACATCTTTTTCAAGACGTTTATCCGCTTGTCCTGCGGATATGCACCGGCACATAGTTACAACTCCAATCAGACCTCCGACCATTGATCCCATAATAAAATTCAGCATACTGCCGCCTCCCAATCTTTAAGCGACGGATACAGTGCAAAAGCTGTTTCCATATTTTTTTTCTTAAGCTTTTCCTTTTCTTCCTCGGTGATCTCGGTGTCGACCAGAGCGCGGTCAACTATCGCTCTCATCAAAGTGTCCATGTACTCAGCCTGCGCATATTTTACTATCGCCATTTTCAGCTTCCTCCGTTTATTTTATTCCAAAATTCTATAAGGTCATCAATGCTCTCTATTCTATGTTTTTCGGGTAATGCCGACAATGTCATTTCTCTGTACAGTGCTTTGCTTTCACTGTTGACTCTCGGGTCGAGTATCGAAACAATGCCCTTATCCGTTACAGACCGTATAAGTCTGCCTGCACCCTGCTTTAGCTTGATTATCATTTCCGGCACAGCTACTTCCATTATCGGATCTTTTGACAGCGACATCTTGTACTCGTTTATCGGGTCGGGTATGGGGAACGGCAGCTTGTATATTATCACTTGCGAAAGCGATTCTCCCTCAATATTGATACCCTCCCAGAACGTTCCCGAGCCGAAAATCACCGAATTTATGTCTCTCCTGAATTCTTCAAGTCTGTGTCTCTGTGACGAACTGTCACTTTGAATCATCAGATTGTACGGCAAGCCCATATTTGTCAGTCTGCCATAGACATAGGACATATCAAATTTTGAAGTAAAAAGAATAAGCGTCTTTCCGTTTGTGACTGCAAGAAGCCTGACTATTTCAGTTATCGCTGTTTCCGCATACTGCTTTCTTTCTAGCTTGCTGTGTCCGGGGAAGGGCATTTCCGGCGAAATATACAGCATTGTATTCTTATCGTAGTCAAACGGCGATTTTTTTGGCTCTGAAACTATGCCTTTATCTGTCGGAAAGTCTATCGTTTCAAGAAAATATCTGCACCTTTCGGCAGGCGTTCCAACGCTGTTACTTGATATTGTTCCCGATGTCAGAACCGTGCAAGTACCGTTCTTAAACAGCAGTTTTGATATGTCCTTGCGAATGTCCTTTTTGCAAATACAAAATGTCAGCTCCGTGTCATTTTCAAGCCATATGATGTTTTCTTTTCGTATGTTACACAGCTCTCTTAAAAAGGCTAGTGATGCCAACTTGTATCCGAGCTTCTTTTCTAAGTCGGCAAGACTCCTGCGGATATCGAACAGCAGCTTTTTCACATACTCGCCCTGATTGAAATAGTACGCCTGCATATCACCTTCAGCGTTTCGCTTTTGAATGGCTATATCATAGTGCAGGGTTTTAAACAGATCTGCGTACATCTCACGCAGAACACTTATTGGCTGAGTGTTTTTCAACTTTTTCTTCGCCGCAGTCAGCTCGTATCTGAATTGACTTTTGTTCATCTTTCTTGTATATGCGTCTCTGCATTTGCTTTCGAGATTATGCGCTTCGTCAATGACCGTTATGTTGTTTGACGGATTGAAAATGCCCGGCAGACCGTTATCCCTCTGCAAAAGGTGTGCCGCAAGCATATTCTGATTGCATATCACAATACAGTTTTCGTATTGCATACGACTTCTCATACTCGAGTATTGACAGTTATGAGCGTATCGGCATTCTCTGCATTTTTCGCCAAAGTTTTTTATGCAGATGCTGTCCCACAGCCTGTCGTTTATCTCTATGCCAATTTTGTTCCTGAACTGTTCGCCGCTTTTTGCAATATTGAAAATACGTTCAAGAGCTTCAGAATTTTGACGATTATGCTTTATACAGCCTGCAAGCCTCCTGCGGCAGATGTAATTTCTCATTCCCATGGCGAGGATCACATCGGCTTTTACGCCCAGCATTTGCAGAACCGTATGTACGTCATTTTCAAGCTGCTCCTGCAAAGCTATTGTTGAGGTTGCTATGATGATCTGTCTGCGTTCTCTGAAGTACTGCAAAATGATCGGCACAAGGTAGGCTATCGATTTGCCGATACCGACCTCTGCTTCGACTGCTATTGGTTTCTTTTCCACAACAGCCTCGCATATTTCCGAGGACATTTCTATCTGACCTTCTCGCTTTTCAAGTCCGTTTTCCGCAGCCTTATCAAAAAACTGCTGTACGGGTTCTATAAGTTCGTGTTCCACTAATTTCATTTCCTTCTCCTGCTATATTTCAAGGCTTATCCTAAGCGCTTTATCTATTTTCAGCATATCCGAAAAACTCAAAGCACCGATAAACCTCATCAGTCTGTCCTTCGATAATGTCATCACTTGCTCTGCAAGAGCCATACTTCGCTTTTCAAAAATATTTGTGCAGAGCGGCACATGGGTTGGCAGGTAGTGCTTGTCTTTCGATGTTATTGGAACAACTATCGTTGTTGTCGAGTAGATGTTGCCTTTATCGTTCTGTACCACGACCACGGGTCTTGTTCCGTGCTGTTCCGAGCCATACTCGCCGTTTACCTTTGCTATATACACATATCCCCTCAACGGGTCAGTCATAAATATCACATCCTTTTCTTTTTATGTAAAAGAGATTTTGCAGAGGAAAAAGCCCCTGCAATATCTCAAAAAAATCATTTTGCCAATTGAACGGCATTTTACTGTCGTTACGCAGTCCGATAGGGCTGCCTTACCCGGGAGTTCCTCCGGGGCGTTTTCATTACCTTTTCAACCGCTTGTTAGGCTGTCGCTTTCCGGGCAATGTGCCGAATATTCTCTGACAGATCTCTCTGCCTCCTCCGACAAAGGGAGCGCATCAGCCGAACGGTATCCTCACCATTCACATAGTTCGTGCCTCAATGACTTTCAAGGTCAAAGCCGTTTTTTACAGATGGGCGCGCGCTGTCGGAGGTCATGGCTTTATGGGAATGGCTATTCTCCCATTGGCTTTCGTCACATAGATCGCTCGCTAATAAGCTCGGATACCCGAACAGCCGGAGCATATCGAAATGTAACATAGCACGTAATCCCAACGCCTCGCCTTTGATCAATTTATAATACAGTTCCGGCAGCACCGGATTCCCGTCTCCGCAATGTTCCAGTATAGCATTCAAATTCGAAATCTGGGAATAAGTGGTCTTCCATACCGTTTCGAACCGGTCTTTTGACGTCTTACTATCATAAGCATAGGACTGGTAACCACTATAATTGTGCTCACTGGTGGTACAATTATAATACTGAGCCATCACATCAATTATACCGGCCGACAAATTACCTCCATAATTCGACGAACTATTCATATTCAGGTACACCCCGTTTAAAGCCATCAGAAACCCCTCTCTTTCTTCAAACAGGTCTTTTTCCATAATCTGATCCTCCGGAGCCACATCCAACCAGGAATTACATGAAGCGCCTATCAGTAAAAGCCCCAGTATCCATATTCTTTTTATTCTATTCATAATCTAACCTTTTTAGCATTAAAACCTTATACCTAAAGAAAAAGCCACACTACGGGCAAAAGGATAATCCAATCCCCGTTCATTTTTTACAGTAGATATCCGGAAAATATCGTTCATATAAGCCCGAACAGACATCGAAGAAGCTCCGATATGTTTTAACCAGGGAGCTGTACTTTCGTATCCCAACGAAATCGATTCTCCCGACAACACATTATTATCTTCGACAAAACGGGAAGATATCGGCGTCACTTCACTGCTGGCGATAGATTTGAATTTAGCCTGATCACCGGGTTGTTTCCAACGATCGTATAAAGCTCGCTTATCTAAATTTTCCCATTTCTTCACACTGGAAAGATTCTCTACTTTATCATAAAGTGTCTGCATAAAAATCTGTCCACCTAAACGATAACGCAAATTAATGGAAGCTGAAAATCCCTTGTAATAGAAAGATGTACCGATCACTCCCTCTACATCCGGATCACTATTTCCAACAACCATCTCATCATCATAATCATGCACGAAAGTTTGTTTACCTTCCTTCGTCAAGAAAATTTCCCGACCGGTTGCCGGATCAATTCCCAAGGAGCGCACCACGAACAGTTGTGATGTCGATTTTCTAACTGCTGCGGCGGAGTATGCCGAACCGCTCACGCTCAGCTGG
>OHAQ01001726.1_pt1 | contig 16683 bp, 14 predicted proteins | sample 1577111 | NCBI WGS metagenome assembly OHAQ01 (sample SAMEA3541549, study PRJEB24748) | human gut metagenome | biome: human gut; feature: human-associated habitat; material: faeces | place: China | collected 2012 | reverse complement strand
GGGGACTGAACGGATATCACCGGAAATGCTGAACGGGTATCCGCCGGAATATGCAAGCGTGATTCCTATTTTTTATCAGAGGGCAAAAATATGCTGGTTGATGAGTTTGGGAAAGACTACGGAATCTATTTTTCTATTCTTACTCTTATTTCACAGGGGAAGACTACGAGATCAGAGCTGGAGAATGCCCTTAATATCAAGGAACTGTCGGGATATTTAAAGAATTTGAGTGAAGAGTATGGTCTGATAAGCAAGAAGCAGCCTCTCTATGAGAGATCAGTCAATAAGAATGTGCATTATACCATTGAAGATCAATTTCTGAGATTCTGGTTTCGTTTTGTGTATAAATACTCTCACATTATTGAGGCAGGAGCAAACGAGAAATTAAAGTCCATTGCCGAGAGAGATTTTCCGACAGTGAGCGGCAAATCTCTTGAATGTTATTTTATGGAGGTGCTGAAGGAGCAGGGCTGCTATACTCGTCTTGGTTATTGGAACGACCGAAAAGGAGAAAATGAGATTGATATCATTGCCGAAGATGAAGTGGACAACAAGATCGAATTCATTGAAGTAAAAAGGCAATCAAAGAATTTCGATGAAGAGTTGTTAAAATCCAAGGCGGCAACTTTCATGAAAGCAGTAGGTCCTTATGAAGGCTATGAGATCTCGTATAAGGGTATTTCTATCGATGATATGTGAGTATGAGCAAGTTATATCGTTTTCTGCCAGCTTTGCCACCCTATATATAAACTTATAGGGGAAAGTGCGGACAGAAATGTAACTATTTTTGTCCGCACTAACTATAATAGTTTAAAAGAAGCCTGGCAAAGCTGGCAGAAATTCGGGAACAGGGCTCACTCTGGTGATTGTAATCCGTTGATAATTATTGCTTGAGAACGTTTTTGATCAGCAGAAGATGGTGCGGAGCAAAATTGCGGAACAAGATTCACTTCAGGCCTGAATGATATCAGATCAGATGCGAATGTCCCTATTTACAGGCGGTCAATTTCTTCCGGAGACAGTCCGGTGATGTCTGCAATGTCCTGAGTAGGGAGTCCCTTTGCTTTCATCCGGATTGCATTTTGCCGGCGCTCTTCCTGCCTTCCTGCTTCCAGGCCTTCCGCTCTTCCTTCTGCTCTTCCTTCCGCTCTTCCTTCTGCTCTTCCTTCTGCTCTGCCTTCCGCACGTTCCGTATTGATATTGTCTCTCAGGATCACAATATTATCCAGATGGCGGTAATAAGCTTTCAGTTCATCCTTGCTCATGCGGTCCAGTTTCAGCCTTTCACGTGCAGCATTCAGTCCCGGAGCCTGTGCCTGATCTGGAATTTCTCCGGTATTGAGATAATAGATCCATTCTTCCAGCGGTGTTTGGGCAACCTGATTGAAATCGTTCACTTTCAGGATATAATATTCCGGATATAACTGGCTGACTGTGTCGACCTTAAACGTCTGGCGCTGGAATGGAGATAATTCCAGTATATCGTTCTGGTGTATTCCCCGGAATTCTGTTTTTCCGTGATATACAATATCCTTTCCATGTCCTAATGAGAAATAGACAATGTTGATACTATACACTTTTCTTACCTTGTCGTAGCCTTCTCCCCGGTTGATATATTCAGTCACCAGTTTTGAAGTACCGAAGAGCATACGCTGAAAGTAAGCATATTCATTGTTGTTCTGGATTTCAATCAGCAGCAGAGTCCCTTTGGAGTCCTCGGCCAGCAGATCCACCCGGTTATACTTGTCAAATTCCTCTTCCTGATTGCTTTCGCTTTCAAGCAGTTTCTGTATTTTGATCCGGTCACGGAGCAGTGTCGTCAGAAAACCTTCCAGTACGGCAAAGTTAGCCTTGTTTCTCAGCAGGCGTTTCATAGCCCAGTCAAAACGGATGTAATTACTCATAATCTTGTGAATTTAAAGGAATAGTACAAAGATAAGATTTTTAGATGAAACAGACAACTAATGAGCAAGTTATATCGTTTCCTGCCAGCTTTGCTTTGCCACCCTATATATTTGTCCGCACTAACTATAATAGTTTAAAAGAAGCCTGGCAAAGCTGGCAGAAATTCGGGAACAGGGCTCACTCTGGTGATTGTAAGCAGTTGATAATTATTTGCTTGAGAACGTTTTTGATCAGCAGAAGATGGTGCGGAACAAAATTGCGGAACAAATACAGTTCAGGCCCTCTTCCCAAAAAAGCTTCGGAGAAGAAGACCTGAAAATAATATAAAATAAATTCAACAGAAAATCAATCGTTTGACTCTTTATTTGTGTTTCGGAGACTTTGCCAAAGTTCTTTACCAAAGAGAATCCATACAGAACTGCCGATAAATCCCAGGAACATTAATCCAAGTATGATAATTTTTTTATTAGGACTGGATGGACTTAAAGGAACTGTTGCTGGCTCCACAATGGCAAATACCGGCTTTGCTTCCTGAACTTTTGCCCGTGCAACTTGTAATTGGGTTTCTACCTGGCTATAAATTTGGAAAGCAATGCTCATATCATTCTGTAAACGGGTTCCTTCTGCCTGTGTACGCTGTAGTACAACATTACGGTTAGCATCCATAAAGTCTGCGTATGCTTTTTGTGCTTTGTAATATTCTTCTTTGCGTTCTTTGCAGAGCTTTTCCAGATAGTTACAATCCTCTTGTGCTTTGCGTGTGCGGTAATCAATGATGTATTTTTGTAATTTAGCTACGGCACTATCTGCTACTGTGGCGGCTACCTCGGGATCCTGAAAGGTAGCAGAAACGATTGTCATACCACTTTTTTTATCTTCACTAGCTAATAATGCTCCTTTTATTGCATTAATTTTACCATTTTGCTCTCCTGTTAGTCTAAAAGGGTCGATAATACTATTTGATTCATTCGTATTATCGTTAGATATAAATAGCGATTTAATTCCATTTATAGCCATACCTGGTAAGTTGAATATGTACCCCCACCAAGGACTTTTTTGGGTATCAATATAATCTGATAATTTTATTGCATGTTGCGATTTTTGAGGTGTTACTTCTACGTTATACATTTCAAGTATAAAAGGGGTTGATTTTATCAGATCTGGGAACATGGTGGAATTTAAAGCATCTTGTCCGTTTCCTCCAATTCCTCCTATTCCAAGCATGGAAGCCATTCCTGCAAAACTATTGCTATTTCCATTTTGTCCGGATTCAGGCGAAAGAGCTATATTTACTTTATATGCTTTAGGAAGACTAAAAGCAATAATACTTCCTATAATAAACCCCAATCCGATGGCTTTTAAAATAGACTTTCTATTGCTTTGCAATTTTTTGATGATTTCTATTAAATTTATTTCTTTTATATCTTTTTTATTATCCATATTAGAATTTATTTTCGTAGATATTTTTTATAAATGAATGTTCGTAAGAAATTCGGAATCAATCTTACAGTGATTCTGATAATTATGTTATATAAGAGTGTTGCTAATGAAAGAAATCCCATTTTATAGAAACTGAATTGGGATTTTATATCTGCAATAGCGTATTTCCATCCACCTCTACGTTTTATCATATCTTTAGAGAATCGGCAGAGATATAAACTTTCTTGAATATTATAGAAATGTGCTCCATTCATTAGCATTTTGATCCATAGATTATAATCCTCGGGAAATCCAGAATATCCTCCAACTGCTAAAACTGCGCTCTTCTTATACATCGCTACAGCGTGATTAATAGGGCATCGATAGTGCGCATACTGCATAATTTCGTTATGCTTTTCAGGAAGTTTTTTTACGAATAAAATGTTATTAAAATCCCCCTCAAATTCTTCTAACCAGGCACTACATATATCTGTTTCTGGATGCAATTTAAATATCTCTAATTGTTTTTCAAAACGATTAGGCTTAGAAATATCATCAGTATCCATGCGGGCTATTAATTCGTAATGGCAATGTTTTATGCCCTCATTTAAGGCTTTTCCTAATCCCAAATTATTAGGTAGGGCAACAATCCTGATGAATTGGTAATTTTTATTATATTGATTTATAATTTCATCTAACTCTTTTGTTAAAGGCCCATCTTTAACTATGATAATTTCAGAAGCTTGTACAGATTGATTTATTATGCTATCTAAAGCTTGTGATAAATATTGAGGATTTTCTTTAATATAAACGGATAAAAGAACAGAAAAATTCATAGTTGTTATTGCAGTAATGAGTTATAAATCGAATAATATTTTATATAGAACTTATCAGGAGAAAATTCTTTTAAATATTGTTTGTACAATTTCTCTCCCAAAGTATTGTCGTTTGTTGCTTTTTGGATAGCTTGCTCTAAAGAGTGAATGTTTTCTAATTCAAAAAAAACGACCTCTTTATTGGGACATAATTCTTGGAATATAGGAATCTTAGAACAAATGACATTCTTTTTATATATGGCTGATTCAATGAGGGTAAGTCCAAAACCTTCACTTCTACTAGGAAGTGCAAATAAGTCATAGTATGGTAAAAAACGATAAGCATCTTTTTTATAGCCCAAGAAAAGCACTTGTTTTGATACATTTTCATCAATACATAATTGCTCTAATGTTAATTTACTTTTTCCTTCTCCTATTATTATGAGTTTGTAGTTTGGAAGTTTTTTAAGTGCTTTAATAATTTGATCAACTCCTTTTCTATCTGTTAGTGCAGCATTTACTCCTATGAGAATTGAGTCTCCTTTAAAATCCAATATTTCTTTTTTTTCTTCTTCTGCTATAGAAGATGATAAAGATATACTTCGTGTATTATATGCATAAGTTAATTTCTTTGTTGAGAATCTTTTCTTGTAATATTGCATAGCATCTTTACTGAGGGTAACAATTTTATTATGTCGTGTAAGGCATATCATCCATAGGTTACCAATAGTATATGCTATGAATTTATTATATTGATAAGAAAAATCAGGAATAACATAATTGTGTAGGGTTGTAATACATTTTGCTTTACAATTTATAGGCTTATGTAAAAAAATATATAGGTCGGGACGCAATCCGTGTGAGTGAATAATGTCATAAGAGTTGAAATCGATCCTTTGTGAAAATGATATTTTCTTTGTTGGACATAAAAAATTGATTTCTTGTCCTTCATCAAAATAGAAAACTATACATGAGTGTCCATGTAAAATCATTTGCTTTACTAGTTCTTGTACAACAAGAATAGGTCCGGCATTTATTCGTTTAGGGATAATATAAGCAATGTTCATTGTTCCTTATGAGAAATATATCCAAATATCAGCTACTTGCTGTAATTTGCTATAGTTTAAATAAAAAAGAAATGAGCTTAATACTATACTGATGATGTATCCTATATAATTAGGCTTAATTGTTAAAGCTAATGCAGGAATAATAAATATTTCACATGTTGCAAAAATTGTAGCTAATCGGCCTCCAATCTCTCCAAGGCCGGATGTGAGTAATAAGATTATTATTGAATATAGATAGGCGTTTTTTATTATATTATATAGTTCCTGTTTAGGTCTTAAAATGGGTTCATAATATGAAAAAAGTAAACATAAAAGTATTTGAAAATATAATAGGGGATTAGTCAATCCTAAATTTGAGGTATTGACATAGGTTAGTAAAACAATATTTCCTAGGCTTGTTAATAAAGCTTTTAGTAAAATTCCACCAGTAAATCCAGCAATAGCACTTCCTGTTAGTATATATAAGATTTGCTTAAAAGATAGGTCGTATTTGTAAATAAAGATGAAGGGTAAGATAATAATACTACTATAATGAAAACATGATGCAATCAATGTAAAAAGACAAAATAACCTAACCTTATTATCTGATAAATATTTTAATGCATATATAATTATAACAATTGCTAATGCTTGTCTTATTTGATTCATATCTCTTAAAAGCAGAAATCGAGAATAGTATACGCAAAAGCCGAGTATTGGGTATATACTATAATTAATCAGTGATTTAAGAAGAAATGGTATAGTAATAGCAGATATTGAAAGGAAATAGAAGTCAATATTATTGTATATACTTTTTATTAATACGGATAAATAATAAAAGCCATACTCTGAATAACCTTTTTCTACATTTGTCCAATTTTGAATAGTGTCTGTTTGATATTTAAAGAAGTTTATATAATTTATAGAATCGGCACCACTTTCTCTTCTACATCCTATAAATAAAATCATAGCTAGCCCTATAAAGTATAGGACTTTTTTCTTCTGTGAAACTATAGAAAAATCTGCTATTGAAAATAAGAGTAGACATATATATATTATAATATAGATAATCATATAGAAATAATACTATCTATTTAATTGAGTATGTAATTTATAGATTATTCTAAAAATAAAACTAAAAAATTTTTTGTTGTATTGGACAGCACTATAGAATAAGTATTTTCCAATAGTGGATACATTCATTTGTAAAATAACCTCTTTTGTTTCATCAGCTAAATTATTAAACTCTGGATAGTAAATAGCATTATGGCTGAACTCATCATAAAGTGCTATAAGTATCCCTTTCTTTACCAATTCCTTTTGTGGATATTTAGATAAAATAATCCTTAGATTTTTTATGTAATTAAGATGTTGCTCTATAGTTTTTATATTATATTTACGTGTAATAGAATCTGCATTACAAACTTGATCGTAATGGTAAAAGGCTTGTGGAAGATAACTTGTTTTAACTGGATGTTGATATATTTGAAGACATACAAGTAAATCCTCGCAATAATTGGTATTATGAGGATACTTTATGTTATATTTATCATAAATATCTTTTTTTATAAGTTTATTACAACAACTTCCATGAAGACCATTGAAAAAATTATTTAAGATAGCTTTGTTTGAAAGGCTTAAAGGCTTTTGTATTTTATAAACAGTTTTATTTTTAAATTCTATAAAATAGTCTGTAATAATTACATCTGGGTTACTTCTAGTGGCCTCTTTATATAAAGAAGATAACATATGAGGCTCAATCCAGTCGTCAGGATCTACATGTATAGTATATAACCCATTAGAATGGTCAATTCCAAACTGGCGAGTTGCACTAACACCTTCATTCTTTTTATGAAATAAAAGAAATCTAGAATCTTTTTGGGCAAATTGTTCACAAAGGACTTTGCTCTTGTCTGTACTTCCATCATCTATTAACAGAACTTCATAATCTGAAAAATCTTGCTCTTGTATACTCTTGATACATCTGCTTAAGTATTTTTCTGCATTATATACTGCTATAATAATTGATATAAATGGAGAATGCATGGCCTAGTTGTGAATTTTTATTTTGTTATTTTCTTTAAATATAAATCTTTAGATCTTAGTTTCCTTTTTCTTGACTCAATAATTGTATTAGGTATTAAATATTTTATTATTTGGTATATATATATTTTTATATATGTAAAAAATAGTTTTATCTTATTGTTTGCATATTTGATTTGTGCGTATTCTAATTCAACCTTTTGGATTTGGGTTGCCGAAACTCCATTTTCTGATTCATAATTAGAAATAGGCTGTTCTATATATTTAAATTGATACTTATTAAAGAATAAAGACCTAAATAGATTGTAATCAGCTAATATTTTGTATTTTATATTAAATTTATATTGAATAAGTAGAGAAGTTTTTATGAAGCTAGATTGATGACAAAAGACTGTATGTTTTTTTAATAGACTTATTTCTTTGGGAATAGACAAATATTTTTCATTCTTGTATGTAACAATTGTATTTCCATAAAGAATATCAACGTCTGAGTTATGATTAATGAAATGTGCACATTCCTCTATTGTTCGTTGTGAGTAGAAACTATCACCTGCATTCATAAAGTTGATCCATTCTCCAGTGGCAATTCGGATTCCTTTATTCATTGCATCATAAATACCTTTGTCAGGTTCACTAACCCAATAAGTTATTTGATCTGAATATTTTTTTATTATATCTATTGTGTTGTCTGTACTTCCTCCATCTATAATAATATACTCAATATTATTATAAGTTTGACCTAAAACGGATAAAATAGTTTCTTCAAGTATTTTTTCTGCATTGTAGGTTACAGTAATAATTGTTATTTTTATATTATTGGCCATATTTGCAGTTATTAAAATAGAGTGTAATTCTAATATTGATAAATATTAATTTATCTGTGGAATATATATTTTATAAGTTTTTTATGCTGCTCTATAATTTGGGATGTACTAAATTTCTTTAATGAAGAATTGTAGATACTTTCCTTTATATTTGATCGATCTGAGTCATTATATAGTTGCTCAATATAATAAATACCTTCAATAAGGCCATTATTTTCCATCGGGTTACAAAGATAGCCATTAATTTTATGATCTATTAAATCTGGAATTCCACCAACATTCATAGCTACAACGGGAGTTCCACAACTAAGAGATTCTAGTATAATATTAGGATAATTTTCTGCAATAGAAGGTACTAGTAATATATCTGTGGCATTGTATAAACATGATAGGGTATATTCATCGGTTAAAGGACCTAAAAAATAGATTCTTTGTTTAAAGGTTTTGCTTAATGTTTCCTCATCTGATTCACCAAAAATTATAATCTCATATTTATTCTCATCTAGAAGCTTAAGAGATTCAACAATGTTATTCCATCCTTTATATGGATTATTTGTCCCGCCTGTTGCAGCTCCAAATGTTAATCTTATTTTTGTAGGATCATTCGGAATGTTTAAAAAAGATCTAGCGGCTTCAGGGTCAACTAGTTTAAAAATATCATGGTTAATTACATTGTGTATGATAGTTATTTTCACATTTTTGAATATATTGCTATTTTGAACAAGATTTCCTAACCAATTACTGGGTGAAATGACATGTATATGTTGGGAGTAATTTTGAATAGACTTGTACTTTTTGTTAAAGACAATTTTTGCAAGGTCTATATGGCTGCTAAGAAGAGGACACTTTTGGCATTGTGTTTCGTATTTCTTACAATTAAGAGAATGATGACATCCTCCTGTTATACTCCACATGTCATGCATATAAAAAATTACAGGCTTTTGTAATTGTAATAATTTTCGTAAATCATTTAGAGATAAAAAATCTTTGTTTATCCAATGCAAATATATTATGTCCGCTTTTTTAACTAAAGGATTATTGGTTATATCAGCTCCAAAGAGATTAATGGAAAATGCACCATATTTTATTTTCCCTTTTAGTAACTTAGCTGTTAGTCGTTGGAAAATCTTATTGAAAAATTTTTGGCGCTTAGTTATAGAGTATACTTGTTTGTCTTGTCGTTTTTTATCTATAACAAGTAAAGAAGAATTCATCCCGTGATTACACATTGCAATATGAAGACGATAAGCTGCAATGGCTGCTCCTCCCTCATGATCTGAATAATTTATGTGAAGTATATTCATTAAAGAAAGATATTAATAATAGACTTTATCGTATTTTGTTTCTTACTTTATTTAGTAAATTATAATAGCGAACCAGATTCTGATAAATATATCCATAATAGAAATTTATTCCATATTTTTCTTTTAATAATTTTGTTTCCTTATATGTTGTTATTCCTTCTCGGATATATTCTCCCATTTTTATCTTTTGCCAAAACGATTTATTCTTAAAATTCATATTGAAGATAAAGTCTTTTTCTTTAAAATCGTGTCTGGTTTTACTTAGTTCAGCAAATTCTCTATGATAAATTATTACTGGAGTTGTTGATATTGCGATTGGATATTTATTAAAAAATTTTAGTTCAAACTCAGCATCCTCATATCTGCATAAATTTTCATTATAGGGCTTTTCTCCTAATATATTTTTATTAAAAATAGTAGCACCTGCTCCAAAATAGGCTTCTTTTTTTATTATAGCTTTAATAAAATTATTAATTACCTTCTCGTTATGGTTATCAATCACTTTAGGAACTTTTTGATTACCGTTAAACGTGAAAAAATTAGCTGTTGCAATTTGTGTATTAAACTTAGATATAAGATTTATAAGAACTTCTAGATTATTAGGTAAAAGTTCATCATCTGCATCTAAGAACGTTATCCATTGAGATTGAGATAATTGGACTCCTAAATTTCTCGCAGAAGATACACCTCCATTATCTTTTCTATAATATTTAATTCGTTGGTCAACTTTTACATATTCTTTAGCAATAGTACTACTTTTGTCAGTAGAACCATCATCGATTATGATAAGTTCAAAATTTGTATATGTTTGGTTCAAAACTGACTGAATTGTATTGGAAATAGCTTTTTCTTTGTTGTATAATGGAATAATAACAGAAATATTACTCATGATTTATTCTTTTGGCGGTGATATATTTTTTTGTTTATTACTTCTTTTATTGTATTTCTTTCATGTTGATCAAGTCCTAATGTATAGATACAAAATAAAATTGAAATAGTACTTGTTATACATATTGAAATAAAACTTAGAAAGTTTTGTTCTGTATTATAATATATTATGATAGGTAAGATTGGGGCTAATAGAATAACTATAATAATCTTCTTCATTACAGCTGAAGTATACTCTTTTATTGTCATATTAATCATGGGAAGTACTATTTTAAGCCGTGCACATTGTGCTATTATTTCTATGCAAATATGGATAAAAAAAACTATTTCCGGTATCGAAGTATCTAGCTTTAGACAGAAATAGGCGATAGGAACAATGGTCAGTAATATGCTGCTTTCTATTAGTTGGAATTTTTTCATCCTTCCTGTTGCATGGACAGTTGTTATGATAGGATTTGCCAAACATGAAAGTATGCTGGTAATAAGAATTAATCTTAGGAAAGAATCTGTATGTTGAGGATATTCTCCTAACCACCAATTTAATATAAGATTAACCTCTAAAAATAAAGGAATACATATCAATAGCATTAAATATAATGAGAAACGGGAACTGTTTATAATTAATTCTTTTACTCTCAAATAATCACCTGCTGCATATTTTTTTGTTATTTGTGGGTTAATGGCCATTAAAAAATTATTGTTAAATGTGTTTACTATGTTCTGTACTTGGACAGCAATACCTCGCGCTGCATTTATTATGGGATTAAAAAATATATTAAGTAAAATATTAAGTCCTTGAGTAAAACCAAAATAAGCAAGGCTACCGCTCATAGTCCATCCAGCGAAAAAGAATATTTCCTTAAAGAGATTTTTGTCTATTTTTGTTAATATTATTCTCTTTGTTTCTTCGAAATTGTATTTACAATAAATGATATATAATGCGAAATCAAAGACTTGAATAATAAAAATATAAATAGAATAAAAAATAAGTTTGTCATAATTAATATTTAAAAGGATAAATACAGAAACCAGTTTTAAAATGGCGTCACTTAAACTTAGATAAGCAAAAGTGGACATTTTCTCATGGGCAATGATAACAGAATTAAAAGGAGCGCAGATTAATCCGCCCATTGCTGTAAAAACAGACATTTGATATACCCACATGGCTGCATATTCACGTTCTGGAGGAATATTTAGTTGGGTTTTTATAAACCAGAGTCCAATTGTTTCTCCAACAATTAATATAAGACCTGCAAAAAGTAGGTGAATAAGTATGATATTGTTGAATGTTTTTTTTAGGTTATTATTATCCTCTTTTCCTAAAGCATATGTTATGAACCGTGAAGCCGCACCAGCTAATGAACTTGTTAGGAATCCTAAGAAAGAAATAATACCTCCAACAACATTGTATATACCAAAATCCTCTTCTCCTAATACTTTTAAGACAATTCTTGATGTGTAAAGACTGATAATAACCATTGCTATCATTCGTATATATAGCAATAAGGTATTACGTGCAATTCTCTTATTTTCGTTTTGCATATTTATATTGAGAAGTTGGATAAGGATTATTTAATTTGTTTTTTTTTAATCACCATATCAAACCATATATTTAATCCAGTCCATACAACGACATCAATAATAAATACTAATGTATTGTTCCATCCGGAATGTACTGTAACCAAAGTAAATGCACAAAGGCTGGCAGACATTAACTGGATGGTGATGAGCGCCTGACGCGGAGAGAATCCCATATCCAGAAATTTATGATGAATATGAGTCTTGTCGGGCAGAAAAAGAGCCTTCCCATTACGTGCCCGGCGAAGAACCACGCGCACCACATCAAGCGAGGGAACAAGCAGGACGCTGAAGGAAACGAGCAAGGGAGAACCCAGAATTTCTTCAGTGGGAATGGTTCCGGTGTACATGCTATATTTGATGACGAAGAAACTGAGAATGTATCCCAGTGTCAGACTTCCGGTGTCACCCATAAAGATTTTGCGTCCGCGGTCAGCATTGCCAAATACATTGTAGGAAAAGAAGGGAATCAGGATGCCTACACAGACAAAGGCCAGCAGGGCATAGATCCATTGCTGGTTGTGAATGAAGATGACTCCCAGAATGGTAAGGGCAACCATACTCAGGCTGGAGGCAAGTCCGTCGATGCCGTCAATCAGGTTGATGGCATTGGTAATGAATACGGCCAGCAGCATGGTCAGGGGAATTCCTATACCTGCGGGAATCTCGTAAATCCCGAAAAGTCCGTAGAAATTGTTGATATAGAGTCCTGCCAACGGAAAGAATGCGGCAGAGATGATCTGTACAAAGAATTTTTTGCGGTATCTCACTCCCATAAGATCATCAGCAATGCCGACGACATACAGCAGGGTGAGCCCGGCAATAAGGAAGAGCAGTTCGGTCACCATGGTCACGGTAAACTGCGGATCGGGAAGATATCCTAGCAAGATACGCAGGGCAGTGAAAAAGCAGGTGGTGCAGAGGATGACGGGAAAGAACGTGACTCCTCCCAGTCTTGGGATGGGCCGTTTGTGGATCTTCCGGGCATCGGGCGCATCGAAGAGCCGTTTGCGTAGAGAGATAATCAGAATGTTTGGAATAATGATCCGTCCGAGAACGATTGCAGTAATGAAGGCTGCAATTATTAAATACATGTTCGCCATGTGAAGTATAGTTTTGGGTACGCTTCGCGGTTACCTGTCCCATTCAGAAAAGAAAGGTAATCGCGAATTTGAATAGTATTTACTTGCAAATGTAGGCTTTATTTTCGAGACAACAAAGCGGAATGTGGCCAAAATACGCCTCTGCGAGGGATTTTCTTCTCAATGCAGAGGAAGGGAAAATACTGCACGGAAAAGTGATAAAAAAAATCCCCGGGGAGATAACCTGTTCATTATCACCCCGGGGAGAGTGTCATTTTCGGAAAATCCGCTTACTTGACAATATTGGCTATCGATGCAACCATCGTTGCTAAAGAGGCAAAGGAAGTGGCATAGCCCAGAACATTGCCCAGACTGTTCTTGCGCTGCTTGTTAGGCACCACAATTTCGCAGCCGGGCTCGATCTGCTTCTTGCCGCTGCCTTTCACTTCAGCCACCTGACCGTTCATGTAGATGATGAACTTCTTGCTCTTCTTGGCATTGCTGGAGTAGCCTCCGGCCTGGCTGAGATAGTATTTCACGCTCTTGCCGTCGATATAGGATACAGTGTTCGGCATCATGACGGCTCCGTTGATCTTCACGGTGTTGTTGAATTCCGGTACGGTAATGATATCACCTTCTCTCAGGACAATGTCGGCGTTGCTTCCGGGTTTGGCCAGAGCTGCTTCCAGGTCGATTCCGACGGTGAAGACACTGTCAAGCTCCAGCTTGAGTGAATCGGTCATGCCGGTTCCCAGTTCCTTCTGCATCATCTTCAGGACACCTTCCATGCGTTTCTTTTCTTCCTCGTTGGCGATACGGGTCAGCTTCGCACCACGGACGTAACCGAACTGGGTTACACCACCGGCTTTCTTGATTACGTCGGTCAGGCGTTCATTCTTGCTGGTCAGGGTGTACTGGCCGGAGTAGAGGACTTCGCCCTTGACGGTTACATTGGCCTGTTCGCTGTAGCCCGGACTGCGGCGTACGAATACCTGATCGTATGGCTGGAGAACAAATCCTGCCTCGCCGTTAACCACAAAACCGTCTTTCAGAGCAAACGAGTAGGTTTCTCCGATAGTCTGGGCTTCGGTGGTGCTCTTCGGGTTACGGATACGGCGGGATACGTCTACGCGTACAAGGGAGGCTGATTCTTTCAGACCGCCTGCAGTGATGACGATGTCTTCAAGCGTCATATTGTCCGCATAGGGGTATTCTCCCGGCAGGGTGACTTCTCCATAAATACGGATGCTGCCCAGATCTTTCAGGTCGTGGATGCTGGGGATATAGAGTACATCGTTGTTGCGCAGGGCAATGTCGGGGCTGCTGCCTGCCAGAATGCCCTTGATGTCTACGGAAAGCACTTCGCTGGTGAGATTCTCGCGCTGGCGGTAAAGAACGGCGCGGTTGGTAAATGCATCGCCCAGCAGACCGTCGGCTTTTTCAACCAGCTGCTTGACGGTGTTCAGTGAACCGCTCAGCTCATAAATACCCGGGCGATAGACGGCTCCTTTCACTTCCAGACGGTTGGTGAAACGTTCCAGGATGGGATCGGCTGTCACTTCATCGCCGTCGCACATCTGGAAACGGGTGAAGTCTTTGGCATCTACCGTAGCTACGGAGTATTCGCGGCCTGCCTGACGGATGACGCGCAGGCTGTTCTTGTAGCCGTCTGCGGCAAAGTTTCCGGCGTATTTAAGCAGGGTCGCGATGGATTCATCGGATTTCATTTCGTAGCGCATCGGGCGTTTTACCTTGCCGGTGATCTTGACGATGGCTTCATATGGGGGAACGATGATGACATCTCCTTCCTGCAGACGGATGTCGTCCTGGATCTTTCCTTGCATGATGAATTCGTAGACATCAACCGTAGCGACGTTCTTTCCGTTGCGTGCAACGTGGATGTTTCGCAAACTACCGATATCGCTGACTCCGCCGGCACTGTAAAGGGCGTGGAATACCGTCGCAAAGGAGGACAGCGTATAGGTTCCGGGGCGCAGCACTTCACCCATCACATTGATCTGGATGGTGCGGGCATTGCCGAGGGAAACCTGGATATTGTTGCCGGAGTCTGCATAAATTTTGCTGAGTTCCTGTTTCAGGACAGTCTTCGCTTCGGACACGCTCATGCCGTTCAGCAAGACAAGGCCCAGATCGGGGATATTGATGTAGCCGTCCGGAGAAATGGTTTCGCGGATGGTGTTCTGGCTGGCTCCCCAGATGTCGATGATCACTTCATCACCCGGACCGAGACGGTAGTCGGGAGGAGTGGCCACGTTCATATTGGGTTCGAAGGTCAGATTTTCGGTGTTGAAGATGTCACGGCCGAATACCTGGTCTTCGGGATCATAGTCGTAAAGGGGAGTCAGTGAAAGTGAATCGCTCAGAAGGGATACTACCCGGTTCTGGTTGGTATTCTTGCTGTATTCCATGGAGTAGGGGTTGTTGGACTGGTCACGCTGGGAGAACTCGTTCTTCTTGCGTTCTTCTTCCATTTTCTTACGCTGACGGTATTCCTGCTCCATCTGTTCGCGGCGCTCCTGCTGCAGTTCGGAGTTACGGTTAGTATTCTTGCGGTAACCGTTCTGGTAATAATAATCGCTTTCTCCGGAGGAAGACTGTCTCATGCGGTCCTGTGAAGTGGAACTGCTGGTGCCCAGGGTTCCTTTGGACTGTTGCTGATACATTTCCTGTACTCGGCGTGCCTGTTCTTCGGTAACGCCCCGGCGTGCCAACTCCATGGCGATCTGCTTCTGGTCTTTTCCCTGCTGCATCCCCTGTTTGACATACTCCAGTACCTGGCTGTCACTCATGGTCTGTGCCGCTGCGGGGAGAGCTCCCAGCAGGAAAAGGCAGAATGCGAGTCTTGCGAATCGTTTCTTCATAAAGAGTTATCTTTAGTTTGGTTTGTTTTGTTTTTGTCTTTTCAACTTGGTAAACTTCCTGCAAAGGTAGGCTTTTTTGTTGGATTTTCAGAGTTTGAAATCCGAAAAAAAGCAAAATGTGGTGAAGGAAGAAAAGGAATTGCATGACAGGCCGGAAAAGGTTACATCCAAAGCCGGGAATGAAGGGGAGCAAAGTAGATGAAAATGATATGGTTTTTGTGAAATAGTGTTAAATATAGACGATTTTCTGCGTAATTATTATGTTGCATAACATAAAAACCATACCTTTGCATCGTGTTTTTCATGGTATTAGATTTAAGGTTAATGAAGATTGGGAGTCTGGGAAGATTCCCTCTTTTTTTTGCCCGTACGTGAAGGGGAAATTTCTTCGCGTACGATGGAGCTGAATCGTACAGTCGATGGGGTAATTTTTTGCGGTCGATTTGCCCGCATTGTATATACGTTGCGGCCCGATCGTGCAGTCAAATTTTCAGATCATGTGATTTGCTTTTAGCCATTTTCTGCCTGAAGGGGTAAGGCAATAAATGAGAAAAATTACACATGGTAATCCGATAGCTGATAGAACAAATATAGCTTCCATTTATTTCTCCTCCTTTTTTTTATTTGTTAATATTAAACCACTTAATAAGGTAGATAGTGCAACTAACAACCCGAGACAATATATAGGGAATGAGCGGTAAGCGGGACTCGAACCCGTGACCCTCGGCTTGGGAAGCCGATGCTCTACCAACTGAGCTACTACCGCAAGGATTTTTTGAGCATGACAAAAGTAGGCTTTATTGTGGAACTGAGCAACAATAAAGCCTGTTTTTTTTCATCAATAATCGATTTTGTCCAGGATCCCCTGCAAACAGGCGATGGTCACTCCGTAGTTGG
>OHAQ01001722.1_pt1 | contig 16708 bp, 14 predicted proteins | sample 1577111 | NCBI WGS metagenome assembly OHAQ01 (sample SAMEA3541549, study PRJEB24748) | human gut metagenome | biome: human gut; feature: human-associated habitat; material: faeces | place: China | collected 2012 | reverse complement strand
GAATATCGACAAGTACATTGAGGCACTGACCAAAATTTCCCGTATTGCCGACTCGGCAGATGTACTTCATCTTGCCGATCTTGGTTTCAAACAGATCTCCGTGGAGCCGGTAGTTGCAGAACCGAGTGAACCGTATGCGATCACAGAGGAGGATCTTCCGAAACTGTTTGAGGAATATGACAAGCTTGCTGCAGAGATGGTAAGACGTCACAAAGAGGGAGATGATTTTAATTTCTTCCATTTTATGATCGATCTTGAAGGTGGTCCGTGTGTGGCAAAACGTCTGTCCGGCTGTGGTTCGGGAACCGAGTACCTTGCGGTAACGCCTTGGGGTGATTTTTATCCGTGCCATCAGTTTGTAGGCAATGAGAAGTTCCTGCTCGGCAATGTGGATGATGGGATTAAAAATACAGAGATCCGTGATGAATTTAAGTGCTGCAACGTCTATGCAAAAGAAAAATGCAGAAAATGTTTTGCCAGGTTCTACTGCAGCGGCGGATGTGCAGCAAATGCGTATAATTTCAGCGGTGATATCTGCGGAGCATATGATATCGGATGTGAACTGCAGAAAAAACGTATTGAATGTGCAATCATGATCAAGGCTGCCGAAGCCGATTGTGAATAAAAAAGAAACAGGAAGGAAAAAGAAAATGAAAAAGAGTAAAGCAGCAGTCATATTAGTTGCGATTCTCGCTGCATTTGCGGGACTTGCCTATTATGCATCTATTATTCTTTCATCGACCGGTATTGGGGAGGAAATGAGTATTCCGCTTGGACTTGATCTGTCCGGTGGTGTATCGATTACCTATCAGGTCATGGATGAAAATCCAAGCGCAGAAGATATGAGTGATACGATCTACAAACTCCAGAAGCGTGTGGAAAGTTACAGTACAGAGGCTTCTGTATATCAGGTCGGAGATGACCGTATTGCCGTTGAGATCCCTGGTGTTACAGATGCGAGCAAGATATTAGAGGAACTGGGTAATCCGGGTTCCTTAGAGTTCCAGCTTTCTGATGGTACTGTATTTATGACAGGTGATCAGGTAGCAGATGCACAGGCTGCAACAACCACAGACCAGTATGGTAACAAACAGTACGTTGTACAGCTTACCCTGACGGATGAGGGTGCAAAGACTTTCGGAGATGTTACATCTGAAAATGTCGGAAAAGCACTTCCAATCGTATATGATGGAGAAATCATCAGTTATCCTACCGTACAGGAGGCAATTACCGGAGGTACAGCACAGATTTCCGGTCAGAGTACTTTTGAAGAGGCGCAGACTTTAGCAACACAGATCCGTATCGGTTCTCTTTCCCTGCAGTTATCAGAGTTAGAGTCCAGCGTGGTAGGGGCACAGCTTGGAAGCCAGGCAATCTCCTCCAGTTTAAAAGCGGCAGCAATCGGTCTTGTGATCGTTATGATCTTTATGATCATCGTATATGCAGTTCCGGGTGTTGCAGCAACTTTAGCACTTGCGATCTATACAGCACTTGTGATCGCAACCTTATACTTATTTGAAATCACATTAACATTACCTGGTATTGCCGGTATCATCTTAAGTATCGGTATGGCGGTAGATGCCAACGTTATCATCTTCGCACGTATCCGTGAGGAGATCGCAGCTGGTAAGTCAGTTATTACTGCAATGAAAACCGGTTTCCATAAGGCAATGTCCGCAATCTTAGATGGTAACATCACAACCTTGATCGCATCTGTCGTATTGATGTCATTAGGTTCCGGTACTGTAAAAGGATTTGCTTATACACTTATGATCGGTATTATCCTTTCCATGTTTACAGCACTTGTTGTGACAAGATGGATTCTTTATGCTTTCTACTGGTTAGGACTTAGAGATGAGAAATTCTACGGACGTGCCAAAGAGAGAAAGACTATTAATTTCCTGCAGAAGAGATATGTGTTCTTTGGAATCTCTCTTGCGATTATTGCTGCCGGATTCATTGGTATGGGAGTACATAAAGCATCCGGTCAGAATTCCTTAAATTATGGACTTGATTTCATGGGAGGAACTTCCACCACTGCTGATTTTGGTAAAGAATATACCATTGAGGACATTGAGAAAGACATTATCCCGGCTGTAAAAGAAGTGACCGGAGACAGCAATATCCAGGCAAACAAAGTGGAGGGAACAACACAGATCACGATCAAGACAAGAACTTTGTCTAAGGAAGAACGTGATACATTGAACCAGACACTTGCAGACAATTTTGATGTGGATGAATCTACGATCACATTCCAGAGTATCAGTTCCACAGTCAGTGGCGAGATGCGTGCGGATGCATTTAAAGCGGTGATCATTTCAACAATCTGCATGTTGATCTATATCTGGTTCCGTTTCAAAGATATCCGTTTTGGTGCAAGTGCGATCATTGCCCTGGTTCATGACGTTTTAGTCGTACTTACCGTATATGCCCTGATGCGTATTTCTGTCGGAAATACCTTTATCGCATGTATGCTGACGATCATTGGTTATTCCGTCAACGATACGATCGTTATCTTTGACCGTATCCGTGAGAACCTTGCAGCAAAACATGGCAAGCAGACGAAAGAGTCTCTGATGGAAATTGCAAACCGAAGCCTGACACAGACGTTGTCACGAAGCATCAATACTTCCTGGACGACTTTTGTTATGGTATTTATGCTGTTCATCCTCGGTGTGACCAGCATCCGTGAATTTGCACTTCCTCTGATGGCAGGTCTTATCTGTGGTGCTTATTCATCTATCTGTATTGCAACAGAGTTGTGGTATGTGATGAAGATTCATGTAGGTAAAAATAAGGTAACAGAATAAAAACTGTTGTTATGAATGAAAACCCCGGTAGTTTTGCCGGGGTTTTTTGTGAGAGGAGAAAATCATGGATACAATCACAGCTTATCTGGTATTTTTAAATCTGGCTGGATTCCTTATCATGGGAGATGATAAAAGACGTGCGAAAATGCACCGGTGGCGTATTTCAGAGAGAATGCTTTTTCTGGTCAGCATTTTAGGAGGCAGTATCGGAACATGGGCTGGAATGTATGTGTTCCACCATAAGACGAGACACTGGTATTTTGTCATAGGAATGCCGTTGATCCTGGCTTTGCAGATCGTGGCAGCAATCCTGCTTTATCGACAGGGCTTATACCATTTATAATTATTTGATATAACTGCTGTGGTATTTGGAATTGCCAAAAAAAGGGAAGTCATATATAATGATAAACAGAAATAAAAGACAAGTGTTTTTGGTAGAAAGACACATTGATCAAACAGCAAAGGAAGGGAGTATTACCAATTATGTATACACTGGAAGATATTCAGGCAGTTGATATGGAAGTGGCAAATGCCATTACCGATGAATTTGAGCGTCAGAACAGCCATATTGAGCTGATCGCATCCGAGAACTGGGTGAGCAAGGCAGTAATGTCAGCTATGGGAAGCGTTCTTACGAATAAATATGCAGAGGGTTATCCGGGAAAAAGATATTACGGTGGATGCGAATGTGTGGATGTAGTGGAGGAGCTTGCAAGAGAGCGTGCGAAAGAGCTTTTTGGATGTGAGTATGCCAATGTACAGCCTCATTCCGGCGCACAGGCAAATATGGCAGTCCAGTTTGCCATCTTAAAACCGGGTGATACAGTGATGGGAATGAATTTAGACCATGGCGGACATTTGACACACGGAAGCCCAGTGAATTTTTCCGGTACGTATTTCCATATTGTACCTTACGGTGTCAATGATGAGGGATTTATCGATTATGATAAGGTAGAAGAGATCGCAATGGAGTGCAAGCCGAAGATGATCATCGCAGGTGCAAGTGCTTATGCGAGAACCATCGACTTTAAGAGATTCCGTGAGATCGCAGATGCATGCGGAGCAGTCCTGATGGTGGATATGGCACACATCGCAGGACTTGTTGCAGCAGGACTTCATCCAAGCCCAATACCGTATGCGCATGTTGTTACGACTACAACTCATAAGACACTGCGTGGACCGCGTGGAGGTATGATCTTATCCAGTCAGGAGATTGCGGACAAATATAACTTTAATAAAGCTATTTTCCCTGGAATCCAGGGTGGACCTCTGATGCATGTGATCGCAGCAAAGGCTGTCTGCTTTAAAGAGGCGCTTCAGCCGGAATTTAAAGTTTACCAGCAGAATATCATCGATAATGCGCAGGCACTCTGCAAGGGATTGTTAAGCCGGGATATTAAGATCGTATCCGGCGGTACAGACAACCATTTGATGTTAGTTGATCTGACCAATTATGATCAGACAGGAAAGGCAGTGGAGAAACTTCTCGATTCTGTCAATATCACCTGCAACAAGAACACGATCCCAAACGATCCGAAATCTCCGTTCGTAACCAGCGGTGTACGTCTTGGAACACCGGCAGTTACCTCCCGTGGTCTTAATACAGAGGATATGGATCAGATCGCAGAGGCAATCGCCATGATGATCAAGGAGGGTGAACCGGCAGCTGATAAAGCGCGTGCAATCGTAAAATCGCTGACAGAGAAATATCCGTTAGAGAGATAGAAAAGAATACAAACAATATTCTGATATGATAGAACAAAAAGCGAGGAAACCAGTTTTTGATGGTTTTCTCGCTTTTTGGTGTAATAATAAGTATATATCTGTAAAGAATACAGCCTTCTATTTTACATCATCTGCAACACGGAAGAGTGTATAGCTTATGGTTCGGATCTGTTTTTTCTTGTCCTGATAAGTAATTGTTACAGTCGTTGGCGCAAGCAGGCTTGTATACATATTATGTGATTCATAATTATAATCAGGGGAGTATGTAGATTCATATACATAGCTGTATCCGGAATAGCTTGCATAACGTCCTAATTTAATAGCTTTTCCGTTTGCGGTTTTTGTGGTTTTCTCTGTATTTGAGATGGATTTACTGGTAGAAGTTGAATAGGTTACTGTTGGTTTACTGTAAGTTCTGTATTCAATTTTCTTTAATTTATATCCTTTGTTCATTTTTACATTGATCTTGACAGAATCTTTGGTGTAAAGAGTCGAATAATCATAATATTTCCCATCGAAAGTTAAACTCTTGAAAGGATAATTGTTGGAAGAGACTGCGCTTAGTACCCTTACCTTTACAGAGAGTGATTTTACTTTTTTGTTTTTGGCATTGTATACATCAAAAGTAACTTTGTAATTACCGGTTTTCTTTGCATAGACACCGATATAGCCAGTGTTCTGAGTGGTATTCAGATTCAGGCTTGTTAATTTTGCTTTCAGATTTTTACTGTTTGTTTTTATATTTTTAATGTTTTTTCCGTATGTTCCAAGATTTACACTAATGGCATAATCATTGACATCAGGGTAGCTTGGATAATAGTAAACATCGACATTTTTTGACACACTTGGTGTGGTTGCAGCGGATACCGGAGTGGAAGGGATCATGAATAATCCGACACACAGGCAAAGTGTAAGAATGGTGCAGACAATCTGTTTCATTGATTTCATATTAAATATTCCTCCTGTTGGATTATTTTGCAAGACGCCTGATTATATAAACAAGCTGACATTTTTGTTTTGTATATTTGTCAACATAAGTGACGGTGATTGTGGTCCGGGCAGCAAGTGAAGTATAATAACTGGAACTGTCAGAGTAAGTATTCCTGCTGATATAGGCATATTGACCAAGTTTTAATGTACTGTTGTTTTTGAAATTTTTAACAACTTCCTTACCTGACTTATCGTAGGTGGCAACGGTAATTTTTTTCAGCGTATACCCTTTGTTCATTCTGATGCTTAATTTGCCGGATGATTTGCCTGTAAGAGCACTGTTAATTTCTTTGTTTGCAAACTTGGCAGATTTAACCGGTGAGTCATTTTTTGCATATACGGTTACTTTACCGGAAGAAAGTTTTTTACCTGCTTTATCACAGATGTTGTAGGTTACTTTGTATGTACCTTCTTTCTTTGCATAAAGACCGATTTCTGCGTAAGGATTTGTATATTCGTCTGTGGAAGTGCTGGTATAGTAGCGGGTGTTTTTGGCAATCAGATTTTTGCTGTTTGTCTTGATATTTTTTACATAGCAGACTTTACCTTTTGGTAAATTGATATGGATATCTGAATTACTCTGTGATCTGCTGTATATACGCAGTACTTTGGTGGTTGGTGTGGTTGTGGTGGCTGCGGATACTGTTGACTGCGGCTGCAGTAAGAGCATTCCGGCGCAGAGACAGAAAGCTAAGAACAAGCTTGCTGTTCGTTTGAAAATTTTCATAAGTGAATCCTCCATTTTTATAAGTATTTTATAAATGTTACAAAAATATTATAATATGTAGAAAAATTTTATACAATCGTAAATTTAAGAAATAAATAAGAAAAATTACAGAAATATATCAGAGAATTTCAATATGCCAAAACTTGTATTTTATGTGATGTTATTTTATAATTGTATACAATAGATTGCATATTTTATAAGCCGGCTAAGGACAGACAAAATAGAAATTAAAACGGCATGCAGAGTATGCAGAAGCGAGGAATATATGAAGAAACAGAATAAAGGAGTTCCGGCATACCGTGACATTCGCTGGGACAGACTTGATAATACAGCCCATCTTTTTCCTGTCATAGCCGGGGAGAGCATGAGCAATGTATACAGGATCAGTGTTACACTGAAAGAAGAGATTGATCCGGAATTATTGCAGAAGGCACTTGATATGGTATTGCCGAAGTTTGACGGTTTTAATTTAAGACTGCGTCAGGGTGTATTCTGGTACTATTTTGAGGAGAACGGAAAGGCAGCGCCGAAAGTCCGTATGGAGAACAATTTCCCATGCAGGTATATTCAGCAGAACAAAAACCGCAGTTATATGTTCCGTGTGACTTATTATAAATGCCGGATCAATCTGGAAGTATTCCATGTACTGACAGATGGTATGGGAGGAATTAATTTCTTAAAAGAACTGACCTATCAGTATCTGCGTCTGGCACATAAGGATCTTCAGAAAAAATTAGGGGATTCTTTAAGCGTTGATACGTCTTTGAACAGGGAGGACAGTTTTTTAAAGAATTACAAAAAAAGCTCTGCAAAAGGTTATCAGACAAAAAAGGCATACCTGATCCGTGGGGAAAAGTTAAGACCGGGTGAGTTTGGTGTGATGCACGGCTACATGAAAATCCCCGAATTAAAAAATGTCTGTCATGCGATGGGAGTCAGCATCAATGAATATCTGGTAAGCGTATATATTTGGAGTGTTTATACGGAGTGTCTGCACGGCATGCCGTCAAAGTGCCCGATCCGTGTTGCCGTACCGGTCAATCTGCGCCCGTATTTTAATTCGATTACCACAAAAAACTTTTTTGCCATGGTTTCTGCAGAGTTTCATCCGACCAAAGAAACCTATACGTTTGCGGAGGTAGTTGAGATAGTGAAAGAAAGCCTGCGCAGTCAGATCAACAGGGAAAATCTTGAAAAACTTTTTTCTTATAATGTTTCCAATGAGAAGCTTATGATCGCAAGGATAGTTCCACTTTTTCTGAAAAATCTGGCAATGAAATATGTTTATACAACCTCTGCGCTTGCAAATACTGCAACAATCACCAATATTGGAAATATTTCCGTGTCAGAAGATTACCGTCCATACGTGGAAATGTTTCAGGCGTTTCTTGCAATGTCGAAAGGGCAGCATTTGAAAGGAACTATCTGCTCTTACGGAGATACACTTGTATTCAGTTTCAGTTATGATCTTGTGGATGCATCCGTGCAGCGTGGCTTTTTCCGGAAAATAGCCTCGGACGGGATTGCGGTAGAAATAAAGAGTAATGGAGTAAATTATGAGTAAATGCAGAAATTGTAATGTGGAAATATCAGATGAAACAGAGCGCTGTCCACTCTGCGGATCCGTGTTAGAATACACAGGTGAAGTGGAGAATATGTACCCGGATGTGAGAGTGCACACCCGGAAAATGACAATGATCAGTAAAATCTATCTGTTTTGTGCACTTTTGGTTGAGGTGCTGCTCATTTATATCAATGTGGTCACCGAGTCACAGATTGCATGGAGTGCGATCACGGGGCTTGGATTCTTTTACGGATATATGCTGATCCGTTTTGCAATTCTTGGAAAGACAGGTTACCGCGCCAAAATCACGGTACTCACGCTGATGGCGATACTGATCGTGATCGCAATCGATTTTCTGGTCGGTTACCGCGGATGGTCTGTCAATTATGCATTGCCGTCGGCGATCATTTTAGTCGATGTTGGTATTATCATCTGTATGATCGTAAACCGTAGAAACTGGCAGAGCTATATGATGTGGCAGATTTTTATGATTTTATGCAGCATTGTTCCGGTAATACTGATTTTTACCGGTATCGTGACGGCACAGCTTTTTGCACTGATCGCATTTGCGTTTTCACTGTTTCTGTTTCTTGGAACACTGATCATCGGAGACCGCAGGGCAAGGGTGGAACTGAAACGAAGATTTCATGTCCGCTGAGTTATATTTAGAATAAAAAGAACAGGAGCAATCGGATGAGAGAAAACGAAGCGAGCATCAGGGGAAAAGTCATGAGGGACCTGATCGCCCATGTGACAAATGATCACCTGATTGGGAAGAAGATAAAAAACGGAGAATTAAGAAAAAAGATCGGAGATTCTGAACCGCCATGGAAATGTCCGGACTGTTTTTCCTTAGAAGTGATTGGAATGGACAACTTTTCCATGGAATATTTACAGTCAAAAGAAAATCCAAATACAGAAAAGGTCATTTTACAGCTTCATGGAGGGGGATATGTCGGAGCAATGCGGAATGCATACCGCATGTTCGCAGGACTATACTGTGAAGTCAGTCATGGAATGAGCGTGCTGACCCCTGATTACCGTGTGGCACCGGAGCATCCGTATCCGGCAGCTTTAGAGGATGCCTATGCAGCATATTGTTATCTGTTGGAGCAGGGGTGGTTTTCTGAGCAGATCATCATCGCGGGCGATTCTGCAGGGGGTGGTCTTGCAATGGCGTTATGTCATTATTTAAAAGATAAGGGAAAACAGCTTCCATGCGGGATCGTAGCGATGTCACCCTGGACAGATCTTGCTGCGCATGGAGAGTCTTATGAGACAAACTATGAGAAGGATCCTCTGTTTGGAAAAACAAGGGACAGCCTTATCTATAATAAGGATTATATCGGAGACAACGATCCGTTAAATGCTTATATTTCACCTTTGTATGGAGATTTCAGGGGATTTCCGCCGATGCTGATACAGGTTGGTTCCTATGAGATGCTGCTCTCGGATTCTGTGGATGTGGCTGCAAAAGCCAGAGAACAGGGAGTAAAAGTAAGAATCAGTATTTATGAAGGAATGTTCCACATCTTTCAGATGGCAGCAAAAATGCTGCCGGAATCTAAAAGAGCGTGGGTTGAGATCGGTAAATTTATTGATGTTTTGCTAAATGACTGACATCCATATAGACAGGGATACCGCTTTCGTATTTTACTGGAACTTCACCGAGTATGAGAGGTGAAAGGTAATCGATCAGTGGCTGTGTGACATCATTGCCTGCATCGTTGATCCATTCTCTCGGAATTGATTTTGCCTCATTTGCAATGTGTCGGATCTCAGCATGCTCATATGCGATCTCATATGGGGCATCGGAGATACGGCGCATTGTTACCATGGAAGCGGTAACCCCTTCTTCGGAAAGTGCAACAGCTTTTCTGCCGAGAGCAAATGCCTCATCAAGATCAGTCTTTGAAGCGAGATGTGCTGCGCAGCGCTGTAATACGTTGACTTCTACGGAACGGACTTTGACACCAAGTTTTTCCTTGACTAAAAATTCAAGCGTTTTTCCGGCGCCGCTTAACTGGCTGTGCCCGAACGTGTCAACAGAACTCTCAGAAGCACTGATATAGTTGCCGGAAGCATCACGGATACCTTCGGATACGGCAACGATCACGTTGTTACGCTCAAAAAGCATACGCTTTACATCCAGTAAAAAATCTTCTTTATCAAATGGAACCTCCGGGAGATAAATCAGATGAGGTGCTGTATTATAACCGTTTCTTGCGAGTGCAGATGCAGCAGTCAGCCATCCGGCATCACGTCCCATGATCTCGACGATTGTCACACTCTTGACTGCATAGATAAATGTGTCATGTGCGATCTCTAAAAGAGAAGATGCGATATATTTTGCAGCAGAACCAAATCCTGGTGTATGGTCTGTCTCACAGAGATCATTGTCGATGGTCTTTGGAATACCGACAATACGCACCGGACTGCCGATTTTTTTGCCATATTCAGAGAGCTTTAAAACGGTGTCCATGGAATCATTGCCGCCAATATAAAAGAATGCATCAATATGGTAAGTTTCAAACTGTTTGAAAATGAATACATAGGAAGAATCATCATCTAAATAATTTGGCAGTTTGTAACGGCAGGAGCCAAGATACATTGCCGGAGTGACCTTTAAGCGGTCGAGATATTCCGAATTCTGCTGCATTAATTCAGAAAGATTCGTCAGATCGTTGTTTAAAATACCTGTGATTCCGTTTAAGGAACCATAAACCGTGTCATACATATCAGAACGCATCACACCGTCGATCACACCGGCAAGGCTGGCATTGATCGCAACGGTAGGACCGCCTGACTGTGCTACCATACAGTTTTTTGGACTCATAAGAAAAACTCCTTTGTGTTTGATCTTCTTTTTGCAATGTCTATCATAACAAAAAAAGACACGGTTGCGCAATCATTAATTTAAATAGAAAGAGTGATGTTATACCATGAAAATATGTACATTGTGTCCTAGAATGTGTGCTGTAAACAGAGAAGCGAAAGAACGCGGGATCTGTGGACAGACAGATGAGATCAAGGTGGCACGTGCCGCACTGCATTTTTGGGAAGAACCATGTATATCGGGTGAAAAAGGTTCCGGGGCGGTCTTTTTTTCGGGCTGCGCGCTGCACTGTGTATTCTGCCAGAATGAAAATATTGCAAATGGTACGGCGGGGAAAGTCATAAGTACCGCACGTCTGTGTGAAATTTTTCTGGAACTTCAGGAGAAAGGCGCAAATAATATTAATCTTGTAACACCGGGACAGTTTGCACCACAGATCATAAAAGCAGTGGAGCTTGCCAGAGACCAGAATTTAACAATTCCGATAGTTTATAACACAAGCAGTTATGAAAATGTGGATACGATCCGTTCTCTGGAGGGAATTGTGGATATCTATCTTCCGGATTTTAAGTATCAGGATGCCGCTTTAAGTGCAAAATATTCCCATGCACCGGATTATCCTTCTGTGGCAAAGGAGGCGATAAAGGAGATGGTGCGTCAGACGGGAGAAGCTGTTTTTGAAAATGGGGAAGATTCTCTGATGAAGCGGGGGACGATCGTGCGTCATCTGATTCTGCCGGGATGTACGAAAGATTCCAAAGCAGTTTTATCATATCTGCATGAAACTTATGGAAATGAAATATATATCAGTATCATGCATCAGTTCACGCCGCTTTCCAATGTAAAAAAATATCCGGAATTAAACCGAAGGATTACGGAACGTGAATATAATGAAGTTGTCGATTTTGCGATTGATATAGGAATAGAAAATGGTTTTATCCAGGATGGAGAGACAGCTGAGGAAAGTTTTATTCCTGAATTTGACAATGAAGGAGTTTGAGGTTGACGCTTTTTCGAATATCTCATATAATTCCATAGTGATGATGGTAATAAAGGGAGTGTGAAGCAAATGAAGAGAAAAATAGCAATTATCGCTGCACTTTTCTGTATTGGCTGCTTTGTGGCAGAGCCTGCGACAGATATAAAAGCTGCCGGGATTCAGGTGGCTGCTGCACAGACAACACTTTCCGCGGATAATTCGCTGGAAGTTTTATCACTTTCTGCGGGAACATTATCCCCGGATTTTACAGGAAAGACAGTACAATATACAGCTACCGTACCAAATGATGTTACAAGCGTTACGGTGACGGCAACACCGGTCAATGAATTTGCGACGGTGCAGTCGATCACAGGAAATGACAATCTTCAGGTTGGTACCAATACGATAAAAGTTGTCGTAAAGGCACAGAACGGGGCACTTGCCCAGTATACGATCACGCTGACAAGAGAAGAAGGACAGGCAGCAGACGGGCAGACGACAGACCAGCCAGCAGATGGAACGGACGGGCAGACCACAGATCAGCCGTCAGATGGACAGACGACAGACCAGTCAGCGGATGGACGGACCGCAGATCAGCCGTCAGATGGACAGACGACAGACCAGCCGGCAGATGGAACGGACGGACAGAATGCGGAGACTGAGACAGCAGAAGATGATGATACTTATAATATGGAATATCTTCAGCAGGAATACAATGACCTCTCAGAACAGTATGCGAAGGAAAAATCCTTTTCCAGAAATATGATGGGAATCATGGCATTTGTGATCGCAGTACTCGTCGTGATTATTGTTAATCTCTTATTAAGAGGAAGCAAAAGAGATGACTGGGATGATGAAGAAGATCAGGATGACTGGGACTGGAAATCTGCAAAGAAAGTAGAGGATCAGGAGCAGCAAGAGGATGCTGATTTCGAAGAAAACAGCAGTATGGAAGAAGAAAATGATATTGAACCGGAAAGAAGATGCTTCTTCCATAGAAAAACAAAAACGGCAGATGAAACAGAAGACAGGGACGATGACGAGACAGAAAACGAAATCGGCGTGTCAAAGATCCACAAAGTACATGTAGGAGTATTCGGAAGGGGTATGTCGGATGATCTTGAAGATGAGGACTGGGATGATGAGGAGGAGTTCTCACCGGTAGAGAAGAAACATCCGGAGAAAAAAGAGCAGCCGGAGGAGAAACACCGCCCGGAGAGAAAAGAGCAGCCGGAGGAGAAACACCGCCCGGAGAGAAAAGAGCAGCCGGAAAGAAAACATACTCCGGAGAAAAAACATATTCCGAGAGAAGAAGAGGAAGATGATGATTTAGAGATCATCGATTTAAATGATTTATAAATAGGAACAGAATGGAGAGACTATGCAGATACGATATACAACAAAGGCAAAAAAAGCAATTGATCTGGCTTCAAAAATGTCGAAATCACTGCATCACCACTATATTGGAACGGAGCATATCCTGATCGGACTTTTAAAGGAAGGAACAGGTGTTGCTGCACAGGTGTTAAATGAAAATGGTGTCGAGCTTGACAAAGTCATGCAGCTGATCGAAGAACTGATTGCGCCGGACGCACAGGTGTTGACGGCAGAGGCAAAAGAATATTCACCAAGAGCATTGCAGGTGTTAGAAGGTGCAGCCAGAGAGGCAGCGCGTTTTCATTCAGAGGAGATCGGAACGGAGCATATTCTGATCGCAATGATGAAAGAGACGGAGTGTGTGGCATCGAGACTTTTAAATACGTTAGCAGTCAATATCCAGAAAATGTATGTGGATATCCTGATTGCCATGGGAGAAGATGCAAGCCTGTATAAAGAAGATTTCATGAATGGAAAACCGGTGAAGAAAACTGCATCGGATACACCGGTACTAAATCAGTACTCCAGAGATCTGACTGCATTAGCAGCCGAGGGGGCATTAGATCCGCTGGTTGGCAGACAGGACGAAATCGACCGTGTAATACAGATCCTAAGCAGAAGAACAAAAAATAACCCTTGCCTGATCGGTGAACCGGGAGTAGGAAAGACAGCGATCGTTGAGGGAATTGCAGAGCGTATCACAACCGGAATGGTTCCGGACACCGTTGCTGGAAAGAGAGTTGTATCCCTTGATATGTCCGGGATCGTTGCAGGTTCAAAGTATCGTGGAGAGTTTGAGGAACGCATTAAAAAAGTACTTCAGGAAGTAAGGGCAGCAGGTAATATCCTGCTCTTTATCGATGAACTGCATACGATCATCGGGGCAGGTGGAGCGGAAGGTGCGATAGATGCATCTAATATTTTAAAACCGGCACTTGCACGTGGAGAACTGCAGCTGATCGGTGCAACAACGATTGATGAATACCGCAAATACATTGAAAAAGATGCTGCATTAGAGCGCAGATTCCAGCCGGTTACAGTGGAAGAACCAACAGAAGAAGAGGCAGTGCAGATCTTAGAAGGACTGCGGGATCAGTATGAAAAGCATCATCAGGTCAAAATCACGGATGAGGCAGTATCAGCAGCAGTTCGCCTGTCGGCACGTTATATTAACGACCGTTTCCTGCCGGATAAAGCAATTGATCTTATGGATGAGGCGGCAGCAAAAGTACGTCTGCGTGCAGGTGGAAGACCGGAAGAAGTTGTGGAACTGCGACACCGCATTAACATGTTAGAAGAGGAAATGCTGGAATTTTTACATGACGGTGATGTGGAAGGTGCAAAGCAGAAGAAAAATGAAAAAGAAGAGTGTGAAGAACAGCTTACCAAAATACAGACAAAGATAAAGAAAGATAGCCGCAGTAAAAAGTTAAAAGTGACAGAAGACGATATTGCAGATGTGGTATCCGGATGGACAAAAATCCCGGTGAGAAAAATTGCCGAAGGGGAGGCTGCACGCTTAAGAAAATTAGAGGCTACTTTACACAAACGTGTCATCGGTCAGGAGGATGCAGTAAGTGCGGTGGCAAAAGCAGTGCGCAGAGGCCGTGTAGGATTAAAAGATCCGAAGCGCCCGATTGGTTCATTCCTGTTTTTAGGACCGACCGGTGTCGGAAAAACAGAGATATCAAAGGCACTTGCGGAAGCGGTGTTTGGCAGTGAAGAGTCCATGATCCGCGTTGACATGTCAGAATATATGGAAAAACACAGTGTATCAAAGATGATCGGATCACCGCCAGGATATGTAGGACATGAGGAGGGCGGACAGCTCAGTGAAAAAGTGCGCCGGAATCCATATTCTGTGATCCTGTTCGATGAGATCGAGAAGGCACATCCGGATGTATTTAATATTCTGCTTCAGGTACTTGATGATGGACATATTACAGATTCACAGGGACGCAAGGTAGATTTTAAAAATACGATCATCATTATGACTTCAAATGCCGGAGCACAGGCGATCGTTGAGCCGAAAAAACTTGGATTTGCAGCTTCAGATGATGAAAAACAGAATTACGACCGGATGAAAAACAGTGTTATGGAAGAGGTGCGCCGTATTTTTAAACCGGAGTTTTTGAATCGTATTGACGAGACAATTGTATTCCGTTCATTGAATAAAGATGATATGGAGCAGATTGTTACCCTGATGTTAAAAGAACTTACAGAACGCTGTGAAAAACAGATGGGAATCCACCTTACCGTACGTGGCAGCGTTAAGAAGTATATCGTAAATAAGGCATACAACCCGAAATATGGTGCAAGACCGCTGCGTCGTCAGATTCAGAATGATATTGAGGATGAGCTGGCGGAAGAAATTTTATCTGGAAAAGTGAAAAAAGACATGGATGTGACCGTGACAATTCACAAAGAAAAGATCGTGTTCGAAACAAAATAAATTTTTACTGAAATATCCGGGAAAGCACTGGAAATCGTAACATGGATATTATATAATAAGGGCACAAAATTTTACGATAAAGAGAAAACTACTTTATCACAGGAGGAAAAAATGGCAACGATCAGCGAATTAATTCGTTCAGAAGCAGATGGAACGATCAGTTTTGGGGATTACACATTAGGTGCAAAGGCGAAACTTGATAATTTTGAGCATCAGGGAGATATCTACAAAGTGAAGACATTTTCCGAGATTACCAAGTTAGAGCGCAATGGCATGTTCGTGTATGAATCTGTTCCGGGAACGGCTGTCATGAATCTGAAAGCAACAGATACAGGCCTGACATTTCAGGTAGAGGGACCGGAAGATGCACAGATTACAGTGGGACTTGAGGATGAGGCAGAGTACGACATCACGATCGATGGCGCAGATGCAGGAAAGATGAAGACAAATCTTGGTGGCAAGTTAAGTTTAAGTGTAGAGCTTGGTGACCATCCGGTAGATGTGAAAGTTACAAAGTGCTAGAAGCGGAAAATGAAATCAAAAGAGGCTTATGTGTCAAAGCGGCATGTAAGCTTCTTTTTTTATGTAATAGGAAATTTCGTTGAAATTCCCTGTTACATAAAATGACCACAGAGTCTGTATCGTATTGTTGTGTGTACGCTCAGGTACGAAAGTACGATTGACTGCCAAAAACTGTTAAAGTAACATAAAAAATGCGCGTGATTACGCGTAATAAATAAGAAGGAGAAAAAGGTTATGAAAAGAAAAAAGCTCACGGGCTGGAAACGTATGGCGGCATTTGCGATGGCGCTAACGCTGACGATAGGAGATGGTGCATCAGTGTGGGCTGCTGTAGTGCCACAGACAGTCACAGAAACCGCAGCACAGACAGAAGATGCGATGGAAGCTGTCGGGGCTACGGAACAGACAGAAAGTGAAGCAGACAGTGAGTCTGTGGAAAATGACAACGGGCAGACGAAAGAGAGCGAGGCAGCAGAAGTATCAGAAGTTACAGAGACAACAGAAAAAGTTGACGAGACGGAAACTGAGGGAACAACTGAGACCGTGAATAACACAGAAACAACAGAAGATACGGAGAATAATGACGAGACGGAATCTGTGGAAACTGAGACTGAGACAGAAACGGAACAGGAAACTGAAAAAGAAACCGAAGAAGAGACGGAAGAAGAAACGTAAGTACGTAATCATCTGTACCTTGCCTTTAAAAAAAACATGCCGCCCATCAGG
>OHAQ01001704.1_pt1 | contig 16794 bp, 12 predicted proteins | sample 1577111 | NCBI WGS metagenome assembly OHAQ01 (sample SAMEA3541549, study PRJEB24748) | human gut metagenome | biome: human gut; feature: human-associated habitat; material: faeces | place: China | collected 2012 | reverse complement strand
GGGCAGTTTTTACCAAAAAACGCCCCTCCCCCTCTCGCGCTCTTCCCCACCCCGAAAAAACTTTTCTTCTGGTCTGTATGGCGGGTCTCCGTCGCTGTATGGCGGACATGGTGCCGCAAGGCTGGATCGGCCCGGCGCAAGGCTCACGCTTCGTCCATATATTCCTCTGGATGGCATAAAAACGCCCCGTATCGTCTTGATACGGGGCGTTTCTGTGCTGCCGGGGACACAGACGCCCGGCACGGTTTCGGCGTCTCTGATGACCGTCAGGGGCCATAATAAAAGTTTTAGGGAAGGAGAGGGGGAGCATGAGGGGGAGAGGAGACCTTTTTTCAAAAAGGTCTCCTTTCCCCCCTCGCTCAAATGTCTCTTCCTGCTAGGCGTGCATCAGGCGGGCAAGAGCCGCATTGCTCTGCTGGCCTTTTTCTTCCAGCCAGTCCAGGAAGCCCTGGAGCTTGGGGGAAGGATTGGTATGACGGGGCCAGGCGGCGTAGTAGGAGCGGAACGCCGTGGTGGGCGGCAGGTCGGGGAAGGGGGTGACCAGCTTTTGTTCCGCCAGCAGGGGAGCGATGAGGCTGCAGCGCCCCAGAGCCACGCCCAGGCCGTGGCTGGCGGCCACGGAAGCCCCGTAGGTATGGTCGAAGGTGACGAAGTTCAGGCAGTTGGAGATGTCCACATGGTTCCTGTCGGCCCATTCCTGCCATTCGGCCGTGGTGGCGGCATAATGCCAGGCGGCGGAGTCATGGAGCAGGGTGCAGGCGGGCAGGTTCTCGGGATGGCCTATCAGGTCGTGCTTTTGCGCGTACTCGGGGGAGCAGACGGGCAGGGTGGCCTCGTCCATGAACTTGCGTGAGGTCAGGCCGCTGACGTGGCTCTCGGCATAATACAGGGCCACGTCTACCGTGGAGTCCCCGTGGAAATCTATGGGAGCGTTGCCGGTACGTACATGCAGCTGCATGGAGGGGTAGCGCTGCTGGAAGTCGCTCAGCTGGGGGATGAGCCAGGCCAGGGCCAGGCTGGGGGCGGCATAGATGGTCAGGGAGCTGAAGTCGTCCTGCAGCAGCTGGGTGATCTCTTCATAGATCTTCTGGAAAGCATTGAGGTAGACGTCGCGCAGGCGCTCGCCCTCCGGTGTCAGGGAGACGGCGCGGGTCAGGCGGTTGAACAGCGGGAAGCCCAGCTCCTTTTCCAGGCGGGCGATACGGTGGCTGACAGCGCCGGAGGTCAGGCCAAGATGCCGGGCCGCGGCCTTGAAGCTCATGTAACGGGCCGCGATGGCGAAGGTCTTGATGTTGATGAGGCTGGCGTCATCGTTGAGGACGCGGGCGATGCTGCGGGAACGCTGACGGTTTTTGCTGTCGGGAAGCGTCACATTGTCTCCTTGGAGATCCCGCCCGCAAGGGCAGGGGATGCGGACAGATATATGTCGAGAAGGGGATATTCCTTTCTTCATGGGCTTTCGTCAATACGGACAGGACGGCCGGCGCAGGAGGATACGGGGCAGAGATGAGATTTATTCAACCATGGAGCACTATGGGGACTTTCTTAAAAAATAATGTTATTACAATATGTTGTGTGCAATAAAAAATCAAAACGCAAATTATCGAAAAAAGGCCTTGGCGCTTGGCGTGAAAGAGGATAAATTTTTTCAACTGCGGATGAACCATTTTGTATGAGGCCATGCGCAGGGATTTTTCGGCTTGGGGTTTATGGCCAAATTCAACCGGCAAATTGCGCAATGGGGGGATTTGGTGTATCTCAACAGGAATAGCCCTGGAAAAGGATCACCGGGGCGAGCTCTTTCACCCTCCAAGACCTGGGAGATGATTTATGAAACTGGGCAAATTCGTTGGCTTGGCGCTGATGGCTCTGACCCTGGGGCTGGCTGGCCAGTCCCTGGCTGCTGAACCCATCAAGATCGGCGTGTACCTGCCCCTGACCGGTCAGAATGCCTTTGGCGGCCAGCTCGAGCTGGAAGGTGTGCAGCTGGCTCTGAAGGACATGCCTGAAGTGCTGGGCCGCCCCATTGAACTGGTTGTGGTGGACAACAAGTCCGACAAGGTGGAAGCCGCCAACGCCGTCAAGCGCCTGGTGGAACGCGACAAGGTCGTGGCCCTGATCGGTACCTACGGTTCCTCTCTGGCCATGGCCGGTGCTGAAGTGGCCGAAAAGGCCAAGGTGCCCGGCGTGGGTACCTCCTGCACCAGCCCCCTGGTGACCCAGGGCAAGAAGTACTACTTCCGCGCCTGCTTCATCGACCCCTATCAGGGTGCCGCTGCCGCCACCTATGCCTATGAGAACCTGGGCCTGCGCAAGGCCGCCGTGCTCATGGACATGACCAACGACTACGCCGTGGGCCTGTCCAGCTTCTTCACCCGCTCCTTCAAGAAGCTGGGTGGCGAAGTGGTGGCCAACCTCAAGTACAGCTCCGGTGACCAGGACTTCACTGCCCAGCTCACCGAACTGATCGCCAAAAAGCCCGAGATCGTCTTCATGCCCGCCTACTTCGCTGAAGGCGCCATCATCATGAAGCAGGCCCGCGAACTGGGCGCCACCTTCCGCCTGATGGGCGCCGACGCCATGGACAACCCCGACACCGTGAAGCTGGCCGGCAAGGCTGCGGAAGGCTTCCTGCACACCACCTTCCCCTACGATGCCAAGATGCCCAACATGAGCGCCGAAGCCAAAAAGTTCACCGAAGCCTGGAACAAGGCCTATCCTGAAAAGGAAACCAACGTGAACGGCGCCCTGGGTTACAACTGTCTGTTCCTGATCGTTGACGCCATCAAGCGCGCCAACTCCGCCGAACCCGCCGCCATCACCAAGGCCCTGGCCGCGACCAAGAACCTGGTGACCCCGCTGGGTACCCTGACCATCAATGCCAGCCACGACGCCGAAATGCCCGTGGGTATCATTGAGTATAAGGACGGCAAGCGCGTTTATCTGACCGAAGTCACTCCCAAGTAAGGGAATCCGTCTGTTCACGGCGGGGCTCCGACGGGCCCCGCCGTTCCGTCTTCGCGCCCCTTCGGGCGGGATAAAGCTTATTTCCAGGTGGCCCCATGACCCTTGACATGTTTTTGCAGCACTGTTTCAACGCCTTGACGCTAGGCTCGCTCTACGCGCTGATCGCCATTGGCTATACCATGGTCTACGGCATTCTGCGCCTGATCAACTTTGCCCACGGCGATATCTTGATGGTCGGGGCTTACTTCGTCTTTTTCGGTACTTTCGCCTATGGCTGGCCCTGGGGTGTGGCCGCCATCATCGCCATCCTCGGCGCCAGCGTGCTGGGTGTGGTGGTGGAACGCGTGGCCTACCGGCCCTTGCGTGACGCGCCCAGAATTTCGGCGCTCATCAGCGCCATCGCCGTTTCCTTCTTCATCGAAAGTCTGGCCGTGGTGGTCTTCACCGGCCAGCCCCGGCCCGTGCTGCAGCCCGACTGGCTGCTCTCGGTCTGGCAGTTCGGTGATGTGCGCATCCTCAAACTCACGGCCTTCGTGCCGGTCATGACCATCGTGCTGGTGGCGCTCCTGCTCTACATCGTGCACCACACCAAGCCCGGCCTGGCCATGCGCGCCATCTCCAAGGATATCGAGACCACGCGCCTTCTGGGGGTGCGGGTGGACAACATCATCGCCTTCACCTTCTTCATCGGTTCCGCCCTGGCTGCCGCGTCGGGCATCATGTGGGCCCTGCGCTATCCGCAGGTGCACCCCTACATGGGCATCATGCCCGGCCTCAAGGCCTTCATCGCGGCCGTGTTCGGCGGCATCGGCTCCATCCCCGGCGCCGTTATCGGTGGTGTGGCCCTGGGCTTTGTGGAAATCATGACCGTGGCCTTCATGCCGGAGCTTTCGGGCTTCCGTGATGCCTTCGCCTTCATCCTGCTGGTGCTGGTGCTTGTGTTCAAGCCCACGGGCCTGCTGGGCGAGCGCATGGAGGAGAAGATCTAATGCGCTTCAATCAAACGACCCTGCTCAACATCGCGCTTATCGTCATCTTCGGTCTGGCCCTGACCCAGGCCGAGGCCTATATGGGCGACTATCAGATCTACATCCTCAAACTGATCTTCATCAACGCCATCCTGGCCCTGTCGCTCAACCTGATCTATGGCTTCACCGGCCTGTTCTCGCTGGGCCATGCCGGCTTCATGGCCATCGGCGCCTATGTGGGCGCTCTGTGTACCCTGCTGCCGGAACAGAAAGAGATCATGTGGATCCTGGATCCCATCATCTGGCCTTTCTCCGTGCTGCATACGCCCTTCTGGGTGGCGGTCATCGCCGGCGGTCTGGTGGCCATGATCTTCGCCTTCATCATCGCCGTGCCCGTGCTGCGGCTGGGTGACGACTACCTGGGTATCGCCACCCTGGGCTTCGCCGAGATCATCCGCGTGGTCATCGTCAACGCCACGTCCATCACCAACGGTTCGTTGGGCATCAAGGGCATCCCCGGCGAGGCGACCCTGCTGACCTGTTACATCTGGACAGTCATCACGCTGGTGGTGCTGTCACGGCTCATATTCAGCAATTTCGGCAACGTATTGCGCTGCATACGCGATAACGAGATCGCCGCGGGCGTCATGGGCATCAACGTGTTCCGCTACAAAGTGCTCTCCTTCTGCGTGGGGGCCTTCTTCGCGGGCGTGGGCGGCGCGCTGCTGGGCAGCCACCTGTCCACCATCGACCCCAAGATGTTCAACTTCCTGCTGACCTTCAACGTGCTGATGTTCGTGGTGGCCGGCGGCCTGGGCTCGCTGACCGGCAGCCTGCTGGGCGCCACCATCGTCACCATCCTGCTGGAATGGCTGCGTGCCATCGAGGAGCCCATGGACTTCGGCGTGTTCGAGATCCCGGGCATCCCCGGCATGCGCATGGTGGTCTTCTCGCTCATCCTGCTGGCCATCATCCTGTTCCGGCGTGAGGGCATCATGGGTACCCGTGAGATCACCTGGAAAACCATCTTTTCGCTGGGGAGGCGCAAGGCATGAGTGCAAGCAAAGTCCAGCCCATCCTGACGGCTGAAAACGTGACCATGCGCTTTGGCGGCGTGACGGCCGTCAGCGACCTTTCCCTGAAGGTGGACGAGGGCAGCATCGTGGGCGTCATCGGTCCCAACGGTGCGGGCAAGACCACCCTGTTCAACGTGCTGAGCGGTTTCTATACGCCGCAGGAAGGCGACGTGCGCTTTGCGGGCAAGAGCATCCGCGGCCGCAAGCCGTTCGAGATCTGTCGCATGGGCATGGCCCGTACCTTCCAGAACATCCGTCTTTCGCCGCACATGAGCGTGCTGGAGAACGTGATGGTGGGCTGTCATGTGCGCCGCCGCTGCCCCTGGTGGATGGCGCCGCTGGGCCTGCCCACGTATTACAAGGAAGAAAAGGCCATCACGGACAAGGCCCGCGACCTGGTGGAGCATCTGAACCTGGCCGAATACATGGACGAGAAGGCGGGCAGCCTGCCTTACGGGGCGCAGCGCCGCCTGGAGATCGCCCGTGCCCTGGCCACGGAACCGCGTCTGCTCCTGCTGGACGAACCCGCCGCCGGCATGAACCCGCAGGAAAGTATCGAGCTCATGCACTTCATCCAGGCCATCCGTGACCATTTTGACCTGACCATCCTGCTTATCGAGCATGACATGAAGGTGGTCATGGGCGTGTGCCAGTACATCTGGGTGATGGAATACGGTGCGCTTATCGCACACGGCGACCCGGACGCCATTCGCAGCAATCCCGAGGTCATCCGGGCCTATCTGGGCGAGGACGTGGTGTAGTATGCTGAAAATCAGGGATCTTTACGTTCGTTACGGCGGCATCGAAGCCGTGCAGGGTGTCAGCCTGGACATCAAGCGCGGCAGCATCGTCACGCTGGTGGGCGCCAACGGCGCCGGCAAGAGCAGTATCATCCGTTCCATCGCCGGCCTGAACAAGAATATCAGCGGCGAGATCTCGCTGACCCGCAAGGAAGGCGACGAACCTGTCTCCCTCATCGGCCTCAAGCCCGAGGAGATGGTGCGGCGGGGCATCTCGCTTTCGCCGGAAGGCCGTCGCATCCTGCCTCATCTGACCGTGGTGGAGAACCTGCGCCTGGGCGCTTATTCGCGTACCGACAAGGACGGCATCAACGAGGACATCGAGCGTGTCTATGCGTTGTTCCCCCGCCTGAAGGAACGCCACTGGCAGAAGGGCGGCACGCTTTCGGGCGGTGAACAGCAGATGCTGGCCGTGGGCCGTGCGCTCATGAGCCGCCCGGACATGATCATGCTCGACGAGCCCTCGCTGGGTCTGGCCCCGCTGCTGGTCAAGGAGATCTTCAACATCATCCGCCGCATCAACGAGGACGGCATGACCGTGCTGCTGGTGGAGCAGAACGCGTTCGCGGCCCTTTCCGTGGCCCATTACGCCTACATCCTCGAAGTGGGCCGCGTGGTGCTGGAGGGCACCGGCCAGGAACTGCTGGAGAACCCCAAGGTCAAGGAAGCCTATCTGGGCGGCTAGTTCCGGCATCATCGACATGCAGGGGAGGGGATGTTTCCGCAAGGGACGCCCCTCCTTTTTTTATGCATGGCGGCAGGGGAGCACGGATCCCGTCGCTTCGGCTTTCGTGCCCGTCATCACACAGGGGCTTCGGCTCTTGTCAGGCGGGCCTTCTGACATTACTGTCCGAAAACGGAGGATGCAGGACCGGCTGCCGTCAGGCAGGGGGACCGGTCCGTGCTGTTCCCCGGATGTCTTCGGAGGGGCCGGAGACGTCCGCAACCCTTCATAAGGAGTACCCATGCTGCGCATTTCTCGCCATGCATTGCTCATCCTTCTGCTGGGGATCCTGCTTTTGCCGCAGCTCGCCGCTGCCGCGCCGCAGGCCGCCCCGGCCAATCCTTCAACCTCTGGTAACGACACCATGCTCGTCCGCCTCAAGAACGGCCTGACGGTCTACATCATCCGGGACAGCCGCTTCCCGCTGGTCTGCACGCGCCTGTTCGTAGGCACGGGTTCCGCCAACGAGACCGCCGAGCAGGCGGGCATCAGCCATGTGCTGGAGCATATGGTCTTCAAGGGTACGGAGAAGCGTCCCAAGGGGCAGGTGGCCCGGGATGTGGAATCCCTGGGCGGCTATCTCAACGCGGCCACCAGCTTCGACAAGACCTGGTTCATCACCGACATGCCCGCCAAGCACTGGAAGACGGGCATGGACGTGGTCAAGGACATGGCCTTCCATCCTTCGCTGGATCCGGCCGAGCTGGAAGCGGAAAAGGACGTCATCGTTTCCGAACTCAAGGGCGGTGACGACACGCCCACCCGCCGCCTGTTCGAGGACCTGCAGGTGGCCGGTCTGGCCCACACGGTCTACGGGCGCCCCATCATCGGCTTTGAAAAGACCATCCGGGCCGTGACCGCGGACGACCTGCGGGCCTATATCCGTACCTGGTACCAGCCGCAGAACATGATGCTGCTGGTGGCCGGCGACATCGATCCCAAGGCCGTGCTGGCCCACGCCGAAGAGCTGTTCGGCGACCTGAAGAACGACACCATCCTGCCCGAGCCCGCTCCCGTGCAGCTGGAAGGCGCCGCGGGCGGTCCCCGTGTCGAGGTGACGTACGGGCCGTGGAACAAGGTCTATCTGGGCATCGCCCTGCCTGCCCCCGCCCTGGGCGACCAGCGCTCCATCGACCTGGACGTGCTGGCCTATGCGCTGGGCGGCGACGGTACTTCGCAGTTCTATCGCAAGTACCGTTACGAAAAACAGCTGGTGGACAGCATCAGCGTCGGCAACATGAGTCTCAACCGCGCGGGCCTGTTCTATATGGTCGCCCAGCTGGATGCGGACAAGGTGGAGCCTTTCTGGCAGGAGTTCACCCGCGATCTGGCCGCGCTGGACGCCGGCAAGATCACGCCCGACGTCATCGAGCGGGCACGCTTCAATTACGAGGACGGCATGGACCGCGCCAGCGAGACCCTGGACGGCCTGACCTCGTGGAAGGCCACGGTACAGTTCGAGCTGGGCGGGCCGCAGGGTGAAGCCAATGTGCGTCATGCGCTGGCCGCCGTGGACAGCGCGCGCCTGCGTCAGGCCCAGGATCTCTGGCTGCGCCCCGACCAGGTGCGCGTGCGCGTGCTGGCGCCCGAAAAGGCCAAGCTGCCCGATCTGGATGCCATTTTGCAGCGCAACTGGCCCGCGCCTGCCGTGGAGCGGCAAAAGGCCGCTGCTGCCGCGGAAAAGGTGGGCAAGCGCGAGATCGTCGATCTGGGGCAGGGCCGTACCGTGATCCTGCAGCCGGACCGCACTATCCCCTATGTCTCGCTGGAGATCCTGCGCCCCGGCGGCAATGCGCTGCTCAAGCCCGCCGACCAAGGCCTGGCCCAGCTCACGGCCGCCACCCTGACCGACGGTTGCGGCACGCGTGACCTGGATGCCATGGAACGCTTCGTGGCCGAACGCGCCGCTTCCCTGAGTGCCTCGGCGGGCGTGCAGAGCTTCACCGTTTCCCTGACGGGCCCGGCCCGCTTCAATGCCGATTACTTCGCCCTGCTGGGCGATCTGCTGCACAAGCCCACCTTTGCCGAAAAGGACGTGCGCCGTCAGGCCGATACGCTGAAGGCGGCCCTGGTGCGCCGTCAGGACAATCCCATGAGCTTCATGGGTTCCAAGATCAACGGTTTCCTCTTCCCCGGCGGCCAGCCCTACGGCTTTGACGGCCTGGGCACGGCGGAGAACCAGGACCGCTTCGGTCCCGGGGACGTGCAGGCCTTCTGGAAACAGCAGAATGCCCAGCCGTGGATCCTTTCCGTGGCCGGGGATTTCGACCGGGAAAAGGTGCTGGCTTTTGCCCGCAGCCTGCCCGTGCCCACCGCGCCTGCCGTGGATGTGCCCCAGCCGACCTGGGGCGCCGACAAGCGTCTGCCCCTGTCCCTGCCCGGTCGCCAGCAGGCCCATCTGCTGCTGGCCTTCCATGCCGTGCCGCTGGACCATCCCGACGCTCCGGCGCTCATGCTGCTGGAATCGGTGCTTTCCGGCCAGAGCGGCCTGCTGTTCAACAAGCTGCGTGACGAGCAGGGCCTGGGCTACACGGTGACGGCCTTTTACCGCAGCCTGCCCGAAGCCGGTTTCATGGCCTTCTATATCGGGACCACGCCCCGCAATCTGGATGTGGCCCGGCAGGGCTTCAGCGGCATCATCAAGGACATCAAGACCGACCTGCTGCCCGCCGAGCTGCTGGCCAAGGGCCTGAACCGCATGGAAGGCAGCTATTATCGTGGTCGCCAGAGCCTGGGCGCACGGGCCGACGAGGCCGCCAGCGAGCGTTTGCTGGGCCAGCCCCAGGACTTCCAGAAGCGTTTGCTGGAAAAGGCCGCCAAGGTGACGCCGGAGCAGCTGCGCGAGGTCGCCCGCAAGTACTTGCTGGTGGACAAGATGTATGAAGTGACCCTGCTGCCCTAGATCAAGGGTGACGGGGTGCAATGACAGGGGAAGGGTTCCGGCCGAGGGCAGGGTCCCTTCCCCTTTTGCTTGCGGCAGGGCATTTTTGCCGTGCCGGACAGGCCCGCCATCTTGACCGGCGTCCGGGCGGGCTTATCTCTGAATAAAGCATCCTGACGGCTGACTGACGCCTTTGCTGTTAGGCCAGAGGGGTGCGGCGACTGATGCGCCGGTGCTGCCGGTGTGGAAAGGTTGTCCGGGATATGTTTCCGTTTTGTGGAAATATGTCCTGTCATATAAAAAATGAAATTTTCAATCCTGCGAGGATGACATGAAACTGACGGACATGCATGTGTTTGACAAGGCCCGTGTGGTGGCCAAGACCCTGGGCATCCAGGTATGCCTTTTTGTGGGCCTGCTGGTGCTGGTCTGGGGCAGCCAGGCCTTCTACGGCGTCATCGATACCAAAAAATTCCCCCAGGCCTACACTGTGGGCGAGACGGCGAACCTGAGCGAGAACGACAAGGGCAAGCTGCTGGTGGATTCCGTCACCAATCAGCTGCGCCGCGAGATGGGCTCCACCTTCGGCTGGACCATGAACGACATCGTGTTCAACCGCTTCGTGCTGGATAACCGCGCCTATCGCCAGTACGGGGTCTACCACGCCACGCGCGTGCTCATGGACCTGTACTCCACCCAGATCGCCAAGCTGGGCTCCAATGACCGCGAAAGCGAGTTCCTGTACCAGGCCCGCCTCAACGGTTTTGCCGTGGACCCGCGCAGCTTCATGTTCCCCTCGGCGGAAGGCTCTTACAAAAAGGCCCTGAAGCAGGTGGAGGAATACAAGAAGTCCCTGGATACCGGCAAGGGCACCTATAATTGCCGTACTGACGACCTGTACGCGGCCCTGAACACGGTGGTGGGCGAGAACATGCTGGGCTATGCCCTGGGCCTGCTGGCCGATGCCCAGGACATCCCCTTCTATACCCTGGACAACCGCATCTACGAAGTGCAGGGCATGGTGCTGGTCATCCGTGACTTCGTGAAGGCCCTGTACGACCTGTATCCCGAGATCGCCCAGAAGAACAACGCCGAGAACATGGCCGCCGCCATGCAGTTCATGAACGACATCTGCACCTATGATCCCATGTACATCACCTCGTCGTTCAACTCCGGTGAGCTCATCATCTCCTACCTGATGTTCACCAAGAACCGTCTGGAAGACATCCGCGACAGCCTGCGCATCTAGCAGGACGTCCTTTCACATGCATCGGCAAGGCCGGAGCCCCAAAGGCTCCGGCCTTTTCGTGTTTATGGGCAGGGCTGCGGAGGGGAGGGGACGGTGGGCATGCGGCCGTTCGTGCGTTTCCGGCCTGCGGCAGGTAGGGAGGGGATTCCGTTTTTTTCCCGTGATCCTCTTCATGGTCCGGAGCCTCTCCGTTCGCTTGGCCGGGCTCTTGGCGCCTGCGTATCTGTGCACGGACTGGCAGCCGGAGGCGGTCGTCATGGTCGATCGGGCCGGGCTCCGGGCGATCGGGAACAGGATCCCGGAAGGGGAGGTTGCCGCTTGGGATACGGACAGAGGAAACTGCAAAAAATAGTGGTGCAACGATGGGCAGGGAAGCAGTGATGATTGTACTTGTTTTCACAATTAAAGGCTGCAAGGCGCACTTTTATCACCGGAAAAGCTCAAAGCGTGACATTCCCCCGGAAATCATTGGAAAAGCGTGCATCATTCGCTGACGCATCAAGCCATCTTATTTTATGAGGTTTTTCTTTGCACTTTTTATGAAAACTTGCTATTTCTTTTCCGTATCTCACAGTTTGTTCAGGAGAGACAATGAAAGCTGCTGCCATGAAAACCATTCACGTCAAGGACGCTGTCGGCAGCGTGCTCTGTCACGATATCACCCGCATCGTGCCCGGAGGGGACAAAGGGCCCGTTTTCCGCAAGGGGCATATCGTGAGGGAGGAAGACATCCAAACCCTTCTGGAGGTGGGCAAGGAACATCTGTATGTGTACGAGCCGCAGGAGGGCGTGCTGCATGAGAATGAAGCCGCCCGGCGCATCGCGGCCGCTACGGCCGGGGCCAACATCACGCTGAGCGAGCCCAAGGAAGGGCGCATCAACTACTCGGCGTCCTGTATGGGCCTCTTGCGGGTGGATGTCCCCACGCTGACCCGCATCAATTCGTTGGGAGAGATCACCCTGGCCACGCTGCACAGCATGCAGCAGGTCAGGCCGGGACAGAACCTGGCAGGCACCCGTGTGGTGCCCCTGCTCATCGAGGAAAGCAAGATCGTCGCTCTCGAGCAGCTGGTTTCCCGTCCCGTGGTCGAGGTCCTGCCCCTGCAAAAGTTCAAGGTAGGCATTGTCACTACCGGCAGCGAAGTCTACACGGGCCGCATCAAGGATGCCTTCGGCCCTGTGCTTCGAGACAAGTTCGCCCGCCTTGAATGCACCGTCATGGATCAGGTCTTCACCAGCGACGAAGTGGAGATGACCTCGTCAGCCATCAGCGGCTTCATCCGAGAGGGAGCCGACATGGTGGTGGTGACGGGCGGCATGTCCGTGGATCCCGACGACAAGACCCCCGCTTCCATCCGTGCCGCTGGCGCGCAGGTGGTGAGCTATGGCGCACCGGTCTATCCCGGGGCCATGTTCCTGCTGGGCTATGTGCCCACGGAACGCGGCCGCGTCCCCGTACTGGGGCTGCCCGGCTGTGTCATGTATTACAAGGCCAGCATCTTCGAACTCGTAGTCCCGCGCCTTCTGGCCGGACTGGAGGTGACAGCCGAGGATATCGCCGGCATGGGTCACGGGGGCTTCTGCTCCGGCTGTGGCGAATGCCGTTATCCCATCTGTCCGTTTGGAAAATAGACGGCGCGGCAGCGACCGTCTCAACTTGCAAGCCGTTTCTAGGAGTCGCATATGGAAACGAAAACGCTTGTGGTCAATGGTATTCCCCGTCAGGTCCTGGTGGATTCCGACACTCTTCTCGTTGACGTGCTGCGCAACCAGCTGCAGATCACCAGCGTCAAGGTCGGTTGCGGTCAGGGCCAGTGTGGTGCCTGTTCCGTGATCCTCGACGGCAAGGTCACCCGCGCCTGCATCGTCAAGATGCGTCGCGTGCCCGATCAGGCCCAGATCACCACCCTCGAAGGCGTGGGCACCCCCGCCAAACTGCATCCCCTCCAGGAATCCTGGATGTTCCACGGTGCGGCCCAGTGCGGTTTCTGCACGCCCGGCTTCATCGTGTCCGCCAAGGCCCTGCTGGACTCCAATCCCGCCCCCAGCCGTGAAGAAGTGCGCGACTGGTTCCAGAAACATCACAATATTTGCCGCTGCACCGGTTACAAGCCCCTGGTGGACGCCGTCATGGACGCCGCCGCCGTCATGCGCGGTGACAAGGACATCGAAGAGCTGCGCTACAAGCTGCCCGCCGACGGTCGCGCCTTCGGTTCGCGCCTGCCCCGTCCCAGCGCCCTGGTCAAGGTGACCGGTCTGGCTGAATACGGCGCCGACGCCGCCGTGCATATGCCGCCCGACACCCTGCACCTGGCCCTGGCCCAGGCCAAGGTCTCCCATGCCATCATCAAGGGCATCGACACCTCCGAAGCCGAAAAGATGCCCGGCGTGGTCCGCGTGCTGACCCACAAGGACGTCAAGGGCAAGAACCGCATCACCGGCCTCATCACCTTTGCCGACAACAAGGGCGACGGCTGGGATCGTCCCATCCTCAACGATACCAAGGTGTTCCAATACGGTGACGCCCTGGCCATCGTCTGCGCCGACAGCGAGGCCCACGCCCGCGCCGCTGCCGACAAGGTCAAGTTCGACCTGGAACTGCTGCCCGAATACATGAGCGCGCCCGAAGCCATGGCTCCCGACGCCATCGAGATCCATCCCGGCACGCCCAATATCTACTATGAGCCCCACATCGAAAAGGGCGAGGACACCAAGCCCTTCTTCGACGATCCCGAAAACGTGGTGGTGGAAGACAGCTTCTACACCCAGCGTCAGCCGCACCTGAACATCGAGCCTGACGTGGGTTACGGCTACCTGAACGAGCAGGGCCAGCTGGTGATCCACTCCAAGTCCATCGGCCTGCACCTGCATGCCCTGATGATCGCCCCCGGTCTGGGCGTGAAATTCCCCGAAGAGCTGGTCATGGTGCAGAACACCACCGGCGGCACCTTCGGCTACAAGTTCAGCCCCACCATGGAAGCCCTCATCGGCGTGGCCGTGCTGGCCACCGGCCGTCCCTGCCACCTGCGCTACAACTACCAGCAGCAACAGCAGTACACCGGCAAGCGTTCGCCCTTCTGGACCAAGGTGCGCATGGCCGCCAACAAGAAGACCGGCAAGATCGTGGCCATGGAGACCGACTGGACCTGCGACCACGGCCCGTACTCCGAATTCGGCGACCTGCTGACCCTGCGCGGCGCCCAGTTCATCGGCGCCGGTTACGGCATCCCCAACATCCGTGGTGACGGCCGCACCGTGGCCACAAACCACGCCTGGGGCGCCGCTTTCCGCGGTTACGGCGGTCCCGAATCGGAATTCCCCTCCGAAGTGCTGATGGACGAACTGGCCGAAAAGCTGGGCATGGATCCCTTCGATCTGCGCGAGCTCAACTGCTACAAGGAAGGCGACACCACGCCTACCGGCCAGAAGCCCGAGGTCATGAACCTGCCCACCATGTTCAAGGCTCTGCGTCCCAAGTATGAAGCCGCCAAAGCCAAGGCCAAGGCGGAATCCACCGATGCCGTCAAGCGCGGCGTGGGCCTGGCCCTTGCCGTGTACGGTGCCGGTCTGGACGGCCCCGACTCCTCCGAAGCCTGGGCCGAACTGAACCCCGACGGCTCCGTGACCATCGGCAGCTCCTGGGAAGATCACGGCCAGGGCGCCGACTCCGGCGCGCAGTGCACCGCCCATGAGGCCCTGCGTCCCATCGGCCTGCCTGTGGAAAAGATCCGCCTGGTCATGAACGACACCAGCAAGACCCCCAACTCCGGTCCTGCCGGCGGTTCCCGCTCCCAGGTGATGACCGGCAACGCCATCCGCGTGGCCTGCGAACAGCTGGTGGAAGCCATGCGCAAGCCTGACGGCGGCTTCTACACCTATGATGAAATGAAGGCCGAAGGCCGCGCCGTGCATCAGGACGGCAAGTGGACCGCTCCGGCCCGCGACTGCGGCAAGAATTGCCAGGGCGAACCCTTCTGCTGCTACATGTACGGCCTGTTCATGGCCGAAGTGGCCGTGGACATCACGACCGGCAAGACCGCGGTGGAAAAGCTGACCATGATCGCCGACATCGGCAAGGTGAACAACCGCCTCGTGACGGACGGCCAGCTGTACGGCGGTCTGGCGCAGGGCATCGGCCTCGCCCTGACCGAGGACTATGAGGATATCAAGAAGCACTCCACGCTCATTGGCGCCGGTCTGCCCTACATCAAGGACGTCCCGGACGACATCGAGCTGATCTACCTCGAAAACTCCCGCAAGGACGGCCCGTTCGGCGCATCCGGCGTGGGCGAGCTTCCGCTCACCGCTCCACATGCCGCCATCATCAACGCCATCTATCAGGCTTGCGGCGCCCGCGTGAGGCATCTGCCCGCACGGCCTGAGAAGGTGCTGGCCGCTCTGAAGAAGTAATCGATAGTGAGACGTGACATGTCCGGCCTTCCAAAGAGGGCCGGGCGTTAAAGCCCTCCCGGTTCTTGTGTAGCGAGATGCGTTATGCGGGCCGGGAGGGCCGTTTGGTTTTGACGGTTTCCGGGAGGCGGTCACGGTCACGGAGCTGACGAACGTGACGGACGGCACGATGATGAAGAACCACACCGCCGCGCAGATCGCGGCCAGCGCCGCCGCGCTGATGAGCACCGGCAGCAGCCACCGGGGCGCAGCCTTCGCCTTTTTCCGGCGCTGGCCCCGCGGGGGCAGGTTGATCTTCAGCTCGCCGTCGTCCTCCGCGGCTTCCGCAGCGTCCGGCGTCTCGTCGTCTTCAGACGCGTCCTGCAGATTTTCGTCGAGACCGATGGAGTCCTGCCCGGCGCTGCCGCGGTGGACCTCGTCGATGATGGCGTTGAGCATCCCGGTGTCGGGGGAGAAGCTCTGCTTGAAGTCGTCGGCCATCTGCTCGGTGTCGGCAAACTGGACCGGCTCGACCTCTTCTTCGGCGGAGGGGTCGATCTGCTCCGGCTCGCCCTCGATGGGCGGGACGATCAGCGCATCGGACGCCTCGTTGCGCTTGCCGTATTCCAGCAGCGCCTCCTGCAGCTCCTGCGGCGTCTGATACCGGTCCTCGGGCTTGAAGGCGCAGGCCTTCAGCACAATGTCCGCCATCTCATAATCGGCGTACATCGGGGCCGGCAGCTGCTCGCCGGTGACGCGCAGCTTGTCCGCCGCGCGGGCGGAGGTCTTTTCATCCTCAAACGGGCCGTGGTTGCCGTTGTAGATGCGGTAGAGGATCATGCCGACGGAATAGATGTCGGTCGTCGGCTCGATCGTCCCGAGCAGGCTGAACAGCTCCGGCGCGGAGAACGAGCTGAGCATGGTTTCCGGCATGGAGCAGTATTTGAGCTCGTCGATCTTCGCGATGCCCAGATCGCCCAGCAGATAGTGGCCCGAGCTGCTTAAGTAAACGTTCGACGGCTTGACGTTGCGGTGGATGAGCCCCGCCTCGCGCAGGCTGCACAGCGCGCTGCACAGATCCACGCCCAGATTCACCGCGCCCGACTGCGTCATGGGCGTCCCGGCCAGCACCTCGGCGAGGGTCTGGCGGTATTCGGCAAGCAGGTAGATCTCAAAGCCGACGCCGTCTTCCTTGGGCTCGATCTGGTAGCTGCGGTAGCAGCCGATGTTCGGGCTGGCCGAGAGCTTTTCGAGTGTCTCGAGCTCCGCCTGATAGTCGGCGGCGACCTGCTTGTAGTAATTCTGCGCATCCTCGACCGTGGCGGCCGCGCCGGTGAACATCAGCGCGTCGACCTGCTTCTGCGATTCCGGGATGCAGATGTGCTTCAGATAATAGGACTGATTGCTTTTTGTGCTTTTGACAATATAGACAGATGTACCGCCGCGCACGCTGATGCATTTGACGACTTCCATGTTCGTCAGCAGCGGCGATATCATGTTCAGTTCTGGCAATTCGTTCGCCTCCTTTACAAACACATCTTTATTCTATGTCATTTTTATAAAAAATGCAATACAATATCTTGTCCCATCCACTTGGAATCTGTAACAATCTGTGATATACTGTCTCCTGAGTCTGAATAAACGCAATGCTCCGCTGCACGGAAAGGCGGAGCACGATAGACGGACCTTTCCGGTGTTATGCCTGCTGGTATGTACATGTCCGAAAAGCTACCATGTACC
>OHAQ01001690.1_pt1 | contig 16878 bp, 11 predicted proteins | sample 1577111 | NCBI WGS metagenome assembly OHAQ01 (sample SAMEA3541549, study PRJEB24748) | human gut metagenome | biome: human gut; feature: human-associated habitat; material: faeces | place: China | collected 2012 | reverse complement strand
GACAGGATGTTGATATGTGGTGTTATTACAATCAGGCAGATGAAGTGGAACTGTTTGTGAATGGTAAATCACAAGGAATAAAATCGAAAGATGATAATCATTTACATGTTTCCTGGCGTGTAAAATATGAGCCGGGAAGTGTAAAGGTTGTTGCTCGAAAAGCAGGAACAGTGGTTGCCGAAAAAGAAATTCGTACAGCGGGAACACCGAGTATGATACGTCTGACTCCAGACAGAAATATCTTGAAAGCAGACGGTACTGATTTGAGTTTTGTAACAGTAGAAATCTTGGATGCCGAAGGAAATATTTGTCCTCTTGCAGATAATCTGGTTCGTTTTGAGGTAGAAGGAAACCTGTTTATAGCTGGAGTTGACAATGGAAACCAGACTTCGATGGAACGTTTTAAAGATAATAAACGAAAGGCGTTCAACGGTAAATGCTTGGTCGTATTGCAGAACAATGGAAAAACAGGAGCAGCACGTTTGAAAGCGATTTCTGAGGGATTAAAAGAAGCTGTAGTTGATATTGTTTCAGAATAATATTATCTTGGCAGAAAAGAAAAAAGAATATTATGAAAAAGACGTTTATTTTTATAGGATTATTGAGTATTGCATGTGCTTCGTTACATGCACAAAATAAAACGGATATTCCTGTTTATCTGGATGATAAACAGCCGTTGGAAGTAAGAGTACAGGATGCTCTGAAGCGAATGACATTGGAAGAGAAGACAAGACTCAGTTACGCTCAGGGTAAATTCAGTTCACCCGGTTGTCCACGTTTGGGTATTCCTGAACTGTGGATGAGTGATGGGCCACATGGAGTTCGTGCCGAAATTAATTGGAACGACTGGGGATATGCCGGATGGACGAGTGATAGCTGTACAGCTTTTCCGGCATTGACTTGTCTGGCAGCTAGCTGGAATCCGGATCTGGCTGCGAAGTATGGTAAAGCGATTGGTGAAGAAGCGCGTTACCGCGAGAAAGATGTACTGTTAGGACCGGGGGTGAATATTTATCGTACTCCACTTAACGGAAGAAATTTTGAATACTTGGGAGAAGATCCTTATCTGGCTTCTGAGATGTGTGTTCCTTATATTCAGGAAGTTCAGAAAAACGGTGTGGCTGCTTGTGTGAAACATTATGCTTTAAATAATCAGGAGCTTTGGCGCGGGCACATCGATGTGCAGGTTAGCGATCGTGCTTTGTATGAAATTTATCTTCCGGCATTTAAGGCTGCCGTACAGCGTGGTGGTGTATGGAGCATCATGGGAGCATACAATAAAGTACGCGGAATGCATGCTACTCACCATAAACTGCTGAATAATGACATACTGAAAGGTGAATGGGGATTCGACGGGTGTGTGATAACCGACTGGGGAGCCGCACATGATACATATGAAGCTGCCATGTACGGACTGGATATTGAAATGGGATCGTATACCAATGGTTTGACTTCTGAGTCGGAGTTTGGGTATGACGACTACTATCTGGGAAAGAACTATCTGAAGATGGTTAAGGAAGGAAAAATACCGATGGAGGTAGTGAACGATAAGGCTGCTCGTGTCTTGCGCTTGATTTTCCGTACAGCCATGAATCGTCAGAAACCTTTTGGATCGATGACCAATGAAGCTCATGAACAGGCTGCTTATCAGGTAGCAACAGAAGGTATCGTGCTATTGAAAAATGAAGCAGCCAGAAAGCAACCAGCTTTATTGCCTGTTGCTCCTGATCAGTATAAGCAGATATTGGTTGTAGGTGATAATGCTACACGTAATTTGATGTTGGGAGGAGGTTCTTCCGAATTGAAAGTGAAGAAATTTATATCACCGTTGGATGGGCTGAAAAAATACTTTAGCAATCGTATTGTATATGCACAAGGATATGCAGCTGGCCGTCCAATGTATGGTCGTGAGGAAAAAATACCTCAGGCTACAGTCGATTCTTTACGCAATGATGCCGTAGAAAAGGCAGCTAAGGCTGATCTGGTTATCTTTATTGGCGGATTGAACAAGAATCATTTCCAAGATTGTGAAGGAGGTGACCGCTTGTCTTACGAACTTCCTTTTGGTCAGAATGAACTGATTGAGGGCTTGTTGAAAGTAAATAAGAATCTGGTAGCTGTAATCGTAAGTGGAAATGCTGTCGAGATGCCGTGGGTAAAAGAGGTTCCCACTATCGTACAGTCCTGGTATCTAGGTTCGGTTGGAGGAGATGCACTGGCTGATGTGCTTACTGGAAAAGTAAATCCTAGTGGAAAGCTTCCTTTCTCTTATCCGGTAAAACTGAAAGATTGTCCGGCTCATTTTTATGGCGAAATGAGTTATCCGGGCGATAGTATCAAACAGGAATATAAAGAGGATATTTTAGTTGGGTATCGCTGGTATGACACTAAGAAGATTAAACCTCTCTTCCCGTTTGGCTATGGATTGAGTTATACTACTTACAAGTATAGTAAGCCTGTTTTGTCGGCTAAACAAATAAATGAAGGAGAAACTCTGTCGGTTTCAGTAAAGGTTAAGAATACAGGAGTGGTAGCCGGAAAAGAAACCGTTCAATTGTATATTGGAGATGAAAAATGTTCTTTGCTTCGCCCGCAGAAAGAGTTAAAAGGATTTCAGAAGGTTTCACTTCAACCAGGTGAAGAAAAAGAAATAACTTTTACGATAAAACCGGAGGACTTACAATTCTTTGATGACCGCAAACATGAATGGGTTGCAGAGCCGGGCAAGTTTAAAGCTTATATATCTTCTTCATCGGCTGATACGCAAAATATTGTGGAATTTGAGTATAAATAAAGATTCGTTATTGGTTGTCGGGACATGGTTTTCGGCAACCAATATTTTTTCAATAGGAAAGGGATCAATTGGTGAAGATTGTATAATACGTAGAGATAACATATTACAATAAAAGTCCCGGTAAGCATGATAAAAGTTATGGTATGCGGTTATTTAGAATATGGAAAATCATGCTACCGGGACATTTTCTAGGTTTTTGTCTTCTTTAAGTGTATCTATATATTTATAAAGGGGTTACTTGAGTTTGTAATTGCTTCTTACAGATGTAATTGCTGAGTTCTGAGGAGCCAGCGATTTACGTGTACAATAATCGAATTCTGCTGACTTGTCTCCACTGAATGATTTCCATTTGAGAGTAAGCTTTACTGTCTTTCCTTCTGTATCAGGAAGCCCGTCCAGCTTAAATGCGGCCAGACGCTCGACCTGCTCGGGCGCGTCGTTGATGCCCGCCATCAGCGTCCACTCGATCTGGGCGGGGTATCCCGTCTCATCGGCGTAGTCGAGCGTTCTCTCGAGGAGGGTCTCGACGGGAATGTCCTTCGAGTTGGTGAGAAGCTTCCTGCGCAGCGCGTTGTCCGTGGTGTGGAGGCTGAGCGCGAGCGCGGGACGCACGGAGAGCGCGGGCAGGCGATCGAAGAGCCTGTGGTCGCCCACGGTCGAGACCACGATGTCCTTGTGCGCGAGTCCGCACACGTTGCCGAAGAACTCCACCGCCTCGCAGACGGCGTCGAGGTTGTGGCTCGGTTCGCCCATGCCCATCAGGACGATCTTCCTGACGTCGCTGCGCACACGCCTGGCCTCGCAGTACTGCGCGACGATCTCGGCGCTCGAGAGCTGGCGCACGAGGCCGCCCTTGCCCGTCATGCAGAAGACGCACCCGACGGCGCAGCCCACCTGAGTGGAGACGCACAGTCCCTGCCTGGGCAGCAGCACCGACTCGACGCACTCGCCGTCCTCAAGCCCGAGAATGAGCTTGACGGTCTCAGCCTCGGCGCTTCGAACGGGCAGCAAGATGCTGTCAATGCCATTGACCGTACGACATCAAGAGGGAAAAGGCAAGACGCTCCCTGATGTCGGGCAGCGCCTCGGCCACGGCCTTCGGAAAGCTCTCGCCCTTTCTGGCCTCCCACGGGGCAAGCCCGGCCCAGGCAAGAAAGATGCGCCGAACGTGCTGGGGCTTCGCGCCCAGCGCCTGCCACTCGGCGGCGAGTTCGCTCAAATGAGGGCCCCGGGCCATGGAATCTCCTTATATATGGGGATGCGGAAGAAAGCCGAGATTGTAGCGACAGGCAGCGGCCTGCGGCAAGCCGTACGGCGCCCCCTCTGCCGAGCGCCCCGCTCCCTCCCGCAAACGGCGAAAAGCACAAAAATCAACCGAAACACTTGCGCTACAGCCAATCACACCATGATATACCGCATTTGCGGTATTTTTACACCCGCACTCTTGCAAAACTCAAAACTTCCTGTACAATTCAAGTCTCTCGAGAACGACACGCTCTTGAGAAGACAAAAAGACTGGTGGGAATAGCTCAGTTGGTAGAGTCCCGGATTGTGATTCCGGTTGTCGTGGGTTCGAGTCCCATTTCCCACCCCAGAACAAATCCCGCACGGTTTCGCCGTGCGGGATTTTTTTCATTTCAGCCGTCAGTATTCGATTTCCGTGCCCGTAACTTCGCCGCTGTTGCGAAGTTCCATTCGCAGTTCATCCACATTGCCGACCGTAAAGGGCAGATACATGCGGCCGCTCGCCTTCTTCGTACGGATGTCAAGCGCCACCGTCACGCCCGTATCGCGTTCCGATCCCCTCAGAATGCTCTCGATGCGCCTGACGTCATGCTTGACGCGACCGTCAATGTCCACACGCAGGCAGGACGCCGCCATGGAGCGGAATTCATCAAGCGACATGGCGTTCTCCACATTGACCGACATGCGCTTGCTGAACTCGTCATAGCGAACGCGCCCCTCGATGCAGACGACATCGTCCGACGCAAACTTGTTCTTGAGCTTCTCCCAAGCTTCGGAGAAGCAGACCACCTCCAGCACAGCCGTACCGTCGTCGAGCTGAACGACACCCATGCGACCGCGCTTGCCCTGAACGACACGAACGTTCGTGACCACACCCGCCAGCTTCACGCTGTCACGGCTCGGCTGAATCTGTCCGAGAGCCAGCGACGTATAGTGAGCCACCTCGTGCTGATAGAGCTCGTAAGGATGGCCGGAAAGCCAGAAGCCGAGCGCCCCCTTCTCCTCCTTGAGCTTTCGGCGTTCGGACCAGGATGGAGCCTCCACCCAGTTGACGATGCGCTTGACCTGTACGTCATCGGCAAAGAGGCTGTCCTGCCCCTCGCTGGCCGCCACGGCCTGACCGGCCGTCATGGCCTGCGAAACGTTTCCGAACAGGAAGCCTCGGTCAGGATTGAGCGAGTCAAAGGCGCCCACACGAATGAGTCCCTCGAGGTTGCGGGAATTCAAGCCCGAAACACGCGCCGTCACGTCGAACAGGTCGGTGAAGGGGCCGTCCTTGATGCGGGTCGCCATCATGTCCTCAACCTGCTGCCTGCCCAGTCCCTTGACGCCGCCAAGACCGAAGCGAATGTGCTTTTCGTCGGGCGCCGTGAAGAACCAGTCGGAGAGGTTGATGTCAGGCGGCAGAATTTCGATGCCGTTGGCACGGGCATCATCCAGAAGCGCCTTCATCTTGTCGCCCTGGTCCATCACCATGCAGAGGTTGGCCGCCATGAAGCAGGACGTGAAGTGCGTCTTGAGGTAGGCCGTCTGATAGGCGACATAGGAATAGGCCGCAGCATGCGACTTGTTGAAGCCGTAACCTGCGAACTTTTCCATCAGGTTGAAGATTTCGGTTGCAACCGACGCCTTCACGCCGCGCTCGCCTGCGCCCTTCACGAAGACCGCACGCTGGCGCTTCATTTCCTCGACGTTCTTCTTGCCCATGGCGCGGCGCAGAAGGTCGGCGCCGCCCAGCGAATAACCGCCCACCACCTGGGCCACACGCATCACCTGTTCCTGATACACCATGATGCCGTAGGTTTCGGAAAGCACGGGCGCCATGCGCTCGTCCAAATACTCCACCTTCTCCCGCCCGAACTTTCGGGCGATGAAGGACGGAATCAGGTCCATCGGACCAGGGCGATAAAGTGCGTTCAAGGCCACCAGATCCTCGAGACGGTCGGGACGCGCCTGACGCAGCAGCTGACGCATGCCTTCCGATTCAAACTGGAAGACGGCGGCCGTATTGGCGTTCTGGAAGCAGCGGTAGGTCTCCTCGTCTGTGACGGGAATGCGCTCCAACTCGAATTCCCTTTCGGGATAGAGCTTGTCGATGTACTCCTTGCACTTCGCAAGGATGGAGAGCGTCGTAAGCCCCAGGAAGTCGAACTTCACGAGACCGACATTCTCCACGTCCTTCTTGTCGAACTGGCTGATCGTATTTTCGGGAGCGCCATCGGAGTTGTAGAGCGGACAGAAATCCGTAAGCGCCCCCGGAGCGATCAGCACGCCGCCCGCGTGCATGCCGAGGTTGCGGGTGATGCCCTCAAGCCCCTTTGCCACACGCATGAGTTCCTTGTACTCGTCGTCGCTCTCAATCGCCTCGCGGAACTCGGGCACCTCCTTGATGGCATCATCAAGCGTGACGTTCTTGCCGGGCTGCATCGGAATGAGCTTGGCCAGACGGTCCGCCTTCGAGAAGGGGACGTTGAGCACGCGTGCAACGTCACGCACGACGGCCTTGGCACCCAGCGTGCCGAAGGTCGCGATCTGACTCACGGCGTCCGCACCGTACGTCTCCTTCACGTATTCGATCGTGCGGTCGCGGTTGTACTGGCAGAAGTCCACGTCAAAGTCAGGCATGGACACGCGCTCAGGATTCAGGAAGCGTTCGAACAGAAGGTCGAACTTGAGCGGATCAAGGTCCGTAATGCCGAGCGAATAGGCGACAAGCGAACCTGCGCCCGAACCTCGTCCCGGGCCCACGGGCACGCCGTGGGTCTTCGACCAGTTGATGAAGTCCTGAACGATGAGGAAGTAGCCCGGAAACTGCATCTTCTTGATAATGCCGAGCTCATAGTCAAGGCGCTCCACGTATTCAGGGCGCTTGGCGTCCCTCACCTTCTCGTCGTCATAAAGGAAGGCCAGACGCTTCTCCAGACCCTCACGGGAGAGATGGTCCATGTAGTCGTCCAGACTCATGCCGTCCGGCGTCGGGAAGAGCGGCAGCTGCGGTTTCGAAAGCACCCCGTCAAGATTGCAGCGCTTCGCGATGATGACGGAATTGGCCAGCGCGCTCGGAACGTCCTTGAAGAGCTCGCACATCTGCTCCTCGCTCTTCAGGTACTGCTCGCGCGTATAGCTCTTGTCGCGACGGGGGTCGGTGATCGTGAAGCCGCCCGCAATACAGCAGCGCACTTCGTGCGCCTCGAAGTCCTGCGGCTCGAGGAACTGAACGGGATGAGTCGCCACAACCGGAACGTCAAATCTGGAGGCCACCGTCACGAGGAAGGCATTCTGATTTTCGTCCTTCGGTCTGTTGGCACGCTGGAGTTCGATGTAGAGACGGTTCGGAAAGAGCTTCTTCCAGCGTCCGACAATGCCGCCCGCCTGACGCTCGCTGCCCGTGTCAATGAGCTGCGACAGGCGTCCCTTGGGGCCGCCTGTCAGCGCGATGAGGCCGTCCGTGGCACCGGGCATATCAAGCCATTCGTCACAGATCTGACCGCGATACGGATCCTGTCCCTCCAGAAACGCCTTGGTGAGCAGAACGCACAGGGAGTGGTACCCCGTGTGGTTCATGCAGTAGAACGTCATCCTGTAGGGATTGTCGGGGAACTTGTTGTTCTTGATCTTGACGTCGCAGCCGAGGATGGGCTTGAGACCGGCGGAGAGCGCATGCGTGTAAAAGCGCAGGCCGCCGAAGACGTTCATCAGGTCCGTAATGCCGAGCGCCACCCCGCCCATTTCAAGAGTCTTGTGAATGGCGGGGTCGATGCGCACGAGCCCGTCCGTGACGGAATACTCGGAGTGAAGACGAAGATGAACGAAACGGGGCTCAGTCATGACCTAAAACAATGCTCTGCAGGGTTACTTCAAAACGGTGAGTTTAACCGAGGGATCGGCGGACGTCACGGACGAAGCCGCCGCAGGCGTCATCACCGCCTGCTTCATGTCGGCGTGCATCACCAGCGCCTTCAGCTCGGAATGGGTGCGCAGGAAGGCCTCCGCTCGAACCCAGCCCATTGCAAAGAGGGCCGTGCAAAGCGCGTCCGCTCGTGCGCCGTCGCGATCAATGATCGTCACGGACGAAATGTCGGTCTTCGCAGGCCGCCCCGTCTTCGGATCCAGAATATGGGAGTAGCGCTTGCCGTTCTCCTCGAAGTAGCGTTCGTAGGCGCCTGACGTGATCACGCTTTCATCCTTCACCGAGGCCACGGCGAAATAACCGCCGCGGGACTCCGCGGGATGCTGGACGCCGATGCGCCAGGGGCGGCCATCCGACTTCTCGCCCACGGCAACGATGTTGCCGCCGAGATCGAGAACACCACGCGTCATGCCTTCGTGCTTGAGAATGTCGGAGAGTCTCTGGCCGATGAAGCCCTTCGCAACGGCACCCATGTCGATGCTCTGTCCCTTGGCGATCTGCATCATGCATCGCCCGCCCTCGCGCCAGACGCGAACCTTGGAGCGGTCGACCTTGGAGACCGCCTCGGCAATGGCCTCATCGGACGGCACGTGCTCGCCGCCGAAGCCGATCTTCCAGAGATTTACGACAGGGCCTATCATCGGCTCGAAGGCGCCGTTCGTCTCATCGGCAATGGCAAGCGCCTGCTTCGTCATGTCGGCGATTTCACAAGGCACTTCGACGGGCTCACCAGCGCGGCGATTGACCTCATTGAGAGGAGTATCCTTGTGGACCGACATCAGATCGTCATAGTCCGTCACCTTGTCCTCGAAGACGATCGCGTAATGCTTGACAGCCTTCGGCGTAGCACCGAAGAGTTTCGCGTTGATGAGAGTGCCCATGTGAAGCGTATGACGCTCAAGAGCGTATTCCCGGGGCTCCGCAGTCTGAGGTCTCGCCGGGGGCGAGGGCGTCGCGGTCGAGCAGCACGACCTTGGCAAGCCGCGCCGCCGTGCCGTGGCAGAAGTGGACGCGCGAGCCGTTTTCAACGGTGCGCTCCGAATCCCGCAGGCAGGAAAGGCGCACGTCGAGCAGGCGCGAGACGCGGACGCTGTCCGGCTCAGCCAGCGTATCGCCGCGGATAACGTCAGTCTTTTTAATGCCTGCCAGATTCACCGCCACGCGCTGACCGGCGACGGCGATCGCCGTATTTTCCCCGTGGACCTGCAAATTGCGCACGCGGCTGCGCGTGCCGGAGGGCAGCAGCTCGGCCTCGCCGCCAACGTGCAGCGCGCCCTCGATGAGCGTGCCGGTGACGACGGTGCCGAAGCCGTCCACCGAAAACACGCGGTCGATGGGCAGGCGGAACGGGACGCGGGCGCTTTTTTCCCGCGTCTGCCGCACAAGGGCGTGCAGCGTTTCCCGCAGATCTTCGATCCCCTGCCCGGTGGCGGCGGAGGTCTCAACGACCGACGCGTTTTCCAGAAAGGTCCCCTTCACGCGCGCGGCGAGCTCCGCGCGCGCCATGGCGAGCCAGTCGGCGTCCGCGAGGTCGCATTTGGTGAGGACGACCACGCCGCGGCGCACGCCGAGAAGCGAGAGGATATTCAGATGCTCGACCGTCTGTGGCATGAAGCCCTCGTCCGCCGCGACGACAAGCATCGCAAGGTCGATGCCGCCCGCGCCGGCGAGCATGGTTTTGATGAATTTCTCGTGACCCGGCACGTCCACCACGCCGGCACAGCTGCCGTCGGGAAAGTCGAGCCGCGCGAAGCCGAGCTCGATGGTGAGTCCCCGCCGCTTTTCCTCCGCCAGACGGTCGGTGTCCACGCCGGTGAGGGCGCGGACCAGCGCCGTTTTTCCGTGGTCGACGTGACCGGCGGTGCCGATGACGACGTGCTTCATCGGTCGCTCTCCGCGACGGCGCGCACGAGCTCGTCGTATTCCTCCGGCCGGTGTACTGCTCCGTGACCGCGCCGCTGCCGTCCGTGGCGTACTGCCGCGCAAGGTCGTTGTCGCCGCTGTAGTCGTAGTGGTAGGTTGTACCGTCATTATACGCAGCGGTGCGCTGCCTGTCAAACGCGTCATAGGTGTAGCTGACACTGTCGCCGTTGCCGTAGGTCATCGTGGCCAGCCGGCCGTTGTTGACGTTGCCCTCATATGTATACGACGCGAGGGTGATGGGCGTAGTGTACCCCTCTCGCTCCGCGCTCGAGGCGCAGACCTGCACGCGCGTCATGTTGCCGAAGGCATCATAGTTCAGCAGGTAGTGCTGCCAGAAGCCCGTCGAGCCCAGATACCCTTTGCGGATGAGGTCGCTCAGCTGCGCGCGGTCGTAGGTATAGCGGATGGAGGCGACACCGTTGATGTACGTGAGGGCGGTGCGGTCGCTGCCGGTGCAGTAGCGGTAGTCCTGCCGCGTACCGTTGGCCGCCGTCGTCGAAAGCAGGTGCGCGGTGCCGGCATCGTAGCCATACTGCGTCCTGACGCCGTTGGCATCCGTGGACTGCGTGCGGAAGCGGCGCGTGCTGTCAATAGAGAAATAAAATGCGGGCGGTGCCGATGCACCGCCCGCTTGATGAATTTCCTATTTACAGGGTGGAACTTTGCGCTTTTTTGTCGCTCTATAAGGAACCTTGACACCCCTTCGACCATGGTAAAAACGTTCTGCAGTATAGTCAGTCAGATATCCGTCTTCTACTGAAAACACATAACGATAATGTTCATGAAACCATTCCCCTTCATACTCCATCTCCCTGTACCAATTATCTATAACCTGATCCGGCAGGTAGCGGAACGTCTCTCGGGTCATATAGAAAACCTGATCTGCCTTCGGCGTGAGAAAATAGCATTCGTATATCTGAATTCTTCCATTTACGTCATACCGGCAAATGTTTACTGCACTTGCATTGTTAGCATTATCTATCTCCACACCCAACGTCACTCCTGTATCGTACAAGATATACTCCTTTGAGCAGTGCATGTGCTCAACAACAATAAGCCGTTCTGCCGCATCAAAGCCGTATATGTGTGATAGTCTTTCCTCCGACGGCCGCTTCTTGCAAAGGCGGCCACGTTTTGTGTTGCCGAGCCAGAGATCTTCCGTCAAGCTTGGACAATAGTAGCCACGATGTATCGTACCGCCTGCGCAATACTGCTGATAAACAACCTGAGATCTCTGTTTCTGCAATGCGGCTGCGACATCGATCTCTTTTGCCAGCAATGCCCGCATGTAATCACGAACGAAGTCCATGCTTCGCCTCCTTCCTTAAAATTGGGGAGTTATTTTCTCAAGCCCAACTATGAATGCTTTGATTGTCCCCAAAGCAACTTTAACGTTTTCCGTTTGCTGTACTGGATCGCCGCCGGCAGAATTGTACGCACTAACAATAATGATATCTACCACTTCATAATATAGATTGGTATGCAGCCTGCGATGCAAACAGGTGTTTATGGAAACCGTATTCTCCTTGGAATTAATGCCAATTCCGGTGTCAATTAAAATTTGTTTCGTACGTTCTGCCCCTCGCGCATGTTGCGCAACAATATGATGCACTTCAGTATCTTTTCTGTAATTGGGCGGTTTCTTTATTTTGGCAAAACTGTTCGTAAGCTTCTCTTTTATCTGCTCCGCCACACTGCCGACTGATTCACAGAGACCTTCGACAGCTCCCTGAAAACCAGGAGATGAACTAATACCTACAGCCAAAGCAGTTGCTGCAAGTGCTACGCCGAAGGTGATCAAAGCCACTGTCGCTGTAATTGCAAAATTACCAGTAGGATCGACTGTATTTACAGGATTGTTCGCACAATATGCAAACAGATTTGCCCCAATAAACCCATCTGTAAATAACCCGTCGGCGTTGATGAACCGGCAGATGGCCGGGTCATAGTAGCGGCTCTGGAGATAGTAGAAGCCGGTCTCAGCGTCGTAGTAATAGCCGCGGTAGCGCAGAGGGTTGAGGTCGCCGATCGCCGCGTCGCTGCTGTCATACACCGTGCAGTTGCCCCAGGCGTCATAGTCGTAGGACGCAGCGAGTTTGCCGCTCGAATTGAGGATGGCCGCAACATCGCCCTGCGCATTGAGGACGTAGTAATACAGCGTCGAGGTCGAGCCATCATTGTAGATCACGGCGAACGGCTGGTTGCCGTCGTCATAGACGAACTCGAGGGATTTTTCGCCCCACTGCTGCCGCATGACCTTGCCGGAGAGCGTGGTGTAGGTGTAGGTCGTATCACCGACCTGCTTGCTGCTGCGGACGCCGGACATGTCGTAGGTGTAGGACACCTGCTCGCCGTCCACCGTCGCGGAGGTGAGCTGGCGGCCCTTCGTCCACGTGAAGGAATAATCCTTGCCGTTGTAATACGTGACCGGGTTGCCGGAGGACGGGAGGTCGCTCGTCTGCGACTGCCCCTCATACAGGACATCCTTGGTCGTACCGTTCGCCGTCACGCTCGTGAGCAGATCCGGCCACGAGGCATTTGTGTAGCCGAAGGACTTCGTGACCGCGCCGTCGGTCGTGACGCTGCGGATGTTGCCCACCGTGTCGTAGGCGTAGGCGCGGGACGCGCCGCCGTTGGTCTCGGTCGCAAGTTGGCCCTGCGCGTCGTAGGTATACGTCTTCGAGGCGGCTGCCGCGGGCACATTCGTGCCGCCGGTCGTGACCGTCTGGATGTTGCCGGCCGCGTCGTAGGTATAGTCGAAGCTGCGACTGCTTGAGCCGAACGTATAGCCCGTGCTCGCCAGACGCGTACCCATCCGGTTGCAGCCGTCATCCTCCGCGATGACCGAGTAGGTATAGCTGCGGGTGTAGACCGTGGTCGTGCCCCTGTTCTGGTTGGGCACAGTGACCGTCTTTTTCTCAAGCTGGCGCAGGTCATTGTACTCGTACTTAGACGTGACGTCGAGCTGGCCCGGGATCGTGGTCGTGATGGCGCTGATCGTGCCGTCGACCGAGCTGTCGGCCGTGCCGTCGGCCTTGACGCCGGTGTAGGAATACTGCTGCCGGTAAAGGCCCGTGCCGAACTGCCACGACTGCGACGTCATGCGGTTGGCGGCGTCGTACATGTGCTGCGTGGACTGGATGAGCGCGCCGTTGGCCGTCGACTGGCGCGAATGGATGAGGCGGCCGAGGCTGTCGTACTGGTAGCTGTACTGCTCCGTGACCGCGCCGCTGCCGTCCGTGGCGTACTGCCGCGCAAGGTCGTTGTCGCCGCTGTAGTCGTAGTGGTAGGTTGTACCGTCATTATACGCAGCGGTGCGCTGCCTGTCAAACGCGTCATAGGTGTAGCTGACACTGTCGCCGTTGCCGTAGGTCATCGTGGCCAGCCGGCCGTTGTTGACGTTGCCCTCATATGTATACGACGCGAGGGTGATGGGCGTAGTGTACCCCTCTCGCTCCGCGCTCGAGGCGCAGACCTGCACGCGCGTCATGTTGCCGAAGGCATCATAGTTCAGCAGGTAGTGCTGCCAGAAGCCCGTCGAGCCCAGATACCCTTTGCGGATGAGGTCGCTCAGCTGCGCGCGGTCGTACCGGTAGGTAAGTGCAGCCGTCTGGTCGATCGCCGTCTGCGACACGCGGTCGCGGCCGGACTGGTAGGTATAGGTCTGAGTCGCTCCGCCGGTGCCATGGACGCTGGTGAGATGTAATTATGACAAACCCGTTTTCCTCTGTCAATACTGTTTTTATATTTTTGATAGAATTTATTAGAAAATATAATTCCAAAAGATGACCATGAAAAATGATCTCCTTCTCTCCGCTATGATGTTCGCATGTTTTTTTGTTTTTGGGCTTGACTTTTGTTAATCATTTATGAGCACCAACGAAAAAGGGATGCCCCAAAGCAGAACATACACCGTGAATGACATCGCAGCCATTCTCGGTATCGGCCGCGCTACGGCCTATAAACTCGCCAACTCCGGATTGTTCAAGACGATCCGCATCGGCAACATGATTCGCATCTCCAGAAAGTCCTTTGAGGATTGGCTAAAGGCAGAGGGGCTGGACGACGAAACGGAATAAGTGCTTAAACTGCCGCAGGCTGTTAGTCTGCGGCAGTTTAATATAGTCGCCCTTTGTAAAGGTCTGGCTTTTAACTTTGCAATATAGAAATATCGGCAGAAAATCTATCAGGTTTGGTGCTTTCCTGATGTAACTCTTTGCGAGCCTCTCTTAAATTTGCATCTATAAGTGCAAGTTTTTCTTCAGCCCTCTCCTTTTGGTGTACAGCCTGTTCCACCTTTTCCGCTGAATAGCGCCGCAAATTCGCTTGGCGGTTAAACAGTGCTTTTCTCGCTTTTGATATTAGAGAAAGAATTTTGATTTCGTCTTTATTCCAAATCGTCAAAATTATTATGAATATTGAAATTACAGCCGTAATAATGCCTAATACTTCAGAATAATTTGTGCCAATGTAAACTGCAAGTCCTATTGCTATTAACGATGCTATTGTTATTATTATTTTTAACCCTAAAATTTGTTTGTTGACAGACTTATCAATTGCATCTTTTACCTGATTTTGTTCACTCAGAAATTCAGAAACATCTTCTATCTCTTTCTTTACGTCCGTTCTATCTTTCTCTAATACCTCAACTTTCCGCTGACACTCAAAAATAATCCTTTGCTGTTTAGCTTTTGCAAGTTCAAACTCCGCCATCTCGTTTTTTCTTGTTAAATCATCAATTTCTTCTTGGCGCGATATGCTTCCTTCCGTATATGCACTCTGACGAATTTCCTTTAGAATTTCTAGCGGTGTAGAATCAATGAGCTTATCAGAATCGTTTGCCGTCAGTTTCCCAAGAATTCTTTGAGCAACAGGGCTAGCTTTCAAGAAATAGCACTGTTCCGGAGTAATATCACCTTTTTTCTCCAACTTTATTAGAGCATCATTTAATTTTTTTGTCACATCATTAGAAGGTCGAAATGCAGCATATGCAGCAGAAACCAGCCGGGGCCTATTAATCGAAGATAGTATAGACGGGCTATTAAACCAGACAAGAGTTCCCCATTTAATGTCGGTCATAACGGTTGGTATAAAGAAATCCTTTGATCCAGCAAATTCTAGAGAAATCTTATATCCAACCCGTGCCAATGATCTATTTCCGGTGATAAAAATATTTTTGACCTCATTTAGATGATACGGAACAACTGTATTGTTTTTATGTTGAGTAAAGAAAATGGATTTAGCATCTTGGTTAATACTATAATCCTTATCATCAATTTGGACATCAGGGTTCGATTCTTTGTATTCCGAGACAATCATTTCTTTAATAATTGCTTCTGTCGGAGTCTGTATATCTTCCACTTTGGGATATGGCATATTGTCTATAATGATATTAAAATCTTCTTTTAAGCGAGTTCGTACATTACAAGAGAACTCATCAATTTCATCTATGCTCCACTGATTGCGTACAAAGAAATAAGTTGCTTCAGAAGAAAGCGTTGCATCATAATTGGGATTGTTAATCCACGACTTTGAACCTTCGATGATGCCGATCATTTCGCTAACGGTATGATCATATACCTTGACATGCATGCCTAGTTTTTGGATATTTCTGACAAATAGTTCATAGCTATCAGCACGGTCAGAGCTATCAATACCAAATAGCTTAAACAGTAAGCCAGTATCCAAATACACACATGCGTCCTTAGCTGTATAAGATTGAGGAGATTCACAATATGCAAAGACTTCCGACAATGCTAGGCCAATGGTATAATCGTTCAAATAGTCCAAAATGTCAGTCTGACCTGTTTCTTCACAATGGACCAAAAAAGCTGCAAACAAATAATCGTCTTTGACCTCTCTTAGCACCCTTCTATCTACTTTGGTTTTAATGCCATATCGCTCAATGAATGCAAGTATTTTGTCACCCATATCTTCATCAGAAGAATAGATGTTATACTCTTGTTGCAAAAAAATTTTGAATTGAGCAAGGATTTCTCGATATTTTTGGTCTGTTTTTTCAACAATATCCATAAAGTCCTCTTCATCAATATGGGCATAGTCAGGGACAAACTGATGTATAGAGGAATTATATGTTAGAAACCCAAAGTTAATACATGTAAAAAGAATTGTTTGCATTGGATGATAGGGAACCGAAAAGCCATAATAGGCTTTGAAATCTTTACATAGAGTATCTGTATCGCATGTTTTGTATCTATTTCTCTGTATGAGAGCCGCAATCATTCTGGCATAAGCGTGAAGTATATCTTCTCTAGAACAGGAACTTAGAGCAGCATAGCAGGCAATTGTAGAAAATGAGCTCATGGCTGTTACCTCTCTGTATCTATTTTGGGGTAAATTTCATTTTAAAATATAAATCCAATTCAGGTAAATTTCAATTCTATAAGTATTGATTTCTGACATAAATCGACTTTCCTTGTAAATCTCAAGAACAGAGCAGTTTAAAGGTCATAGGTTTAGTCCTATGGCCTTTTTCATATCCATTTGTATCTTTGTATCATTTATTCTGGCTCTGAGATTACCACAACGATATTCTGATTACCAAGTCAAAACTGACACGAAAGGAGTCGAAAATCCCATGTTTTTTCTCCCACAGTCAGCCGGAAGCCCCCTGCCCATAGATTTTCCCCTCCGGGGTGTCCGAGCAGAATAGAAGCCGTCTTTTCCCCGAAAACGAACACTTTTCCAGACCGCCGAAGGGAGGTGTTAATATGGCGGTATTTCGTATTGAGAAAACCCCCGACTATACGGTAATGTCCAACCACCACCTGCGCAACGCGGGGCTGTCCCTGAAATCCAAAGGGCTGCTCTCCATGATGCTGTCTTTGCCGGAGAGCGTGGTGTAGTTGTACGTCGTGCCGTCGACCGTTTTGCTGGTGCGGACACCGGACATATCGTAGGTGTAGGTAACGTTCTTGCCGTCGACCGTCGCGGAGGCGAGCTGCCGTCCCTTCGTCCACGTGAAGGTATAGTCCTTGCCGTTGTA
>OHAQ01001687.1_pt1 | contig 16899 bp, 14 predicted proteins | sample 1577111 | NCBI WGS metagenome assembly OHAQ01 (sample SAMEA3541549, study PRJEB24748) | human gut metagenome | biome: human gut; feature: human-associated habitat; material: faeces | place: China | collected 2012 | reverse complement strand
CCCTCGGGAGTGCTTAGGTAATCTTCACCGTGAGTATCCCTTGTAAAAATAATTTCGTCACCGTTTGAACGGTATTCTTCAATCTTTTTGCGTACATTAGGCACAATTTTCACAGCCTCATCAGTACCGAGACTGCCGTCAATAAAATCATTCTGCATATCTATTACAATCAAAGTTTTCTTCATACAAATCACTCCGTTTTTAATTTTGAACTGTACATATCAAATATATCAGCTGACTTTGTCGCTGTCAATTTATTTGCAAAAAATTTGTTTTGTAACTTGATTTTCGCTGTCGGCTCAATTAAAATAGTGTTCAGAAAAACTGCAAGGAGAACGCTTATGGGACATATGTATTTTGTCAGACACGGACAGACCGTGTGGAATGTTGAAAATAAAATCTGCGGTTCAACGGATATTGACCTCACGGAAAAAGGTCATGAACAGGCTGTTGAAACGGGCAAGAAAATTCTTTCAGAGAATATAAAAGCAGATATCATCCTCTATTCTCCGCTTATGAGAGCCGAAAAAACCGCAAAGCACATTTCGGAAATCACGGGAATTCCTGCAAAAGCAGAGCCGAGATTAACCGAGCAAAACTTTGGAAAATATGAGGGAACGCCAAGAGACGGCGAAGAATTTCGCATTGCCAAAAGAGATTTCGTCAGCCGTTATGACGGCGGAGAGTCTATGCTGCACCTTGCACAAAGAATTTACAATCTGCTTGACGATGTGAAAGCAAGCGGAAAGGTTTGTATTTTAGTTGCACACAACGGCATAGCAAGGGTTGTCAACTCATATTTTAACGATATGACAAATGAGGAGTATGCAGATTTCGGTGTTAAAAACTGTGAAATTCTGCGTTACGATTTTTAAGTATTTCTAAATATCCGCATAAAATCAAGGAGTACCACGCATTGTGACACTCCTATTTTAGTGTTGTTTTGATAATTCCCGTACGGGGGAATGTCGGTCGAAAAAATCAAGTCCGATTTGTACATAAATAATAAAGGGGCTGCGAAGAATGAAGTCTTAAACCTTATTTCTTCACAGCTCCTTTTCTTTTTCTTATTTTTAGAATTTTCAGATAATGAACTCAGATGAAGCATACGGCGAAAGGCGGGCCTTTCAAAATTCACTCCGCTGTAACCGTCATCCGCAAACACCTGTGTGTTTTCAAAGCCGTTTTTTAATTTGTTCGAACAGAGCCTTTTGTTGTTCTGTGAGAGTGGCTCTGAGCTTTGTTTCAAGCCGCACAACGGTTACAAACGATCCGCCTTTCTCTATGCCGTTTGCTATGCTCTGCGCTGTTTTTTTAAAGAATGAGCGCCTTAATGCAATCTTAATACAGAGTGCCGAATCATTACACCGTTTTTTTATATTTCACGGTATACTCTTTGTAAACAAGCAGAAACAGGAGAAGTATATATGCCTAAAATTACACATAGAAAAAAGCGGCTGTCATCCTTTAAGTTGATCGTTTTGGGCTTTGCCGGCGTCATAGTGCTTGGAGCGCTGATATTGATGCTGCCGTTTTCATCGACTGCCGGAGTTGTTACGCCGTTTCACGAGGCGCTGTTCACATCGACCTCCGCCGTTTGCGTTACGGGGCTGGTCGTGCAGGATACGGGCAGTTATTGGTCCGCTTTCGGGCAGACGGTAATACTGCTGATGATCCAGATAGGCGGGCTCGGTGTTGTGACAGTTGCGGCATTTTTCGCCATGCTGTCTGGCAGAAAAATATCGCTGATGCAGCGCAGTACCATGCAGGACGCCATCTCTGCCCCGAAGGTCGGCGGGATCGTCCGCCTGACCCGCTTTATTGTACGGGGAACTTTTTTGATCGAGCTTATCGGAATGATCATCATGCTGCCGACATTTTGCGGAAACTTCGGTATCAAGGGAATTTGGATGGCGGCATTTCATTCGATTTCCGCCTTTTGCAACGCCGGCTTTGACATACTCGGCACCGCAGAAAACAAATACCCGTCTCTTACGGGATACATCGGAGAGCCTACAATAAACATTGCAATTATGCTTTTAATTATTGTGGGCGGTATTGGATTTTTGACCTGGGACGATATTTGCACAAACAAGTGGCATTTCAAAAAATACCGTATGCAAAGTAAGGTCATATTGGTAACAACGGCAATCCTCATTATCGCTCCCGCAGTATTCTTTTTCTTCTGTGATTTTACGGGGCTGCCGCTCGCCGAAAGGATTCTTGCGTCGCTTTTTCAGTCTGTCACACCGAGAACCGCCGGTTTCAATACCGCTGATCTTCCCGCTATGACCGGTTCCTCCAAGGCAATTATGATTCTGCTGATGCTCGTCGGCGGATCGCCCGGCTCCACGGCAGGCGGTATGAAAACGACCACGCTTGCCGTTCTGATTCTGAGTGCATTCTCCGTCTGTCGCAAAAAGGACGATGCCGAAGTCTGCGGCAGGCGCATTGACGGTTCGACAGTGAAAAACGCCGCAGCCGTTGCCGTAATGTATTTCCTGCTGTTTTTTGTCGGCGGCATTGTTATCAGCACGGCAGAAGGTCTGCCGCTTAGCACCTGCCTTTACGAAACGGCGTCCGCTGTCGGAACGGTCGGGCTTACCCTTGGAATCACACCGCAGCTCGGTGTTCTTTCTCAGCTTATTTTGATCGTCTTGATGTATCTCGGCAGAGTCGGCGGACTTACCCTGATTTACGCGGCGATCTCCAATAAAAATCAGAGCGGTGCAAAGCTGCCGCTCGAAAAAATCACAGTCGGATAAAGGAGTTACTATATTATGAAAAACATATTGTTGATAGGTCTCGGCAGATTCGGTAGGCATATCGCTTTGCAGCTGAATAAGCTCGGGCATGAGGTGATGGCGGTAGACAGCAACGAAGAAAGGGTCAATAAAATTCTGCCGATCGTTACTAACGCACAGATAGGTGACAGCACAAACACGGAATTTTTAAAGTCGCTCGGAATCGGAAACTTTGATGTGTGCATAGTCACCATAGGAGGAAATTTTCAAAATTCGCTGGAAACCACTTCTTTGCTGAAAGAACTCGGCGCAAAATTAGTTGTATCCCGTGCCGAGCGTGATGTGCAGGAGAAATTTCTTCTGCGTAACGGAGCGGACGAGGTCGTTTACCCAGAAAAACAGGTAGCAAATTGGGCTGCTATTCGGTACACCGCCGATCACATACGGGATTACATCGAGGTCGATGAGGCTCATGCCATTTTTGAGGTAGAGGTTCCGGAGGGGTGGATCGGAAAAACCGTCGGAGAGCTGGATATCCGCAGAAAATACAGCATCAATATCATGGCGACCAAGGAGAACGGAAAAATCAATATGGCAGTTTCACCGGAAACCGTTCTTACGAACAAGACCACTCTTTTGGTTCTCGGTGCTTACAAAGAACTGCAAAAGTGTTTTCGCATTTAACAGAGGTGAATGAGGATGGCTGAGCTATTGCTGATTGTCAGCCTGCTTGCCGTATTTGTTTTCGGATTTTATCTTATGAGCAGGCTGGATCGATTTCTTGAAGAAAACAGAAAGGCACTGTTAAAGGAAAACGAATCCTGCGAGCCTTCCGAAGTCCTGCTGCCGCATGGACTGTCCGAAAGTGAAATATTATGTGAGATCCGCCGTTTTCGTGAAACGCACGGAAATGTCGATATTATTCTTTCCGATGGGCAGAAGAATGATTTTTAGGTTGCGGTAGATTTTTTTACAGTTTTACTGTATAATAATAAAATAAAAATGGCGGTGAAACCGATGAAAGTACAAAACGAACAGTCAAAATTCGATACAGACGAGCATATCCTTGTCTGCCTATCCTCTTCGCCGTCCAATGCAAGGATCATACACACCGCCGCAAAGATGGCTAAGGTCCTTCATGCAAGATTTACCGCCATCTATGTGCAGACGGATACGGTCATAAATGATGAGGATCAGTCCCGACTTTCGCAGAACATACAGCTCGCGCAAAGGCTCGGCGCCGAGATCGTTATGACGCACGGCGAGGATGTACCGCTGCAGATCTCGGAATATGTCAGGCTTTCCGATGTCACAAAAATTGTGATCGGGCAAAGCAGTGCCAGACGCAGATGGCTGTTCGGAAGACCGACTCTCACTGAAAAGCTGATCTCCTCCGCCCCCGATGTTGACATTCATATTATTCCCGATGCACTGAACTACACAAAGCCGCACAGACGCCGTCTGTTCTTAGGTGCAGAGATACCGTCGCTGCGGGATATTGCCGTGACCGTTCTGGCGCTTGCCGTATGTACGGCGATCGGGTTTCTGTTCGACCATCTCGACTTTCCCGATACCAATATCGTTACGGTATACATCCTAGGTGTGCTGATGATCTCCGTTTTGACCAAAGGATACCTTTGCAGTATGGCAGGCTCACTTCTAAGTGTTGTATTGTTCGGATTTTTCCTTACCGAACCCAGGTTGTCCTTTCAGACCTATGCCGTAGGCTATCCCGTTACCTTTGCAGTCATGCTGGCGTCTTCCGTTCTCACCGGCACGCTTGCCTCGAAGCTGAAAGATCATGCAAGGCTCTCGGCTCGCTCTGCGTTCCGTGTGCAGGTGCTGTTTGACACTGACCGTCTGCTGCAAAAAGCAAAAAGCAACGATGATGTTTTAAGCGTGACCTGTATGCAGCTCTCGCGGTTGCTTGACCGCAGTATTGTTGCCTATATGAAAGGCGAAAACGGAATGTTGTCCGGGCGGCTGTATGCCGAAAAAAAGGATACACACGCTGAAAAGCTGCTAAGCGATGCAGAGCGGCAGACCGCAGAATGGGTGCTTCAAAACGGTTGCCGTGCAGGAGCAGCGACAGCACAGTTTGGAAAATCCGAATGTCTTTATCTTGCGATCCGTGCAGGCGGCAGAGTATACGGTGTAATCGGGATACCGATGAAACCCGAAAGGCCCGATTCATTTGAGAGCAGCATCGTACTGTCGGTTGTGAACGAATGTGCGCTGGCAATGGATAATGCTCACAACGCCGCCGAAAAGGAACGGGCGGCAGATCTTGCAAAAAGCGAGCAGCTGCGCGCCGACCTTTTGCGGTCGATCTCACACGATCTGCGCACGCCGCTTTGCTCCGTTTCGGGTAATGCGGACACGCTTTTGCATAACGGAAACTGCCTGGACGAAGCAACCAAGCAGCAGATCTATAAAGATATTTATGACGATTCCGAATGGCTGATCGGCGTGGTGGAAAATCTGCTGTATGTTACACGGCTGAATGACGGACGCCTGAAGCTGGAGCTTACCGACCAGCTTGTGGACGAAGTGGTCAACGAAGCTGTTTCGCATTTGAAGAAAAAATCCGTCGGACACAAGGTGACGGTAAGGTGCGACGATTTGATCCTTGCCCGTATGGACGCACAGCTTATCGTGCAGGTCATTGTCAACCTTATTGATAATGCTTTGAAATATACCGAACAAGGCTCCGAGATCTGCGTAAGTGCCGAAAAACAGGGTGGGGATGCCGTGATCCGAGTCGCCGATAACGGAAACGGAATTGCAGACGATATGAAGCCGCATATTTTTGAGATGTTTTACACCGGAAAAAATACCGTCGCAGACAGCCGCAGAAGCTTCGGGATCGGGCTTACCCTGTGTAAATCTATCGTAGAGCTGCACGGCGGAACGCTGACGCTTACGGATAACGTACCGCACGGCTGCATATTTACCTTTACTTTACCGCTCAGCGAGGTGACTCTGAATGAATAAACCCCTTGTTCTCGTTGTGGAGGACGACCGTCCCGTCCGCAATCTGATCGTAACAACATTAAAGGCGCACGATTACCGCTACCTGACCGCGGAGAACGGACACAGCGCTATTATAGAAGCGACCTCCCATAACCCGGATATCGTTCTGCTGGATCTGGGGCTGCCGGATATCGACGGCACACAGGTGATCGAAAGCATCCGCTCATGGTCAAATATGCCCATTATTGTGATCAGTGCGCGCAGCGAGGATAAAGACAAAATCACGGCGCTGGATGCCGGGGCGGACGACTATCTGACAAAGCCCTTTTCCATAGAGGAGCTTTTGGCACGCCTTCGGGTCACGCAAAGACGGCTGCTGCTGCTTCAGGCAAGCGGCGACGCCGACTCACCCGTTTTCCAAAACGGCAAGCTTAAAATCGATTATGCCGCCGGCTGCGCTTATCTAAATGGGGAGGAATTGCACCTGACCCCGATTGAATACAAGCTTTTGTGTCTGCTCTCTCATAATGTCGGAAAGGTGCTGACGCACACCTATATCACGCAGCAGATTTGGGGCAGCAGCTGGGAAAACGATATTGCTTCTCTGCGGGTGTTTATGGCGACCCTGCGCAAAAAGCTGGAGCCGCAAAAGGACAGTCCGCAATACATTCAGACGCATATCGGCGTCGGTTACCGTATGCTGCGGGTAGACTGAGAAAAGCGAGGGAACAAGGATTTGAACCGATATGCAATAGAAAATCTTTTCGGAATTGAAGGGCTGAATATCGCTTGGTACGGACTCATTATCGCCTGCGGTATGGCATACGGAAACCAAATTACAAATCCTTCGCTCTGCTTTTTTCCTTACGGCGTTTACATAGAAGAAATCGACCCCCTCCCCTGCGTTATCGCAATGATTCTCGCTACGGCAATCGGTATGGCCATATCAACACTGCTCACTATTCCAGACTGACGGACGCCGCCATTGTAGAATAAATCACTTTGCAGTAACTGTTACGCCCGCAACCTTAATCAAAGATCAAAATTTTTTCTAATCATTTTCCTGTTAGCTATAAAGATGATACAAAATGATAAATGTAAGTGTGGCTTACGGTCACATATAAATGGGAGGCGCGTAAAATGTGGATATTATTTGCTGTTGGTTCTTCGTTCTTTGCGGGGATCACGGCGATACTTGCAAAATGCGGTATAAGAAAGACGGATTCTGATGTGGCGACGGCCATAAGGACAGTTGTGGTTCTGCTGTTTGCTTGGCTGATGGTTCTTGTCACAGGAGCCTGGACTGCAGACACATATATCAGCGGCAAGACTTTGCTTTTTCTGGCCCTCTCCGGCCTTGCAACCGGCGCATCCTGGCTGTGTTATTTCAGGGCGTTGCAGAAAGGGGATATCAACAAGGTCGTTCCCATAGACAAATCAAGCACTGTGCTCACGATACTGCTTGCCCTCATATTCCTGCATGAGGGGATCACCTGGGTGAAGGGTATATCGATAGTTATGATAGGTGTGGGCACCATGCTTATGATCACCAAAAAGAAAAACGCAGATGCTCAGAAACTGTCAGAAAAAGATGGCGAACATATGTCAACAGACGGTGGCAGTGTGACGAAGAAACAGCGAGGAATGAGGCTTTTGCATGGCAACTGGCTGTTGTACGCCGTGCTCTCAGCTGTTTTTGCCAGTCTGACAGCGATACTCGGCAAGGTAGGGATATCGGATATCAACTCAAATCTGGGCACGGCGATCAGGACAACGGTGGTTCTTGTCATGGCTTGGCTTATGGTGTTTGTGTCAGGAAAACAGCATGAGATAAAGGGCATAGAGAAGAAGGAGCTGCTGTTTATTGCGCTCTCCGGAATAGCCACGGGAGCATCCTGGCTGTGTTATTACAGGGCACTTCAGGACGGACCGGCAAGCGTGGTCGTCCCGATAGACAAGCTGAGCATGCTCATCACCATTGCATTTTCAGGAATCGTGTTCCACGAAAAGCTGACCAAGAAAGCGGCTGTTGGCGTGGTGTGTATCACTGCTGGAACTCTCTTACTTGCCATGAATTTCTGAATATTTTACGGTCTATTTAGAAAGTATTTATAGTTTCTTCCTGTGGATTTTATATCTATCATTTACACTATATACAACGAATAAGATATAGAAGATGCATTTGTACATGAGAAGCTTATCAAGCTGTGCTTGATGGCAGAACAGGCAGGAGACGTTAAATATGAGAACAGCAGACCACATGAATCTGAGCAGATATATTATGGATCACATGAATGCCGGCACATCTAAGCTGCAGAAGGCGGCGTTCATATTTGGCAGCATAGAGCCGGATATCAATATGGATGCCGGTTACGGCAAATGCAAGTATGGCAGCAGCTGGCAAGATTGGAATGGAGTCTACAGGGGTGGCGTAGGATAGCACGCCGTAAAAAAGTCCAGTATATCGAAATTGAGCCGACAACAAAGACTTGGTTAAGAAACTTCATAAAAACAACAAAACAGCTTGAGAAAAACAATTTAAAATTACCTCTTGCATTATTTTCTGAAGTCTGCTATTATAAATCACGACAAAGGCGTCAAATGAATCGAAAAGATTCGTTTGGCGCCTTTTTGCGTATGTAGTACCGGGAGAATGAGATATCGCATCCTTCGGGTGAATAAAGGTTAAGGAGGAAGAAACTATGAATACGGGAGATACTGGTTTTATTATGATCTGTGCGGCTCTGGTGTTCTTCATGACACCCGGACTTGCATTCTTCTATGGAGGCCTTGTCAGGCGAAAGAATGTCGTGAATACGATCATGGCATGTACGGCCATTATGGGACTTTCAGTTGTGATGTGGGTGCTGTTCGGCTATTCGCTCTCATTTGGCACTAATCACGGAGGTGTTATAGGAGATCTCAAGTGGTTTGCACTTAACGGGATAAAGATGGATGAGGCCGGTCCTTATGCGGACAACATTCCTCATCTTGTATATGTTGCTTTTCAGATGATGTTTGCCATGATCACACCGGCTCTTATAACCGGTTCACTGGTCGGACGTGTGAAGTTCAAGGCACTGTTCTTCTTCATCATGCTCTGGTCGATCATCGTATATTATCCAATGGCTCACATGGTATGGGGACAGGGTGGTTTCCTCGGAGAGATCGGTTCAGTTGATTTCGCTGGAGGAAATGTAGTACATATAAGCTCAGGTGTGAGCGCCCTTGTATTCTCTATCATCCTTGGAAGAAGAAAGGGATACGAGAACACAGCATACAGAGTTCACAACATTCCATTTGTCGCACTCGGTGCATTCATTCTTTGGTTTGGATGGTTCGGTTTCAATGCCGGAAGTGCCCTCGGTGCAAATGGCCTTGCAGCACATGCATTTATGACAACAGCGATTGCCAGTGCCAGCGCAATGCTCTCATGGATGATAATAGATGTTATAAAGGACGGAAAGCCTACTCTGGTCGGTGCATCAACAGGTCTTGTAGTTGGTCTTGTGGCTATAACACCTGGTGCAGGATTCGTACCGATCTGGTCATCATTCATCATCGGTGCACTTGTCAGCCCGATCTGCTGCTTTACAATCTCATTCCTGAAGGGTAAGCTGAAGATAGACGATGCACTTGATGCATTTGGATGTCATGGTATCGGAGGTATCTGGGGAGGTATCGCAACAGGTTTATTTGCAAAGAGTTCGATCAACAGTGTAGCCCGTTGGGATGGTCTGGTATTTGGCGATGTACATCTGTTCCTGATGCAGCTTGTAGGTATCGTTGTAACGATCGTGGTAGCCATAGTCGGAACACTTATCTGTCTTGGAATCGTGAGACTCTTCACACCACTCCGTGTAACAGACAGAGAAGAGAAGGTAGGTCTGGATATCTCAGAGCACGGTGAGAGTGCATATCCAACATTCAATGGACTTGATTCGTAGGAGGATGCAATTGCGAACCAGATATGTATAGATTGTTGAACTGATTTAGAATACCAATCAGGGAGCGCTTCCGCTTAACTCAGGCTGCAGCGGTATATGCAATAGAGAGGGACCCGCATAGCGGGAGAGTTGGCTGTTGCAGGTAATCGAAGATTACCTAAGGACCGGCGCCTTCGTATATCCCTGAGTTGGTAGTGCTAAACAATCTCAACTAGGTATATGTTATGAGGTTCGAATTGCATGTTTATTGGTATAGATAGATTTTAGAATAAGGAAGGAGAGATCTGATATGATGATAAAGGTTGAGGCTATCGTGCGCGAGGAGGTCTTTGAGGACGTCAAGGAAGCACTGAACGCTATAGATGTAAATGGAATTACAGTGTCTCAGGTTATGGGATGCGGAGCACAGAGAGGATATAAGAAACTTGTCCGTGGTACTGAGGTAGATGTGGTGATGCAGCCGAAGATCAAGTTTGAGATAGTTGTGTCATCTGAGGAATGGGAGAAGAAGACCATCGAGGCTATCCAGAAGGCGGCATATACAGGCGAGGTTGGAGACGGCAAGATATTCAGCTACGAGATCCGTACTGCAACTAAGATCCGTACAAAGGAGAGCGGATATGATGCGCTGAATTAAAAGTTTATAAATTCTTTACCAAATACTAGTCGGGAATCCTTTGACAATCAAAGGGCTCCCGTGTTATTATGTCGGAAATATCAGGGAGTAGTTCACATCGGTTATAAGATGTTGTGCGATCTCGTCATCACGTTTTCTGGCTGGGACATACCTGTGCAGGGAACCGGGGCGCACGCTTTCGGAGTATATATAGTAGTGTATATAGAACTTGAAAGGAACGAGACTTTTATTGTGTGTTTATCATGCAATGAAGGTCTCGTTCCTTTTTCTTTGCATGACACACACAACCTGTTTACAGAGATTAAGAAGAAAAGGAGTCTGGTGTGTATGACAGAGAAAAATTTTTGGAACTGTTCCGGTGATGAATTACTAAAAGAATTCAAGACAGACAGCCGCGGACTGTCGACGGAGCGGGCAGAGGAGATCCGCAGTGAAAAGGGAGAAAATGTTCTCCAGGAAGGCAAGAGAAAGAGCACATTACAGGTGTTCCTCAGCCAGTTTTGTGACCTGCTGGTGATCATACTGATCATAGCAGCGGTCATTTCTATGTTTTCTGACAATATCGAGAGTACCATAGTAATCTTGGCGGTACTCGTCATGAATGCTGTGCTTGGAACGGTGCAGCATGTGAAAGCCGAGCGTTCGCTTGACAGTTTGAAACAGCTTTCATCCCCAAATGCAAAAGTTATGAGAGATGGTGTGAAGCAGGAGCTTCCGTCCCGCGAGATAGTTCCGGGTGATATCGTGCTGCTCGAGGCGGGCGATATGATAGTTGCCGATGGAAGGATACTCAGGAACTTCTCACTCCAGGTAAATGAGAGTTCACTCACCGGAGAATCTACAAATGTGGAAAAGAATGATGCAATAATAGAAGGTTCCGTGCCTCTTGCAGACAGGACAAATATGGTGTATTCAGGAAGTCTTGTTACATACGGACGAGCAGAGGTGCTTGTGACCGGAACAGGAATGGATACGGAGCTCGGTAAGATCGCAGGACTTATGAATGCGGCAAAGGAGAGAAAGACTCCGCTTCAGGAGAGCCTTGACAAGTTCAGTGCAAGGCTTGCGGCATTCATCATGATCGTGTGCGCGCTGGTATTTGTCCTCTGTATATACAGGAAGATGGCGGTGCTTGATTCCATGATGTTCGCAGTCGCCCTTGCAGTTGCAGCTATACCTGAGGCTCTTGGTTCGATAGTTACCATCGTGCAGGCATTTGGCACCCAGAAGATGGCGAAGGAGAATGCGATCATCAAGAACCTCAAGGCGGTTGAAAGCCTTGGATGCGTGTCAGTCATCTGCTCAGACAAGACCGGAACACTTACACAGAACAAGATGACCGTGCAGGAGATATATCTGGATGGAAAACTTTACAAGCCGGAGGAGCTTGATTCCCATAACCAGCTCCACAGATATCTGCTATATGATGCGGTTCTCACCAATGATTCCAGCATAGTGGATGGAAAAGGAATAGGAGATCCGACGGAATATGCATTGCTTGAGATGTTCCGTCAGGTCCACATGATGCCAGGCATGGAGACGGATGGTACAGGTATCTCTGTTCCTGCGGAGACTGTAAAATGGAGTTTGAAGGAGGATGTACTCAGGGACTGCATGGACAGAATGGAGGAGGTTCCGTTCGACTCGGACAGAAAGCTTATGAGTACAAAGTATCTGCTTCATGGGGTTCCGACCATACTCACCAAGGGTGCTGTGGATGTGCTGCTTGACAGATGCGTGAGCGTGAGATACAGCGATGGCGTAAAGCCTATGACAGATGAAGAAAAAGCGAAGATCAAGGCTCAGAACAAGGCATTCTCAGAGAATGGCCTCCGTGTACTGTCATTTGCATATAAGGAAAGTGATGAGGTACTGGGAGTTGATACTGAGTATGGATTTACATTCCTTGGACTTGTGTCCATGGTGGATCCGCCACGCCCGGAGTCTATGGCAGCGGTTGCCGATGCAAGGCGTGCGGGCATAAAGCCGGTCATGATAACCGGAGACCACAAGATCACAGCGGTTGCCATAGCGAAGCAGATCGGAATATACGAAAATGGGGACATGGCACTCACGGGAGAGGAGCTTGACGCTCTGTCTGATGAGGAGCTTGCACGTGACATAACAAAGATATCTGTATATGCCAGGGTGTCACCGGAGAATAAGATAAGGATAGTCGATGCATGGCAGAAGAACGGCAATATAGTAGCCATGACAGGCGATGGTGTCAATGATGCCCCTGCACTCAAGAAGGCAGACATAGGTGTTGCCATGGGAATAACCGGCACGGAGGTGTCCAAGGATGCGGCGGCTATGATCCTCTCAGATGACAACTTTGCAACCATCATCAAGGCGGTGTCAAATGGACGAAATGTATACAGGAACATAAAGAATGCGATACTGTTCCTGCTGTCAGGAAACACAGCTGGAATACTGGCGGTGCTTTATACCTCGATAGCGGCCCTGCCTGTTCCGTTTGCACCTGTACATCTGTTGTTCATCAACCTGCTCACAGATTCTCTTCCTGCGCTCGCGATAGGAATGGAGCCGGCTGATCCATCGCTGCTCTCAGAAAAACCGAGGGATCCTAAGAAGGGAATACTGACATCTGACTTTATGGCAAAGATGCTCTCGGAGGGCCTTCTCATCGCTATAGCGACCATGACAGCATTCCATCTTGGCCTGCCGGTGAGTCCGGCAAAAGCCACTACCATGGCATTTGCAACACTGACACTCGCCAGACTGTTCCACGGTTTTAACTGCAGAAGTGAGGAGTCGATGTTTAAGCTTGGATTTAGATCAAATAAATACAGCGTATATGCATTTTTAGCCGGAGTGGCATTTCTGGCTGCGGTCCTGTTCATACCGGGACTTCACAGTCTGTTCAGCGTGGTAAGTCTTGGAGCGGCGGATGTGCTGAAGATAGCGGGACTTGCATTTGCACCAACTGCGATAATACAGATCATTAAGGCCATACAGGACAAGAGGAGATAGACATGCTGGAGAATATTACATTTTCATATTTTGCAGAGCAGGTTGTGAGCCATCCGGCGCTTTTGATCGCCGTTCTGCTGACACTTGGAGTAATTCTGGTAAATGGATGGACGGATGCACCAAATGCCATAGCGACGTGTGTGTCTACCAGATGCATAGATGTGGATAAGGCGATAATTATGGCGGCTGCCTGCAATTTCCTTGGGGTTCTTATCATGTCGCTTGTCAATTCAAAGGTAGCCATGACTATCAAGAACATGGTGAATTTCGGCGGTGACACAGACTCAGCGATGATCGCTCTATGTGCGGCAATGACGGCGATCGTAATATGGGCAATCGGTGCATGGGCATTTGGCATACCGACAAGTGAGAGCCATGCACTGATTGCCGGACTTACGGGGGCAGCCATAGCACTTCAGGGAGGACTGGACGGTGTAAATCCTTCAGAGTGGATAAAAGTAATATATGGTCTTGTGCTGTCGACTGTTCTCGGATTCGCAGTCGGATTTGTGGTGTGCAAGCTGCTCACGGTTATCTGTTACCGCTTTGACAGAAGAAAGACAAATGCTTTCTTCTCAAAAGCACAGGTGGCCGGCTCGGCGGCGGTGGCATTCATGCACGGAGCCCAGGATGGCCAGAAGTTCCTGGGAGTTCTCCTGCTTGGGCTGTTTCTCGTAAATGGACAGAGCAGTGCAGAAAATGTAACGATACCAATATGGATGATGATACTTTGTTCGGTTGTCATGGGACTTGGAACATCAATTGGAGGAAAGAAGATCATCAAGTCTGTTGGAATGGATATGGTAAAGCTTGAGAAATACCAGGGATTTGCGGCTGATCTGTCGGCAGCACTCTGTATCCTGCTCTCGACGGTATGTGGAATCCCGGTCAGCACCACCCATGTGAAGACGACAGCCATCATGGGCGTGGGTGCTGAGAAGAGGGCATCTGCGATCAACCTCAAGGTGGTGCGCGATATGGTGCTTGCCTGGGTGCTCACATTCCCGGGCTGTGGTGTCATAGGATATGGCATGGCAAAGCTGCTGATCGTGTGGCTGGGGTAGGTTGTAGGTGGTTGAAAATGCAGGCGCCACCTAAGGACCGGCGGCTGCGTATTCCCCTGATTTGGTAATGCAAAAATCACTTACACTATTACAGCTTATGAGTTTTTCAATCACCTACGAATATAGAGTTTTGATTATAAGGAGAGAATATTGTGAAGAAGAAAAAGGACGAGTTTATAGCCAACTCCTTGTCGGCTATTGCGCCATACTGCTTTTTTGAAATGAATACATGTGTGGAGATCTCGTATCAGGCCGCGGAGTTTCTGAAGAATGTAGTCGTGGATTTTTCGGTGGACACCATCAAGGAAGACCTTGATCGTATGCATGAGCTTGAGCAGAAGGCCGATGGCAAGAAACATAGGATGATGACTGTGCTCAGTCAGGCATTCATAACACCTATAGAACGGGAGGATCTGGTTGCCCTGTCTAACTATCTGGATGATATTACCGATGCTGTTGAGGATGTGTTCCTGCAGATTTATATGTGCAATGTGGATACTATCAGAGAGGATGTACCCCAGATGGTAGAGCTGCTCCTCGAGTGCATCAAGGCGCTGCAGGATGTGATCGGAGAATTGAAGAGATTCAAGAACTCAAAGACCATCGAGCAGAGCATAATCAGGGTAAATGATCTTGAGGAGCAGGGAGACAGATTGTATGTGGAGAATATGCACAGGCTGTACGGTGAGAGCGATATTCGAACAGTGGTCGTGTGGAAAAACATATATGCCTGCATAGAGAACTGTATGGATGTGTGCGAGCACGCGGCGGATATTGTGAACACAGTGATCATGAAAAATTCGTAGGATGAGATTATTGCAAGTATAATAGCGGATAGAAACATTTACGAAAAATTCTAGGATTGTACTAAAAAATTTGTTATATTTATCAAAAATTAGAAAAAGCAGACTATTCTATTGAATAAAATCAGAGTGAGAATATAATAATCAAAGGGTTAAAGGGTGGTTTGAATATACAGAGTAATTATATCTGTGTATCGAACCTCCTTTTTTGTGAAAAAGGCCCGACATGCGGAGGCTGTATACAGGCATGTATACCAAGGTTGTGAATCGTTGCTCCATATGTGTATGATAAATATATAGAAGGAAGACAAAAAAGATGAAATATTTGAAGCAGTTTCTTATAATCCTCGCCATATCCTTTATCGGTGAGATACTTAAGTACATAGTTCCACTACCGATTCCGGCGAGTATATATGGTATGGTTATCATGTTTATCTGCCTACAGACCAAGATCCTCAAGCTGGAAGATGTGAAGAGTGTGGGCAAGTTTCTTATAGAGATCATGCCGGTCATGTTCATACCAGCTGGTGTGGGCCTTATGTCGTCGTGGGGAACGCTTAAGCCTGTGCTTGTGCCAGTCAGCGTCATAACGGTGGTTGTCGTCATAACGGTCATGCTTGCTTCAGGCTGGGTATCACAGCTTATAATAAGGAGAGACAGGAAGAAGGAGACTGAAAATGAGTGATATGTTTGAATCGTCCATATTTGCAGGGGTGACTATAAGCCTTCTGGCATATATGTTTGGAAGTGTACTTAAAAAGAAACTTAAGATAGCTATACTTAACCCACTGTTGGTGTCCATCATAGTGACTATAGTGGTGCTGGTTGTGGCTGATGTGGATTACGATGTGTACAATGAAGGCGCAAAGTATCTGAGTTGGTTCCTCACACCGGCTACAGTGTGTCTTGCAATCCCACTCTATGAGCAGTGGGAGCTTTTAAAGCACAATTATAAGGCTGTGCTCGGCGGTATAGTTGCCGGAGTTATAACGAGTCTGACTACAGTCCTTGTGTTGTGCAAGGTCATGGGACTTTCCCATAAAGATTATGTGACACTTCTTCCGAAGTCCATAACCACAGCTATCGGAATGGGTGTCTCGGAAGAGCTTGGCGGATATGTGACCATCACGGTTGCAGTCATAGTTGTGACCGGAGTGATCGGCAATATAATCGGAGAGATCGTGTTCAAGATATTCCGTATTAAAGAACCTATATCAAAGGGACTTGCCCTGGGATCATCAGCCCATGCCATCGGAACTGCCAAGGCTATGGAGATCGGCGAGGTTGAGGGAGCCATGAGCAGTCTGTCGATTGCAGTTACGGGAATACTTACGGTTATACTTGCATCTGTGTATGCACATTTTATGTAATGGATATAATTGGAGAGAGTTATACTTTTCGTATCTCTCTGAGCTTATATGCAGCCATGAGCTGGAATCTGACCTCCGCATTGGAGAGATCATATTCCAGCTCTTCTTTTATTATCCGGAGCCTGTAATTTATCGTATTCCTGTGGCAGAACATTTTCTCAGAGATGTGCTGAACACTGCCGCTGCACTTAAGATATTCGTACAGAGTGTCCGTCAGAGCTGAGTGATGGTTTTTGTCGTACTCTATGACACCACCGAGCTGCTCTGCGATAAATGAGTGTATGAGCTGGGCATCATTAACTTCCAGAAGAACCCCGCCGGGACTTCAACGAAATTAAGGAAGAGCTGGAACTCATTGAGAAAAAAT
>OHAQ01001685.1_pt1 | contig 16906 bp, 15 predicted proteins | sample 1577111 | NCBI WGS metagenome assembly OHAQ01 (sample SAMEA3541549, study PRJEB24748) | human gut metagenome | biome: human gut; feature: human-associated habitat; material: faeces | place: China | collected 2012 | reverse complement strand
AGTTTTAAGGACGAAGAAGATCAATCAGCAACATGAGTGCTTCTGATATTACAGTAACCAATGATGCAATGAAGGTAAACGCAGATTCCACAACAGCACCGAACGGAACGATGTACTACGAATCTGACAATGAAAAAGTAGTGAAAGTTTCCAGTACCGGTGTAGTAACTGCGGCAGGAGCAGGAACAGCAAATGTAACAGGCTATATGGTTGTGGGAGGACGTAAGTTCCCGACGAATGCAGTGACATTTACAGTCAGTGGAAGTGATCTTGGAAATCTTCCGAGTGGAATTGAGCTGACAGCAGCTGATAATAAAGAAAATATTAAAGTAAATGATACGATCCAGTATACTGCAAGTCTGAAATGGAATGACGGCGAGACCGGCACAGAGCAGACCAATGCAGTGACATGGAAAGTCTATGATGCGAAGACAGGTGCAGAGACAGATAAAGCGACGATTACTACAGAAGGACTTCTGACAGCAGCAAAACCGGGAAGTGTTGTAGTGACAGCATCTACAGTTAACGGCTATGCAGCATCCAAACTGGTATCGATCTGGCAGGATGGAAAGGTGATCGCATCGGATATTACAGTGGATCATCCGACATCTTCCGACAAATACCGTGCAAGTTCAACCGTGGAAGGCGGACTGGAGCAGGATTTCACAAGTCATACCGGAACAAAATTATACTTTTATCAGCCATACAGGTACTGCTTCTTCTGGCAGTACTTGTATGGTCTGTCATTACCGGACAGTATCCACTCACATTAAAGAGCTTACTGTCTGGTGATACTATGTCTATTATGGTCTTTAAAAGGCTCAGGCTTCCACGCGCCCTTATGGGTGTTATAGGTGGTTTTGGGCTTTCAATATCAGGTTATATATATCAGCTTATATTTAAAAACCCTCTGGCTTCTCCCGATATCGTTGGCGTTTCCTCCGGTGCAAGTGCCGGTGCTGCTCTTGCAATAGTTGCAGTTTCTGCTTCTGTTCCATTCATCTCCATATCTGCTTTTATCGGAGCTGTTACAGCCCTCATAATAACTCTGCTTACAGCTTATCTTGTCCCTGGCAGAAACAGTTATACTATCGTGCTTGCCGGTATAGCTATTCATTCTGTGGCACAGACTATACTTATGTTTCTAAAGCTTGCTGCCGATCCTGAAAAACAGCTTGCTTCAATCGAATACTGGATTATGGGAAGCCTTAATGGTATTTCAAGGGACAGCCTTGCTATTCCGTTCCTCACAACACTTGCCGGCTTTATTATAATGGCTATGTTATACAGACAGGTTCTCATTCTCTCTACAAGCGAAGAGGAAGCTGTATCGCTAGGTGTAAATGTGACAATTCTGCGTTTTATCATATTAATGCTTGCTACATTAGTAGTATCATCAATAATATGTGTTACAGGGCTTATAAGCTTTATCGGACTTATCGCACCTCATATTGCCAGACTGCTTACAAAGCGTAATGACATATTTACATATATAACAAGTGGCTTCACAGGAGCTATTTTACTGACACTTGCTGATATACTGGCAAGAAGTGTATCCTCATCAGAGCTGCCAGTCAGTATATTTACCTCACTTCTTGGAGCTCCACTACTTATCATTCTGCTTATCAGAGCTAATAAAAAGGAGGCGTTATGATGTCCGATTTATTCAATACCACATTTTCTGCTGCCGGAATATCTGTATATTATGGCAGCACCTGTGCGGTTGATAACGTAAGCTTTGACCTTAAGCCGGGACAGCTTAATGCTGTTATTGGCAATAACGGCTGTGGTAAAACCTCTCTTATTAAGGCCATCATGGGACTTATAAAACACAACGGACAATGTCAGCTTAATGAACACCTACTTGAAAACCTCTCTGTTAAAAAAAAGGCCCAGCTGATAAGCTACATTCCCCAAAGAAACAATCTTACCATAAGCATGACCGTCAGAGAGGTGTGTCTGCTTGGCTTCAATCCTCATATGCACATACTTGGAGGCTACACCACAGATATGATAAAACGTGCCGATAAAGCTATTGATATGGTTGGACTTAATGGTTTATACGAATCAGACTTCTTAGCTTTAAGCGAAGGGCAGAAGCAGTTATGTATTCTGGCACGCACCATAATAGAGGCTTCCCCACTGCTTCTTCTTGATGAACCGGATAGTGCACTTGATTTTTCTAACCGTCATCTTCTTATGCAGCACATAAGAAGCATTGTATCCGATGGCAGATGCGTACTTATGTGTATTCACAGTCCTGAGCTCGCTTTGGAATACTGCGATAATATATTTCTTATGAAAGCCGGAACAATACTTACCAGCATTAACACTCATACAGACTCCATTGATATTATTAACGAAAAGCTGTCTCTTATATATGATAATATTAATGTTATTGAATGTACCGATATCCACCATAAAACACACCGTGTAGTTGTGGCACTATAAACCTTTACTACAGATATATACCTATTCACGCAGGACACACACACGTTATAAAAGCATTTACTGAAATGAGGTGACTTATTCTATGGATAATTGTTATTTAGACGCTCTGGCTGTCATTACATTTTTTAAGATGTCAGAAAAAAAGCATCTTTTTATTACCGGAGACCGGGGAAGTGGCAAATCATATCTGTTAAACAGCATTTTAAACCAGACTAAAGACGCTACGTATATGTCTGATTTTTTCAATTTCAATTATCTGCTAAGCCGCAGAACGGACACCCCAGAAGTTGTTATTAAATCCAATCTTATAGATGATGGAAAAGAATATGTGATTGGCAGACCACGTACACTCACTCCTGTTTCCCCTAAAAAAGGCAACAACATGACCTCCGTAGAGGATGGCTTTATTAACTGCGCCTGTCCTGCTATTATGAAGCATCTTATGACCTCTGATGATAGTGTATTTGTTATTGACGAGCTTGGTTATCTGGAAAGTTCCTGTGGTGAATTTCAGGAGCATATCAGGACTCTTCTTGATAACTCACGCGTATTAGCTGTCATCAGAAAACAATCCACGGAATTTCTTGACAGTATTAAAAACAGATCTGATGTACTTTTAATCGATATTGATAATACCTTCAGCTCTATTTCGTGCATTATTATGGCATCTGGTATGTCAAAAAGATTCGGTACCAACAAGCTTTTAGCATCCTTTAACAACAACACTCTCTTTGAAAATGCGATAAATATAAGCCGCTTTGTCAGCTTTGGTAAAACTCTTGCCGTAACACGGCATGATGAACTTGTACAGATATGTGAACGGGAACATATACATTGCATAAAACACAATATGCCTTACAGAAATGATATGGTACGCCTTGGTGTTTCCCACATTATAAAGGAAGCCTGCTGCCAGAAAAACAACTGCACCCAGGGAATATTATTTCTTCCATCAGACCAGCCGCTCATCACTAAGACAAGCCTGCAGCTTCTGTGTCTTTTATTTATTTACTACAACAGCAGTCATTTTGCTTGTAACAACGCAGATAAATCCAGCAATGCCAACAATAATTATTCTAATAATAATTATTCAAATAATAATAATAATATATGCCGGCTTGCCTTCAACGAAAACGCAGGCGCACCAGTAATATTTCCTGCGTGCTATTATAATGAGCTTCTTACACTTCCACAGGGCAAGGGTGGCGGCTTTATTGCAAAAAAACATCCTGCACAGGTTGTTTTAGTTCCTGCACAGGATGAATATGAATTATATGATATTGATACTCCTGATGACCTTATTCGTCTTTCCCGGTATCTTCGCTAATTGCTGTACCTTATTTAGTTACAGCCTTTTCCTTTATTGTTGCTGCTTCTTCTGAAACAACTTCTTTAACCGTTTCCTCAGCTTTATCCTTAGGAAGAATTATGTTAAGTAATATTGCTACAAATGCTGCTGGAACAATACCAGACTCACCAAACATAAGCTGTACTGCCTGTGGTGTATGTGCAAGGATTGCAGGGCTTACACCCATACCATAGCCTACACCAAGTGCAACTGATACAATAGAAAGTCTTCTTGCATCAAGCGGCTCCTTAGTGATAAGCTGGATTCCACTAACAATAATTGATGAGAACATCATAACTGCCGCACCACCAAGTACTGACTGTGGCATGATTGATATTAAGGCTCCAAGCTTAGGAATAAGACCACATAATATAAGGAATACCGCACCAGATGCAAGTGCAATTCTGTTAACAACCTTAGTCATTGCAACAAGACCAACATTCTGGCTGAATGATGTATTAGGAAGCACACCGAAAAGCGCTGCAAGCGATGAACCTAAACCATCACACATAACTCCGCCTGAAAGCTCTTTATCTGTCGCTTCTCTTCCTACTCCACCGACCATAACACCAGATATATCTCCAACAGTTTCTACTGCTGTTACCACAAACATAACAAGCACAGGAAGTATTGCTCTTAAATCAAACACAGGCTTAACTGGCATAAACTTAGGAATCGCAATCCACTTAGCTTCTGCAACCTTATTCCAGTTAAGTACCCATGACTTAGTATATTCAACTCCATCAGCAGTAACCGCTGTATGTGGAAGCACACAGCCCATAATAGCTGCTACAATATAACCAACTATAATTCCAATGAGTATAGATGATGAACTAAGATATCCCTTTGTCCAGTGCTTAACGAATAATATAACAACAAGCACAACAAACGCCAGAAACAGATTCTCTAGTGAGCCAAAGTCCTTAGCTCCATTTCCACCACCGAATGAATTGATACCAACTGAAATAAGTGACAATCCAATAGAAAGCACAACCGTTCCTGTTACAACTGATGGGAAAAATCTTCTTAACGGCTTAATAAATGCACCAAGCACAGTTTCAAAAAGACCACCCATAATGGAAGCACCCATAATAGCACCATAGGCTAATATTCCGCCACCCATAACCTTTGTTATACTGCTGAACACTCCGATAAATCCTGAGCTCGTACCCATAATAATAGGCACCTTTCCTCCAACAGGTCCTACTGAAAATAACTGTATAAGCGTTACAATACCTGCTATAATCATAGCATTCTGTAAAAGTGCAACCTGAATAGATGCATACTCACTTCCTGCTCCAATACCACAGGCTCCTGTAATAATAAGCAACGGTGTAAGATTTCCTACAAACATCGCCATAACGTGCTGAAGTCCAAGTGGTATCGCCTGTTTTAATGAAAGCTTTCCATTAAAATCATATGCCTCCGGCATAAGTTCTTTTATTTTTTTCATATATCCTCCGGTATATTAACCATAATCTATCTGTTATTAATCTCATATGAAGAAGGTCTAGGGAAAATCATTATTCAAGTACTGATTTTCCTTAGACCTTCCTTCTGTATGACCTACGCTTATTATCTCTGCACATCAAATGAAGCATTATTCATAAGTCGCTTAATCTGGTCAACGCTTGTGATGTTAGTATCGCCGCGGATAGCGTGCTTCATTACTGAAGAAGCTACTGCGAAATTGACGATATCTTCGTGCTTCCAGTCATTCTGCATAAGAGCATAGATAAGACCAGAAGAGAATGCATCTCCACCACCAACACGGTCAACAATCTCAAAATTGAGTGTCTTGCTTTCGTAAGTCTTTCCGTCAGCATAGTAGAAAGCCTTAAGAGAGTTATTACTTCCTGAATGAACATAACGTACTGTTCTTGCAATTGCTTTCATATGGTACTGCTCATCAATAGCCTTGAATACTCTGTCCATATCCTCAAATGATGGATCCATAGTAAGGCCGTCCTTAACATCTGTACCATCTGCATTGTATACATGGATAGGCTCAATACCTATAAGTACATCTACATATGGAAGATATCTGCTGAGTACATCCCTTGCTGTTTCAAAAGACCATAATGTACTTCTGAAATTAGGATCAAAGCTTACCGTAAGTCCAAGCTTCTTAGCTGCCTTGATAGCCTTATCTATAAGACGACGGCAGTTATATGAAAGAGCTGGTGTGATGCCACTTAAATGTAACCAGTCATAATCCTTTAAGATGTTCTCAAAATCTACATCCTTATAATCATATTCAGCAAATGCTGAGCTTCCTCTATCATATATTACCTGTGAAGGTCTTACTGAAACACCTTCTTCAAGGTAATAAAGTCCCATTCTCCCGTCAGACTTGATAATGTGCTTAGTGTGTACATCATTAGCCTTAAGGTAGTTGATACAAGACTTACCAAGGTCTGTGTTAGGTAATACTGTAAAAAATGTTGAATCTACACCAAGGTTAGCTAAGGAAACTGCTACATTCGCCTCTGCTCCACCATAATTAACGATGAAATTGTGGGTTGTAACTATCTTCTCATAGTTAGGTGGTGATAATCTTAACATCAATTCGCCAATTGCTATGAACTTCATATGTGCCTCCATCTATCATTAAACTTTAAACCTGATATTAAGTAATATTTTATAGCAATAACCTGTACTTTTATTGCTCTATATTGTCAAAATAATACTCCATTTAATGATACTACTTATCCTATAAAATTGCAAATTGTATTTAACGCATTAACTCACAAATGCCGCAGTATTTTGTTGCATTAACACGCCATTTCATTGTATAATTAAAAATATTTTGAAGCGAGGAAAGTAATACCTATGGACATTTACGAATCATTGAACTCTATTTTAGTAACTTTATTCAATGATATAATGAACATTGAAGAAAAGGCTTTAATTACAGATGAATTTTCTGACATCACAGTTACTGATATGCACATAATTGAAGCTATCGGAATTAAAGAGCCACGCACTATGGGAACAATATCAAAGGCCTTAGGCGTGACTATGGGAACTCTTACAGTCGGCATTAACGGACTTGTTAAAAAGGGATATGTAATAAGGACAAGAAGTGAGGAAGACCGCCGTGTCGTATATGCTTCTCTCACACCAAAGGGTAATGCGGCATACAATCACCATATGAAATTTCATCAGGATATGATTAAACATATCACTGGCGATTTAAGCGAAGATGAAGCAGCTGTACTTATTAAGACATTTACAAGGCTTGAAGATTATTTTAAAAGCATATCATAGCATTTATAATGTCTATGTAATTATATTAACATATAGCTATGCTGTATAGCCGCATAACATTTAACGCACTGACTGCATAGTAAAATCCCCACAGATATAAACTTCTGTGGGGATTTTTTGAAAGATTATTAATCTTTCCGCCGACCGGGCCGGCATAATTTATATATGAGAGTTTTGGAAAAGTAAGCTTATTTAGTTAATTCAGCTGTCTTATATATAAACGTTACTGAATTATCCTTACCATCTGACTTACCAAGGAATGTGTTGTAATTCTGACCAAGCTTGATTACTTCCTTGATTGTATCTACTGCTGTATCAGCATCATCACCAACAAGACTTGTAATAGCTTTAATACCTGTCTCATTGAATTCTGCCATACCATCTTTAAGTGTTATAGCACCATCATTAAGCTGTGTTACACCATCTGCTAAAGTTACAGAAGATGACTTAAGTGTTGATGTTCCATCAGCGAGCTGCGTAGAACCACTTCTTAAAGCTTCATTGTTAGAATTAAGTGTGCCTAAACCACCTGCAATCTGTTCAATACCACCGTTAAGTGTATCATTGTTACCATTAAGCTGTGCAAGCCCTGCACTTATCTGGCCTGCACCACCATTAAGTGTATCATTGTTATCGCTAAGCTGTGCAAGTCCTGCGCTTATCTGTGCTATACCACCATTAAGTGTATCATTGTTACCACTAAGCTGTGCAAGTCCTGCATTAAGCTGTGATGCACCTGCGTTAAGTGTATCGTTATTCTGAACAAGTTCACCAAGTCCGTCTGTTAATGACTGGCTTCCATCTGTAAGCTGCTTTAATGCTGCATTAATTGTTTCATTATTGCTAAGATTGCTGACAACTGCATCTAATGCACTTGAAGCACCTATATTACAAGCGGCTTTAATAAGAAGTCCTAACTGGTTAGCATATACATAATCCTTTGAACCAGCCTGTGATACCTGTGGAGTATATGGCTTACCGCTTGTCACAGCTTCTGTATATGTCTCTGTTATTATATTAGTTGTATAAGCTGTAAGATACTTTACAAAATAAGTCGATATATCTGTTGCTGCCTCACTACTGCTCTTCTTGCCCAGATCACTAAGGTCTGTTGCTATAGTTACATCACTAAGGCCTAATGCTGTTCCTAATTTCTGTAAATCAGCTGCCTGCTCCATAACAGTCTTTCCTGTTGAGTCTGCTACAGAATTCATCTTATAAGCTGTTGAATTAGCTGCAAGTTCCTTAACAACATTTCCAATAAGTGCTGTCTTAATGCTCTTTATTCCTTCATTTAATTGTGAAGCTCCTGCCTCTGCACTAGCAACACCATCTGTATAAGCCTTTAAACCTGTCTGTAATGAAACTGCACCTGCTGCCGCACTGGCAACACCGCCTGTATATGTTGAAAGACCACTCTGTAATGTGCCTGAACCTGCATTAAGTGCTCCTACACCATCAGTATAAGTCTTTAAACCTGACTGTAACTGTCCTGCACCTGCACCAAGCTGGTTAGCTCCTGCTGTGTATGCACTGATACCATCCTTAAGCTGTCCTGCACCTGCTGCCAGAGCTGTAGCACCATCTGTATAAGCATAGATACCATCTTTAAGCTGGCTTGCACCATCATTTAACTGGTTCACGCCATCTGTAAGTGCTGGAATACTGTCAGCAAGTGTCTGTGTACCATTCTGGAGAGTAACTGTTCCGTCTGTAAGCTGGTCTGCTGCTGACTGAAGTTCATTCATCTTATCTTCAAGCTTAGCAAGTGAGAAATCATCTGTATCTATGTCATTAAGTGTGCTTGTTGTAGCAACTGACATAGACATATCAAGCTCGAAATCCTCTACATCTGCTGATATTTCAAAATATTCAGGAATATCCATATCAAGGCTTTCACCATCAAACTTAAGGTTTAAAGTATCCTTTAAACCTGGCATAGTCATACCAAGTGCTATAATATTATCGCCAACCTTACTTACCTTGCCATTAGTAACTTCTACATTGCTGAACTTATCTGTTGGAAGAAGAGTTCCTGTAATCATTGTAAATGGAACATAAGCTGTCTGTGACTTTCCATTAACTTTTATATTCTTCTTCTCATTGTTAGTATAGTCATATCTGATAGTAACCTTACCACTCTTGCCAATCATATCTTCCGGTTTAGTTTCAACACCATTTAACTTGTAAGTAACCTTTATTGAAACAGGGGCAGTCTTATCAGATGTGCTCTGGTTAGTTGTTGTTTCGCCCTTAGAATCAGTAACCTTTTCTGTTACAAGAACGTGATCCTGAGTTCCGTCTGCCTTATCAAATACATATACCATCTCGTCTCTTGTATTTGTCTTTAATGTACTTGTATTTGATATTGAAAGCTCGTTCTTAATAGCATTTGTTATAATATTCTCTGTATTAGAAGCAGCCTCACTGCTTATTGCAACCTCACTTCCTGTCTGATTATATGCTGTGCCAGTTCCACAGCCTGTAAGTGTTGAAGCAATAAGAACAACACTTAATAATACTGAACTATATTTAAATAAAGTCTTCTTAACCATAACTATTCCTCCATTTTCTTACTTCCTGATATATTCTTATATCTGTTACGACATATACATTTGGGGACCGTTCATACATCTTTCTGATTACATATCCTGATTCTTCTTAGGCTTAAATCCTATACTTGTATTAATAATCAGTTTATCAAATAACACAAACAATGATGGAAGTATGAAGATAACTACGAACATACTTATAATTGCACCACGCGCCATAAGTGTACAAAGCGAACCAATCATATCAACTGAAGCTATGCGTCCAACACCAAATGTTGCGGCAAAGAAACCAAGTGCACTAACAATAATTGATGGTATTGATGTTGAAAGAGCTATCTGAATTGCTTCCTTCTTAGCGTATCCCTGGCTTCTTTCCTTCTTATATCTTGTTGTCATAAGAATAGCATAATCGACTGTTGCACCAAGCTGGATAGTACCTATAACTACTGATGCAATAAATGGTATCTGTGTATGAGTAAAATATGGAATACCCATATTAACAAAGATAGCAAATTCGATTGCTGAAACAAGTATAATTGGAAGCGATATTGATTTAAGTACGAACAGGATAATAACAAATATAGCTACTATCGATACCGCACTGACTGTCTTAAAGTCCTTATCTGTTATAGTGATAAGATCCTTGGTACAAGGAGCTTCGCCAACTACCATTGCCTTAGAATCGTAAGACTTTACAATATCATTCACCTTACTAATCTGATTGTTAATTTCATCTGATGCTATTTTGTAATCTGTAGCAATCATCATTATCTGATAATCTTCACCCTTAAGCTCTGATACTGTCTTAGCCGGTAAGAATTCCTGTGGAATACCAGACTTAAGTGCTGTGTCAAGTCCGAGTGCGAACTGTACACCGTCTACATCACCTAACTTATCAAGCATTTCGTTAGCTGTATCTGTAGACATACTAGAGTCAGCAAGTATCATATAGATTGAATTCATATCAAAGTTTTCTTCCAGCTTCTTATTAGCCTGTGAGCAAGCAAGGTCATCTGGAAGTGTATCAGACAAATCATAATATACTGATGTATGATTCTGTCCATATATAGCAGGTCCTAATAATACAACAAAGACAATTACAAATATCCATGAGTGGTTTACTATAAATGTAGCAAGCTTATCGAAGTTTGGCATAATCTCACGATGCATTGTCTTCTCTAATGCCCTGTCAAATGTAAGTATCAGTGATGGAAGGATTGTTACACAACCGATAACACCGAATACAACACCCTTTGCCATAACGATACCAAGGTCAAGACCAAGTGTGAAGCTCATAAAGCAAAGTGCAATGAAACCTGCAACTGTTGTTATAGAAGAACCAACTACGGATGTAAGTGTATTACCAATGGCAACTGCCATCGCTTCCTTGTGGTCATCTGGATATATTCCCTTCATTTCCTTGTAGCTGTGCCATAAGAAGATCGAATAATCCAGTGTAACACCTAACTGAAGTACAGCCGCAAGAGCTTTAGTTATATATGAAACCTCACCTAATAAAATGTTAGAACCCAGGTTGTATACAATTGCCATTCCTATACTTATCATAAAAAATACTGGTACAAGAAATGAATCCATAAATATAGCAAGCACGATACATACAAGAACTACTGCTATAAGTACATAAAGTGGTGTCTCTTTCTCCGAAAGATTCTTAGTATCCGTAACTACTGCTGACATACCACTTATAAACGCCTGACCCTCTGTCTTCTCTCTTATCTGTGTGATAGCATTCATAGTATCATCACTTGAAGTTGTATTATCGAAGAATATTGCAAATAAAGTTGTATCTGTGCTGTCATTCTCGAAATACTTTCTGAATTTTGATGGAACAATCTCAGATGGAACATCTTCACCAACTATTCCTGTGTAAGAAATAACCTGTGCAACGTGGTCTACATTCTCTACCTTCTTAATAAGTCTGTCAGTAGACTTGGTATCCATATTCTGGACAACGACCATCGCGTATGCACCCTTATTGAAGTCATCCATAAGAATGTCCTGACCCTGCATAGTTTCTATCTCATTCGGAAGATAATACAGAATATCGTAATTAACTCTTGTATTAAAGTATCCGATTGCAGATGGAATAAGAAGCAGGAAACTCAGAATAAGAATTGGAATTCTGAGTTTAACAATTACTTTTCCAAACTTTTCCATAACTCGCCTCATTTCTACGTCTGCGACGTAATTTTACTTTGATTGGACTGATAACCTCTCAATAATTAATAACTCTCTTAATTAATTACATTTATTATCAATTCAATACATATGACCGTCATCTCTCAAATATGACTTATGGTCATTTTCTTTGCAAGTGTTATTCTAGCACAAAATGACCGATAGTCAATACTCAAAATGACTAAAAGTCATTTTTTTATAGATTTTTTATTTTCAATATGGTAGAATATTAATTGACAGAATAACTAATATTATGCCTGCATTAGATTGGAGATTTTATGGGAAAACTTGAGAACAACAAACAACAGAAAAGGACTTCCCTCTTAGATACAGCTTTTAAGCTCTTTACAACGCAGGGTGTTTCCAAGACATCAATTGCCGAGATTTCTCAGAAAGCTGGAATTGCCAAGGGAACTTTTTATCTGTATTTCAAAGATAAATATGATATAAGAAATAAACTCATTTCTCACGAGGCAAGCAAGCTCTTTAAAAATGCAGTGAATGCATTAGAGCTTCATATAAAAGAACAGCAGATTAGTGACCCTTCGTTTACAATTACATTTACCGAGGAGATTATATTTATTGCTGACAACATAATTAATGTGCTTAACACCAACCAGACACTTCTTACATTTATATCAAAGAACCTGTCGTGGGGAATATTTAAAGAGGCTCTTACAACCAATGTCGCTGATGACGACATTAATTTTAAAGATATATACTATGAAATGCTTGAAGACTCTGGTCTTAACCTCAACGAGCCTGAGATTATGCTGTTTATGATTGTCGAGCTTATAAGCTCAACCTGCTACAGCTCAATCCTTTACAAAGAACCAGCTGATATTGACAGGCTCAAGCCTTATCTTTATAAGACCATTAAGGCAATTATTAATGAACATACAATAGAAGATTAGAAGATAAGAAATCCCCTTCCTTACCAGAAATATTATCTGACAAAGAAGGGGATTTGTACCACTCCACCTATAATTTTAAAATTTACTCTTAAATTTATTTTAGCTAAGACTCTCTTTTAATCACTCTTTTATATATGTTTTTAACATTTGTGTAACATTTTTTCTTTTAAGAACTAATTTCCCAGAAGCTTATTATATATATCCCTCTTAGATACGCCCCTGTCCCTGGCTGCTGCCTTCATAGCCTCTTTTTTATCAAGTCCCTGTGCTATATACATATCAACGTGTTCCTGCTCAGACATAGTAAGCCACTGTGCCTGTGCTTCCTCTTTAAGCTCATTTCTGTCTTTTCCAGCAATTACAAGAACATACTCGCCCCTTGGCTGGTTATTCTCATAATAACTGCACGCCTCTGCAAGCGTTGTAACCATACTATTCTCATAGCGTTTGGTAAGTTCCTTGCATATAGTAACTGCCCTGCTTCCTCCTAACACCTCAGAAAGCTCTTTAAGTGTCTTTAAAAGCCTATGTGGAGCTTCGTATATAATCATTGTTCTTGTTTCATCTTCAAGCTCTTTTAATATGTCTTTACGCTCATTCTTGTCCGCCGGAAGAAATGCTTCAAATGCAAAACGTCTTGTTGACTGTCCCGACATTGTAAGTGCCGTTATACACGCTGCCGCACCAGGAACTGATGATACCTTAATTCCTGATGCAAGTGCCTGCCTTACAAGCTCCTCTCCCGGGTCAGATATTCCAGGTGTTCCAGCATCAGTTATTACAGCGACTGACATTCCTTTAAGCATCTTCTCAACAAGCACCTTTGCCTTATCATACTTGTTATATTCATGATAGCTTGTCATCGGCGTATTAATCTCAAAATGATTAAGCAGCTTTATGCTGTTTCTCGTATCCTCCGCCGCAATAATATCAACTTCCTTTAATATCCTTAACACCCTGAACGTAATATCCTCAAGATTACCAATCGGAGTTGCACACAAATATAACTGCCCAACTCCGCTATTATTATGAAAGCCATTAAATTCTTCAAGTGCCTGCACACTATCATAATCAATATCTGTAATATTATCTTCCATACTGCTCCTCTCTTAAATTCATACTAATTGTACATTTTTAAAAGTTCTTCCGTGTAACTTCCATCGCTATTGTATACAATAAGTGGTTCTTCCACTATAAGCTGTGAACGTCCGCCCTTTACCGCCTCTATAAGCACCATATTAGCTGGCTTATCTATATGCGGATACACAAGCCTTATACGCTTTGGCTCAAGGTGGTTATTCTTCATAGAAGTAAATATATCTACAAGTCTTGATGGTCTGTGAACCATATACATATGTCCCTTAACCTTAAGGCACTTTGAAGCTTCCCTTACAACGTCCTCAAGACTGCATAGAAGCTCGTGTCTTGCGATTGCCTTGGCACTCTCAGGATTAACAATTCCGTGATTTTCATTCATATATGGTGGATTGCTTGTAACCACATTAAAAGAAGCCCCACCTAAAATATGTGAAGCTTCTTTAATATCACCTTTTACAATATTAACCTTGTCTGACAGACTATTAAGTTCAACATTTCTGACAGCAAGGTCATAACTGATATCCTGAATTTCCAAGCCTGTATACATACTGCCTGGATTTTTCGCCTGCATAAGAATTGGTATTACACCATTTCCAGTCCCCATATCAAGCACCTTCTGGTTCTTTCCGGCCTTCGCAAATGTAGACAACAACACAGCATCCATTCCAAAACAGAACACATCTGTATTCTGGATTAGTCTGAGATTATCCCTGCATAAGTCATCAATTCTCTCATTGGCATTAATACCTGCATTAATCTTAACATCAGTCATCATTAATATGGGCTTTTCCTTCCTTTTTCTCAAGCTCTTCGAGTTCTTTTAACTCTTTATCATCTATATTCATTCTGTCGTTTCTTCTCTTAGGCTTAAATCTAAGCTCAGCAACAGGATACTCTCTTATCTCTTTCTCATCTCCATCAAGTGTGACAATTACCTTAACAAGCTGTCTTAACACATTAACGCTTGATACCTCACCCTTTAACTTCTCAGGTGTAGTAACATAATCTCCCACATTAGGAAGGTTGCTGTTAAGCTCCTCGTAAGTTTCCTGCTCATTCTTAAGACAGCACATAAGTCTTCCACACACACCCGATATCTTTGATGGATTAAGCGATAAATTCTGTTCCTTTGCCATCTTAATTGACACTGGTATGAACTCTGGCATATATGTTGCACAGCACAATGGTCTTCCACAAGAGCCAATTCCGCCTAATATCTTAGTTTCATCTCTTACACCAATCTGACGAAGTTCAATTCTTGTCTTAAATACTGCTGCCAGATCCTTTACAAGCTCTCTGAAATCAATTCTTCCATCCGCTGTAAAGTAGAACAATACTTTATTATTGTCAAATGTATACTCAACCTTTATAAGCTTCATTTCAAGATTATGCTTCTTAATCTTCTCAAGACATATCTTATACGCTTCTTTTTCCTTTTCCCTGTTCTTAGCTTCCCTTTCATCATCATCAGGTGTCGATATTCTGATAATAGCCTTAAGCGGCTGTACAACTGCTGAATCCTCAACCTCTCTTTCACCAAGAACAACGTGGCCATACTCAATTCCTCTTGCTGTTTCAACAATAACGTGCTGACCAACCTCAACATTATACTGTCCCGGTGCAAAGAAATATATTTTGCCCACCTGCCTGAATCTAACACCAACAACTTTAGTCATCTATTTTTAATCTCCAATCCTGCCAAATATTAATTCCTAACATCAGCCAATTATTCACTAACTGCCTACATATCCTCTTTCATAGCCATAATAAGAAGTTCTATGCATAAGTCAAAATTAACATTGGCCTTAAGTCTTACCTTTACTTTATCTATAGAATTAAGTATATCCTGAATTCCTTCGTATGACATAACCTCAGCCTGCGATTTGATAAGCGAAATCTCATCACTAAATATAAGGTAATTCGTATCATTGGTACTCTTAAACATAAGCACGTCCCTGAACCACATAGCCATAAGATCAAGATAATCGTCTATTGTAAGCTTGTAATTAGTCACATCTTTAACAACTGCCATTATGTCTGCCGCCGTCATATCCTTCACATTCTTGATAACGTGCATAACATCATTCTTTAAATGTGCGAATTCCGTACTTTCTATAATAGTCTTAGCACGTCCAATCTTACCCTGTGCAAAATCAGCCGCAAACTTACGTTCATATTCTGACACGTCATAGTTATCCTTAAGATAATCCATAACTACGCTTTCCTTTAATGGCTTTAAATCAAGAAGCACACATCTTGATATAATAGTCTGTAAGAAAATGTCTGCGTTAGTCGTAAGAAATATAACAATACCATACGCTGGTGGCTCTTCTATAGTCTTAAGAAGTGCATTCTGTGCCTGCACTGTAAGCTTCTCAGCCTCATCTATAATGTATATCTTATAACGGCTTGAGTATGGTTTAATAAGCATATCTGATATTATCTGATCTCTTACATCATCTACACCTATACTTGCAGGCTTCTCGTGTCGTACCCATATTATATCAGGCTGATTGCCTGACTCTGTCTGTATACAGGAATGACATTTATTACAAGGCTTATTATCGCCTTCTGCCTCACACTGTAATGCTTTTGCAAATATCTTGGCAATCATCTTCTTTCCAGCACCAAGCCCTCCATTGATAATGTAAGCGTGTGATACCTTATCTAATTTAATTGCGTTCTGTAAATGCTCTTTAATTGTATCGTATCCATAAATATCTGAAAATGTGCTCATTATATACTCCAATCTTATGCTGATATATCAAGCAATAAACCCCTGATATCATCAATTCTTCCTACAATCTCAAGATGATTTTTCTCTTCTTTAACAAGTTCTCCTGCCAGCTCATCAAGATTCTTATCCACAAGTTTAACAATACCATATACTCTGTGTCTGCCTCGTCTATCAAGAAAGTTCTCTCTTGAGAACTTATGGGAACGGTTAACAACCTCGTTAAGAAATCCCTTAACAAGCTCCCTGTACTTTCGCATATCCTTAATATCCATATGCTTTGCAATCTTCCTTGGGCTGCTCAACCTGGACTGTCTTGCCTAACTTCTCGCTCCATAGC
>OHAQ01001671.1_pt1 | contig 17018 bp, 20 predicted proteins | sample 1577111 | NCBI WGS metagenome assembly OHAQ01 (sample SAMEA3541549, study PRJEB24748) | human gut metagenome | biome: human gut; feature: human-associated habitat; material: faeces | place: China | collected 2012 | reverse complement strand
CCTATTAATTCTATATCATTACTATCTATAAAGATAGTATCTTCTTCAGGTAAATAAATTACTTTTCTTCCTATAGAATACTTTTTTAAATAATTTATATTATTTTCTGTCTTAACAATATTATCATTATAATGACAAAGTAATGAATATCCAGATAAAACATCAAAACTACTTGTATCTTTTAAACCAATAATACTATTATCATCTTCATATTTACAAGTATCTATATCTTTACCAAATATAATTGCACCAGCACTTCCACCAAATACAACACCATCATTATCAATATATCTTTTAATTTTATCAAAACAATTATTTTCTTTAATATCCCTTAAAAGTTTATAAGTATTGCCTCCACCTATATAAATAGCAGAATAATTATCAAAATTCTTTTTATACAAATCTTCCCCACTAGTAACCATATCAATATTATTAATACCAATAATATTCATTTCTTCTTTTATCCATTCTAAACAACTATCATATTTTTCACTTTTCATTGCAAGTGGTATATATAATAAAGGCTTACTCTTATCAATCAAACTTCCAAACTTAATGGTAGCCTCTTTTATTTTTTTACCACTTCCACCGCCACATAAAAACATTCTCATGATTTATCACCTCTATTTTTTCTATTATTACCACCTACTAAATATCTAATTTTAAATTATAATTTATCTATCATTTCAAATATTTCAAAAACAACCTTTGTATCTTTATTAAAATCAGGTTTTATCTTTTTAAAGAAATTATAATGCTCTTTTCTCCAATCATCTAATGAATTATTTTCTCCTTCTAAAACAGCTAAATCCCAAGTAATATTTTTAAATGTAGTTATAATTATTTTCTTTGTTTGTATTAGACACACATCATTACCATTTATATCTGTTAATATTGAAATATCATTTTCTTTATACTTTTCATTGTCCTCATATAAATATGTAGTAGCGGTCTTTTTGCCTTCTAGTACAAGTTCAACCAATTGATTAGTATTAATACCAAATGTCCATCTTTCTAATTCGTTATTATCTACTTTTCTTTCTAAACTCGTCATGATATTAAGTCCTATTTCTTAATCAATTTCATATTTCCATCCTGGCTTCCAATCACCTGTCTTACGCCAGTCATTTTCATTTGCAGTCTCCCAACTTATATTTTTAGTAATAACCTCAAATGCCAGCTGAGGAGCCCTATGTGCTACAATACCTATTGTTTTACCTTTATATTCTTTTAGTATATCATTAATAAAACTTTGTACTCTTACTTCAACATCTTTTAAAGACTCACCATTAGGAAATGGTACATCAATATGATCTTCATAGACAATTAATTTCTTATCTTCACCATCTAAATCTCCATAATTACATTCTCTTAATCTTTTATCTTGAATTTTCTTAACATTAGGAAAAGCAATATTAGCACTATCTATTGCTCTTATTAAATCTGATGTAAATATAACATCAAACTTAATATCTTTATTAACATTTCCTAAATTAAGAGCTTGTTCTTTTCCAAGTTCATTAAGTTCTACTTGTTTCCAGCCAGAACACTTTTTACTAGCATTATCATAAGTAGTACCATGAACAAAATATATAAGTTCTGTTTTCATTTCTATACCTCACTAATCAATTCATTCAATTCATTTATTACCTCTATCACTACATATCTTAATAATATATTTATCATCTAGTATATAAACAGTATTAGTAAAACCAGCATTTACTTTTACACATTTCATATTACTATTTAAAATACCATTATCACTTATTATTTTATTTAAATATTCTTCCATCACTACCTCTTTTATCTAATCACCTATATAAAATCTATTCTTATCATTATTTAAAGTAATCTTATCTAAATAATCAATTCTATCTTTAATAGAAGCTCCTCTTAAATTATTCTCAATATCCTCAAATTCAGTAGTAGTACCATCTCTATTATAAATATATTTATCAGTATCATTATACTCATATTTTTCAATATCTTCATCTAAGAATCTATGACAATCATCATGAATAAAGAATATACCTTCTTTTATCTTTTTAGCAGGACTTCCACCATATATAGTATTTGAATTATATCTCTTATTAGTTATTAAACTCTTAGCCCCAATAACTGCTCCCGATCCTACCATAGCATTCTTTAATACCATTATTCCTTGACCAATCCAAACATGATCACCAATAAAAATACTTTTACTTTGATTTATTCTTTTCTTAGTATTAATATCATATATTATATGTGGATCTGCACTTCTAAAACAACATTCAGGAGCTATCATACAATTTTTACCAATAAACAAATTAGTTTGTTCAGATATAACTATCTTAACTCCTTTATTTATCCAAATATTCTTTCCAAAGTAAATAGTGGAATTATTATATAGTTTTATATCTACAGTTATCTTATCAGTAGTTTTACATAAATATACTAGTGAATTATCCCCTCTAAATTCTATACTAGAATTAACTAAAGTTATTTCATCATTAATATATAAAACATTATTACTACCTATAAACTTTACTTTAGAATTATCTAAATTAACATTACCTATTATTTTATTATTCTTTTCATCTACTATTTCTTTCATGATTTTCTCCTTTTCCACTTCAGCCTATAGTCTTCCGTGGTATGATAGAGCCTATATAATAGTCTCTATCATAATATTTTATTGCATCACACCATTCTCTATAAAATTTGGAACAAATTAATTTTCTTGTAGTATTTTTCCTTATTACTCAAATGCTACTAACAACTTCCTACTTTCTTATTTAAAACTTCATCTTCTATCCATAATATATCTTCAATAGATTTATCAATGTTAAATCTTCCATTTCCAACAGGATAAAATATCGAATAGCATTTATATTCTTTACCATTAATAACTTTTATAAATTCCTTTTTTCTACATAGTGAAACTGATGTTTTTTCTTTAAGAAAAACTGTACTAACCTGATTTCCAAATAGAATTATAACTTTAGGATTTACTATTTCTATCTCTTTTTCTAATAAATTTAAATACTTTTCATATACTGAATTTTGAATAGGTCTTGCATCTATTTGCGTACATTTACCTAAATTAGTAATAAACATTTTATTTCTTTTCATTTTGTCATATATCTTTTCGGCAAATTCTTTATCCCACTCATTTGCTTTTTTACTTTTAATTTCATTATATATATCAACATCAAATAAATTTGTTGCAACAAATAAATCCCAAATATTTTTGGTTCCAATCCATGGTGATCTAATGCCATTCCATGATGGTTCAAAAACAATATTTTTTGATGTTGGATTCATAAAAACAAAACATATATCCGGATTTGTATCACATCCACCAAAATTAATTGATTTTAATATTTTATCCCCATAGACTTGTTACATTTTCTCATATTCATTTTTTAAAGTTTCTAAGTTCATTTTATCTCCTAATTCTAAATTTTTTTTCTTTTTGTATCATCAAATTCATTAACAAAATTATTAAATTCTTTAAATGTTAATCCACTAGGTATAGAGTCTATTTCAGTTAATTTTCTAATATCTCCATGTTCCTTAAAACCACTAGTAATATCTTCTATTGCGCTTTCAACTGAATCATATTTATGAATTCCCCTTTTTGGCCTATTGGAATGTTCAAAATGATACCAACTATCATTATATTTAAATAATGCAAAACAATGCATTCTTATATCTTTATCAAAGTTTTCTTCTGTTTCATAACTTCTATAACAATATAATTTGCTTTCAAATCCCATTTTATCAAAGAAATATTTAATCATTTTTGCTTGTTCAATACATGTTCCTAACCCAACTTCTAACATTTTATCTATTGAACTAATTCTATAATTTTTTCTAAATCCTTTAAGGTTATTAAGATGTTTAAATCCTTGATTATCAATCCACCCATATTCAATATTAACATTCATAAAATCCATTAATTCCATTGGTGTCTTAACATCATTAAATGTAATTTCATCTTTTAAAGCTACTACTTTAGCACCAAAAATAACATCGTTTTTTAATTCTTCTAATTCTGGGTGTTTTACTAATTGTTCTAAAAAGTATACCATATCATAAATTGCCAACCTTTGATGTAAATTTGGATTACTTACTAATTCAGGATAATACTTTTCAATATATAACATTATATTTGTATAATCACTAGAATCAGTATATCGCTCTGTTTCTTCACTAGCAAACTTCCAAGGCTTTCTAATCATTCTATATAAAATATCCAATTCAAAATCCCTAGGGGCATACATTGATCTTTCAAAATCTATTAGTTTAATTTTATCATCATTATAAAATATATTGTCAAAATGTAAATCATTATGAATTAAAACAAAATCATTAGAATCTAAATATTTATTAAATTTAGAATACGCATAATCTAAAAGTTTTTGTTCTTCTTCATTAAAAATATTAAGATTCTTTGCTTGAATATATAGCGGCATAAACTTTTCTTGCATCGTTTTGGTCCAATCATATTTTTCTCCAATATTACTATGAATTTGTTTCATAGCATCACATAGTTGTTTAATTATATCTTCTCTTTGTTCTTCTGAAAAAGTATGCCATACATTATATAAAGAAACGCCATCTATCTTTTCAATAATTTCATAAAAATATGGAACATCTTTTTTATTTATACTTGAACAATATAGCTTTGGAATTAAATTATTATTTTTATTCGAATTATAAAAATCAATCTCTTTTTTAAATTCTTTCTCATTATCTTCATCAGTACATATTTTAACAATATATAAATCGTTAATATTATATATCGTATTCGTAAAGCCTATATTTATCTTATCTATTTTGGGATTAGTGCCAAATAAAGATTGATTTTGTTGTACTATTTTATTTATTATCTCATGCATTTTTGTTACCTCCTCATTTTTAATTAAAGCATACATTATCTTTATTCCATTATACCATTCTCTATAAAATAATGTTTACCTACAAAATCTATATCATTATCTTTTATTCTAATAAATGATTCATTAGGTAATCCCACTATTCTAGCATATTTACTAACTTCAAATACTTCATCCATATATTCTTTATTATCAATATCGAAGTGAGGATATATATTTAAATCAATAAAACCAAGTCCTTGATAATCTACTAATTCATAATTCTTAAAATCATCTTTATATATTACTCTATCCGTTTGATTCATAGCACCTGCGCTAATACCAATAGTAATACCATTTCTATTCCTTAATATATTAAATAAGTTATATTCTATAATAGATTTCATTTCTAATTCAGGACTACCACCCATTAAATAAACTATATCTGTTTTTTCTATATATTTATAAACATCTTCTTTAGATACTCTATTATCTATTAAATGTACTTCTTTAAAATTAATATCTATATTTTTAAATACATTAACTATTTCTTTAACCTGAGTATCATTTCTTTCATATTCATCAAATAAACTAGCTATAAAAGTAATAGACATATTATTCTTAATATCTTCTTTAATATACTTCTTTTGATTATCATTAAAACCTTTATCTCTATCTATTCTACTAAACATATAATTAATTTTCATGATTATCCTCTCTTCTTAACACTTTCTCTTTATTATAATTGTATTTTTTATATAAACTTTCTTTATCTTCTATATCTAATATAGGAATATTTTTTGCTGATAACATAAATATCGAAGTAGCATGATCTTCTTGTTGTAAATCATATAAACTTTCTTCAGCATAATAATTATCTTCTTCTTCATATCTATTTCCAGGATATTTAAACATAATAATACCTGTATTTATATCAGTATCTGGTAATTTATAATCATCATTTAATTCTTCACTCATAAGATAATATCCGCTTTGAAAATTATATCTAGTAAGCATATATCTATCTAAGTTATAATATTTATCTAATATCTCTAATGCTAATTTATTATTAATATTCTTTCTTCTTACATAAGATAATATTTTCCATACAGTAAATGTTGGTATATTCTTTAAATGCATATTCTTGTTTCTCTTCTCTTCTAAAGCATTTATCATATTGTTAAATCCTTCTAAATAAACTGGACTATTTTTTACTCCTTCAATATGTTTATATAATCCTGTTTCTTCTAGAGGTAAATTTCCTAGTAAAAAGTCTTCATATAAATCTACTATTTCAGAACTAACATCTTTAAATAAATAATATTCATAAGTACTTCCATCAACATTCTTAATAGTAGTCTCTACATTATTAATAATCATTTTATCAGCAGATAACTTTTTATATTCTCTTTTTAACTTCTCTAATTCTTGTTTTCTTTTATTTGGTTTAACTTCTACTATATTAATACACATAGCAAGTATTAATTCTTTATTCTCATATAAATAACTATATCTTCTTATTAATTCTTCTTTAATATTCATAACTATCTCCTTTAATAATATTATTTTATCATGATATATTATCAAAGTAAACATTTTATAATTTATTTAAAATAATCATCACGAGTAATAGAATAACTAATTAAATCTACTTGCTTTTTAGTAACTTTATCATATACTCTTTTTCTAAGAATACCTTCATACTTCATTCCTACTTTTTCTAATACTTTTCCGCTAACAGAGTTTCCTTCTACATAATAAGCATATATAGTTTCCACTCCTACTTCTTCGAAAAAGAACTTTATTATTCTAGTTAAAGCCTCAGTACCATATCCTTTATTCCAAAAGTTTCTTCCGTAGCAGTGTCCTATTTCTACTGTATTATTATTGACATCAATATCTACTGCTCCAATTGTTCCAATAGGGACTCCTTCCTCTTTAGGTATTACCATCCAGTTATAAAAATTATCTTCCTTATAACTATTTTCTAAATAATTAAGAAATTTTATCGTATCTTCTTCTTTTTCATAAGCATCCCATCTTAAATACTTAGTTACCTCTTTATCATTAGCCCAATTATTAAACATAGCATTAGAATCACTAGTACTTGCTTTTCTAAATAGAAGTCTATTAGATTCTAACTCTACTGTTCCTATATTATTCATATTAATCTTCTCCTTTTCTTTCTTCAATTTTACCATCTTCTACTACAAAATAATTATTAATATAATATATTTCATTATCTTTTATTACTATACATGAATCATTAGGTAAACCTATTATTTTATATTTATAAGAACTATCAATTATTTCATTTACTTGCTTTCTATTATTAATATCAAAATGAGGATCAATAGTTATATCAGTAAAACCTAATCCTTCATAAAAGAATGTCTTATCATAATCATCATCTTTAGAATAATACCCTATCTTACCTAAATTCATACTACCCGCAGATATTCCAAGTAATACTTTATCTTTAAATAATTTTTTATAATCTATTCTCTTAATTATATCTAATTGTATTAAAGGATTACCACCAAATAAATATATAATATCTACTTTCTTTATTATATTTATCATATCGTCAACAGAAGCCCTTCCATCTATTAAATAAAATTCTTTAATACTATTAAACATATTTCTTATACCCATCATATCACTAGTACCATCTATTAAAGTATCATTCTTACTATAATCATCACTAGCACATATAACAGCCATCCTATTATATCTATCTAATTCTTTATTTATAACTTCCTTTATTCTAGAATTAAACCCTTTTACTTTATCATAGCCACTAAATAATATTATCATAACATCACCTACTTTTTCTTACATTTATTTAAAACAATTAACGGTATCTTCATCTCAACTTCAGTTAAACCAGCATGCGTAGATTTATGAATATGGCCAACATTTCTATATTTAAAATATTTATTACTATAGGCTAAAGCAAAATAATCTCCTAGTGAATCTCTAAAGTATTTATGTTCAGTACCGTTACCTAATAACTTACTATTAATAAGTTCTTCTTTAGTCATTAATACAAAATAATCGCTAAAGTATTTATTAAATAGATAAACAAATTCTTCCTCTCTACCATCTTTTATTTTAAAACTACATAATCTTCCTTCAAAAAAAGTATCTCCATCAAGAGTATCAAATATATCTTTATAATCTTCTAATATAATAGTATCACAATTAATATGACCATGATCCGCTACTACAATAAGTAATGTATCATCAGATATAGTATTATATAATTCTTCTACTTTTTTATTAATCAATTCAAAATAATCTCTAGTCTCTTTACTATCGATACCAGTAATATGCATAGTAGTATCTGGTTCAGGATTATATACATAAATATAATTTTTATCTTTAACATTTAAACTACTTTTAATTTTACTTATCATATCATCGATATCTTCATATTTATTTTCATTAAACGAAGCAATTAATTTAGCATAATGCTTTCCATCTTCATTTATTAATTCACAAATATCTTTATATGGAAAATATTTTCTAGCTAGTGATACACTATCAGCATCTATATCAGTATCTTTAATTTTATTAGTAAACATTGTTACTATTTTATCCTCTTTTTTAAAATATAAATCCCAAGCAAGCCAACCATGTTCCACTGGTGTAAGACCAGTAAGCATTGATGTAGTTGAAGCAGTTGTAGTCGCTGGTACTACTGAAGATATTTCTTTTAACATATTTCTATAAAGAAAACTATTTTCTCCTAATATTTTTTTTATTAATCTTGAGCCCATTCCATCAAATAATATAACTACTACATTTTTTGGTTTATATTCTTCTAATATTTTGTCAATATCACTTAAAGTATTATGATAAACATCAAGTTCAAAATATCTCCTAATACTAGATGCTAAACTAACAATACTATTATCATATTCTGGTAATATAAACTTATCCATTTTATCCACTTCCTTTCTTTTATTATTCATAGTTATTTAAAACTACTGCTAATTCTAGAGCAATTAATAATACCTCTTTCTTTTTATCAATATTAGTAGGACCTTCTATACTTCTTTTGTCCCATACAGTACTATCTAAATTATCACCTGCATAATAAAAAGTAAAATATTTCATATTTAATCTTTGACAAACCGAAGCAATTACTGTACCTTCCATTTCTACACAGACTGCTCCATTATCTTTAAAGCATTTTATTTTATCTTTTGTCTCTCTATAAAAGGCATCAATAGTCCAAGTATAACCTTCAGTATAATCAAAATTATATTCATTTAATATCTTAATAAAATCTTCTTTATAATCAGGATTAATTTCTATTGTTTCACTAGGTGAAACATAATGATAACTGGTTCCCTCATCTCTAAATCCTTTAGTAGGAATTATAATACTACAATCTTCTATTTTAGAATCAAGTACTCCGCAATTACCAAAAATAATAACTTTTTGAACACCAGCAGAATATAACTCCTCAATATCCCCAGCAATCCAAGGTCCACTTACACCAGCCATAAAGAAAACTATTTCTATATCTTTATATTTTATTATATAGATATTTCTTTCCATATTAGCACAAGAAAAATATCCAACTTCAAGTGCACTATACTTTTCTATAACATCATCAAATAAATGTCTAGAAAATACTCCTACTGCAACACTAGGTAACTTAATATTTTTATCTTGTCCTTCTCTAAATTTAATACCATGAGCCTTAATAAATCCTTCTTCTTCACTAAACTTAATCATTTTATCCACTTCCTTTCTTTTATTAATATCACATATAGAAAAAACCGAAGGCAACTATTCCATATAAGAATAGGGTTCTATAATATTTAGTGGGTGTCAAAAAATATCCACTAATTTTATTTAATAAAAAAAGTGCATGATTTAAACCAATTCTTTGATATAATAAATTTGAACAAAAAACAAAGAAAGAAGGTTTTAAATCATGTCACAAGAATATTGTATACTAAATTTACTAAATATTGAAGACAAAAATATAAATTTGACACAAAATTTTTATAAAATAGAAAGGTTTGGTGATATTTACTATAAAGTCATTGAGGCAAAACTAACATATAAGCCAGAATTTTGTCCTAGATGTGGTTGTATATTTAACAATGAACAAACCTATGAAAAAAATGGCTTTATCACATCTGATATATTGATGTTAGATGTTTGTAATCACGGATGTATTTTAAGATTACATAAGCAAAGATTTCTATGTCACTGTTGTAATAAAAAGTTTATTGCAAAAACAAAAATCGTTAACGATGGTTGTTTCATATCTAACCAAGTTAAATATGCTATTGCATTAGAACTTAAAAAGAAAATCTCTGAAGTGGATATTGCACATAGATTTAGAGTCTCACCAAATACTGTGGAAAGAGTTATTGACTCTTATTATGAAGGTAAGAAATTATATAAAAATTATTTACCCGAGATTTTATCTTTTGATGAATTTAAATCTGTTAAATCAGCTGATGGGGCTATGAGTTTTCATATGTGTGATGGTAAAACTGGTAAGACAATTGATATTGTTGAAGATAGAAAACTTAATAATTTAATGAGATACTTTTCTTATTATACTCATGAAGCAAGAAGTAAAGTTAAATTAATTGTTATTGATATGTATTCGCCTTATGTTTCTCTTATTAAAGTAATGTTTCCAAATGCAAATATTATTATTGATAAATTTCATTTAATTAATTTAATTTCAACATCGTTAAATAAAACAAGAATCAAAATTATGAAAAAAGATAAAAAGAATTACAATAAGCTTAAAAGATATTGGCGTTTACTATTAAAATCCCAAGATGAACTAGATAATACTAGATGGAAAAAATATTGGTGTTTTGACAAAATGATGACGCAGTCTGACGTAGTTGATTATTTAATAAATATAGACAAAGAATTAAATAAAACATATGAAGTATATCAATCATTACTTTATTCATTAAAACATAATGAATATCATTTGTTAGAAACAACCTTAAGTGAACAACATAACAACATATCAGAATACATGAAAACATCAATAAAAACTCTAAAAATTTATTTACTACATATCAAAAACACATTATCTAATCCATATCATAATGGCTTCGTTGAAGGTAATAATAATTTTATCAAAGTATTAAAAAGAATAGCCTTTGGTTTTAGATCATTTAAAAGATTTAAAGCAAGAATAATGATATGCAAAAATTTATTATATATTAAAAAAGCCAATGCTTATTAAGCATCAGCTTCGTTCAAATTTCTTTATCATTTTTGGTTTTCACCCATTATTTGACAAAGAACCAAGAATAGTGACTCCGGATTTTATTAATTATAAAATACGTGTAGGCTTTACCCCGAGATAGCTCTATATATCTCCTCACTTGTTATAACTATATAATTTATTTTATGTTTTGTCAATCATTTATTACACTTTTGTAAATTATTTAATATATTGTATTATTCCTTGAGGTGAAAAAATTCACTTCAAGAATCAATAGTCTTCTTTAGTTAATTTAAAACTTTTAATTCATCAAGCATCAAATTTTTAATAAAATCAATATCTGTAAAAAATAAATCTAATCCACTTGCTTTTAAAGAAAGCATATACTCAAAATCATCAATGATTTCTCTTTCGACAGCAGAAGCAATTTTAACTACCTTACCATCAACAGTATGTCTACTTTGAATATATTTTTCTAATGTAGGAAAGGCATTCTGAATTAATATAGCCTGTTCTCTACCAGCAATTCTTTTGATCAATATTGTTTTACAAGAACCATACTTTTTTTCTTTTTTAGCAATAATAGTTCTGTACTTATCTACCTTTGTACTTAATGGTATAAACCATAAAATTTCTTTATATTTAATTGCTAAATATGATGGTCTAGAATGACCATTTTCATGATTTATCATTAATCCTTTTTTATTAATTTGATCAAAGAATTCATCTTTAATATGATATAAATAACCAGTCTGAACTTTCATGTGAATCAACTCCTTAGTACTATATTATCATAAAAGAAAAGAAAACTCTACCTTTAGATAGAAGTTTTCTTACATTTACAACCGAGATCATTTATTGCTCGCACCACTCGGAAGCGATTAACATTTCACGACTAGGATCATTTATTGCTCGCACCACCTAGAAGCGATTAACATTTATCACTAAGACATTCCTTCGAATGCAATAATAATATACTATATTTTATGTAAAAAGTCAATTGTTTATGCTGAAAAAACTTCTAATTAATCTGTGTTATTGGTTATTTTATTGGTATCAATTCTTATAATTACGCATTCTACTTCTTTATTAAATTTATTGGCTGTAGTTTTTTCATATATTTCAAATCCTACATCTAAGAATAGTTTCAATGCTTTTTCTCTACTTTTTTCAAAAGTATCATATAAGTATTTTATATTATTTTTATTTGCTTCTTTTATCAGTAGTTTAAGGGCTGGTTTTGAATATCCTTTACCTCTATATTTATCTTCTATTAAAATACCACAAGCATATATATCCTCATCTTTATCATATTGGTAATTTACATATCCAACATATTTATTTAGGTCTTTGTCTTTGATATATGCGAAATATCTATTTTCTTTGATTCTTCTATTTTGAACTTCTTGCCATTTTTCTTTAGGGAAGTCAATGCACCCTGTATCATAATGATAACCATTATACATAACTTTGTAGCCGGCATTATAATTCATTGTTTTTGGTTCACTTTCTAGTTTTTGCTCATAGGAATATTCTTCTAATTTTGGTATTATTAATTCTATATTTTTCATTTTTTCTCCTTTTTATATTTAAATATATTTTATCATAGAGACTACAGGCTCTATGATACCTAATGAAGACTTAAGATTAACTTAAGGCTTCATAGGCTATTATGAATTTAAAGATTCAGTCTCATAAAGATTTCTATATATCTTACAACTATTTAATAATTCCTTATGTGTGCCCGCTGCTATTACCTTACCACCATCAACAACATGAATAATATCAGCATCCATAATCGTAGATAATCTATGAGCCACTATTACAATAGTATGATCATTAACTAAATTATCAATAGTCTTCTTAATATAATCTTGAGAATTATTATCTAAAGCTGAAGTCGCTTCATCAAATAAAATCACTTCACTACCCTTAGATAAAGTTCTAGCAATAGATAGTCTTTGTTTTTGACCACCAGATAAATTAATACCAGACTCTCCTAATACAGTATCATACCCTTTAGGTAAAGACATAATATAATCATCTAAGTAAGCCATCTTAGAATATTCTCTTATCTTTTTAAGAGATATATTCTTATTAATTAATTTAAAATTTTCTTTAATAGTTCTATTAAAAACAAAAGGTTCCTGTCTAATTATTGATATATGTTTCCTTAATTCATCTTCACTTAAGTCTTTAATATTAATACCATCTAACAATATCTCCCCACTAGTAGTATCAAATATTCTAGTAATTAAATTAAATAAAGTACTCTTTCCCTGACCAGAAGCTCCTACTACAGCAATCTTCTTATTAGGTTCAATCTTTAAACTAAAATTATTTAATATATTACCCTCATCAGGATAATTAAAATTAACATCTTTAAATTCAATTACCCCTTTAACATTAACTAACTTCTTATTACCAAACTCTTCATCTTTATATAATCTATTCTCTAATATATCATTTACTCTTGATATAGATACACTAACCTTCTGATATGTCTGAGTTAAATCATTAATATTCTCCATTAACCAAGTAAACCTATATACATAATAAGTCATAGCAATAAAGAAAGTTAAACTAATCATCTTATAATATAATAATATAACACAAGTAGCAAATACTGAGCATTCTAATATAGACTTTAATAATCTAGTCTTTATATTAAAACTCTTCTGAATATCAATCTCTTTACTAGATTTATTATATATATCCTTAATAATACTAGTCATATCACTAATTAAATTATTTTTAATACCTAATGTTTTAATTTCTCTTATACCTCTAATAGACTCCGTAGTTAAAGAAGTAAACTTATCTTGCTCTTTTCTTCTCTCTTTATGTATATCTTTAAGTAATGGATTATATTTCTTTAATATTAAGAATAATATCGATACAATACCTACTATCTCTAATCCTATTATCCAAGAATTAATAAATACATAAACTATAACAATTATTGATGCCACTAGTGATGATATCATATTAAGTAATCTACCAAAAGCAAAGCTTAAAGTATCAGCATCACTTGTAATTCTATTTATTATTTCTCCTGATGACATCTTTTCATAAGCAACAGGAGGCAAACATAATGCTTTCTTATATGTATAAAAACCTAGTTTTCTAGTTAATTTACTCTCTTCTTTATATAATATAGAATTAGCATAATGTAATATTACTCCATCCATTGTTATTTCTAATACAAAATATATCCCTAAAAATATTAAAGCATTCTTAATATCTAACATAGTTATCTCTTCTACTACTTTACCATTTAAATATCCAGTAAATACTTCACATATACCAGACATAAATATAATTATACTAGCAAATATTAATTTATTTAAATCTTCTTTAACTAACTTAAGTAGAGGTCTAAATTCTTTCAAACTCTTCATCTTTACACCTCCAAATAAAAGAACTACTTATTTATAAAGTAGTTCCAATTTAATATAATTAATTATTTTTACTTATTACAAAGTATGTGAAAAACATAAAAGAATCCCACTTTTCTCTAAAACTACTCTATCACTATTAAAAATATTTAAACTTAAAGTTCTCATCTTCATGATTTTCACTCCTCTCTCTTTAAATTCAACCTAACTATATCATATTATTTTATGTATGTCAACCTCTTTTTGTTACATTTATTTTTTTATATGCCACTTCAGCCTATAGTCTTACGCGGTATCTCGTAAGCCTACTTTAGTCTTCCTCATAGCATTTTTTTAGTTTATCTAATAATTCTTCTAATATACTATCCTCTACTATCTTAGTAATAGCAAAACACTTCTTACCTAAATCTTTAAATGAAGCACCAGAATGATATAATACTTTATTATCTATTATAATAAACCTATCATGAAATATATTAGTATTTATTATTTCTATATTACTATATTGTTTTTCATACTTCTCTTTAGAAATATCATCTATATTTTCTGTATATATTTTTACTTTAACATTAATATTTCTAATAATATCAAATAATTTTTTACCAGCATAATTATCTATTATAATCATTTCTTTCTTTGCTTTAGATAATATATCTATAAGTAATGAATATGCATCATATATCTGTCCTTCATAAAAAATATGATTATTACTTTCTTTTGGAGTTAATTTATCTAGTATTAAATTAATTTTACTATCGTGTTCTAATACTAATTTGTTAATATATTTTTGTTCTATCAGTGAAGTATTTATTATCTTTTTCATTACTACGAATGCATCCATTATTGCAATTGTTATCTTTGTTGCTTCTTTACTTTTTAAGATCGTAGCAAGCATATATACACCTTGCTCGGTAAAAACTCTGGGATTTTTATACTTACCTCCACGTTTTTCTATTTTTTGGTCGAAAGTTTCGACCAAAAGATTATCACTTTCGTTATCAGAAAGCTTAAAGCAATATCTTTCAGGAAACTTTTCTATATTATTTTTAACTGCTTCATTTATTCTTTTTGTTTCTACATTATAGAGTTTAGCCAAATCAGAATCTAACATTACTTTTTTACCTCTAATTTCATATATCATATTTTCTATCTTTATATTATCGCTTACAACTATATTGTTCATCACATCATCCTTTCAGTATTTTCTAATAAAAGATATGGCTCTTTTATCATTGTCTTATCGTTTATGATAATATAAATACTTGTTGATGTCAATATAAAAATATCTACTTGTTAATTAATTTCTTTACATAGATATTCCTTGGACCCCTTTTAAAACTTCTACTACCAGTTAAAACAAAATTATCTTTAATTAAATTATTAATAGAATATATATTATCTGGATGAATAGTCCCAATAGCAATCTTATAACCTTTACTTTTAACATATTCATCTAGATATTTTAACATTTGATACTGAAGGTTATTACCAACATACTTAGGATTAACAAACATTGGTCCATAATCTATAACTTCTTTATAATCAAAATCTAAATCAAATTTTACCATATCTTCTTCATTAGAAGGAATACTCATCATAGAACATACAAAATCATTATTTAAATAATATAGCCATATTTTGGTTCCGTTATCAAGTAATTCTTTTAAATCTTCCTTAGTGAAGTCTCCTAACCACTCAGGATACTGCATATTACTTTTAGTATATTCACGATATTCTATATATTTATCTAAATTAATATTATTATCTACACACTTTAAATCTTCTAACTTCATAACATTACCTCAATTTATTTTCTTAATATCAATTAAACCTCTAGTATGATACCCATGTTTTTCGTAAAAGTTAATTCCCATTTTATTGTAGGCAAATACTTCAATAGAAATATATTCACAGCCGATACTTTTAAAATACTCTTCTATTTTATTCATAAGTAAAGTACCAATACCACTACTTCTTACTTTCTTAGATACTACTAACTCTGTTACTTCACCACATTTAGGACATTTATAATCTAAATAATCATATTCATCATAACACCTTAAACATCCCATTATTAAACCTACTACTACATCATTATCTATTGCTAGATAACATTTGCCATTATTATTATTTACTTTTTCTAAATCTAACATAGCCATCTTATCACGATATTCAGGATGTAACTGATCTAGATTATCTCCATCAATACTAAGAATATATTCTTCTAGTTCTACTAGTAAATCTTTTACATCTTCTAAATATCTATCTTCATATTCAATTATTTTCATTATATCTCCTTTTCCACTTCAGCCTGTAGTCTTCCGTGGTATGATAGAGCCTATTCTAGTCTCTATCATAAAATTTTATTTATTATTTTTATACTTATTTTTTTATCATTAACATAATAATGAGTATCATTATCATTAATATTCTTTAAATATATACTTCTTCCTATCGGACTATTTAATGATATTTCTTTAATCTTAGCATTATTATCTATCATATATTTACCAGTTAATTTAATAGTATATTCTTCGA
>OHAQ01001668.1_pt1 | contig 17031 bp, 18 predicted proteins | sample 1577111 | NCBI WGS metagenome assembly OHAQ01 (sample SAMEA3541549, study PRJEB24748) | human gut metagenome | biome: human gut; feature: human-associated habitat; material: faeces | place: China | collected 2012 | reverse complement strand
TGTCGACATATGGGCTTGCCTCCTGTGCCGTTTTCTTTCAGTATAGAGGATAAAGCCCGCTTTAATCAAGGAAAATCTGCTGCAAGCAGCATGAAATATTGAAAAACATACAAGGGGGAATTTTGGTGGTTATCCGAAACGAGGCTTCTGCCGCAATCTGGAACGCCTGCGGGATATTCTGGGGGAGCTGGAAAAGCGGGTTGGACCCCTGAAACGCGACAGCGAAAAGGCGGAGCAGTTCCTGGCATATTCCGAGACCCGCAAGGGGCTGGAAATTACCCTGTGGGTGGATTCAATCCGCCGCGCACAGGATACGGTGCGGGACCAGCAGCGCAAGTATGAGGCGGCGGAAAGCGACTATGCACGCATTTCCCGCCAGCTGGATGAATTTGACACCCGCACCGAAGCCCTGCGCGCCGAAGCCCAGCAGCTGATGCTGCAGGTGGAGGAAGCGAACGCTGAGATCCGCACCATTACCGAGCAGAACGCCGGGAGCGAAAGCCAGCTGGCAGTTTTGCAGAACGAAACCGAACACGCGAACGAGCAGATCCGCAGCGCCAGCGATGAGCTGACCCGCGCCGGGGAAGGCGCAAAGGGGATTGCGCAGGAAGCGGACGAGCACAAAGCGGAAATCACCCAGCTGCAAACCGTGCTGCAAAATCTGGATGCCGAGGCGGACAAGCTGCGCCAGCAGCTGAACACGCTGGAACAGCAGGCGCTGCAAAGCGGTGAGCGGCGGGAGATTGTGAGCGCCGCCATGGCCCGCATGCAGCAGAATGCCACTGCCCTGCAGGTGCGGGGTGCGGGGCTGCAATCCGCCGTGGAAGCGGCCCGCGCCCAGCTGAACGGCCTGAAAAACCAGGAAGCCGCCGCGGGTGATGTGGCACAAAAACTGACCGAGGAACGGGACGCTGCTGCCGAGCACCTGAAAGAGTGCGAGGAAGCCGTGACCCGCAACGATAACATCCGCTCCGGCTTAAAGCTCAAGCTGGAAAGCCGTCGCCGCCAGCAGGCGGAAGCCGCTGAAGCTTTGCAGAAGGCCGCAGCGGATAAAAACAACACCGCCCAGCGCATCCGCATTCTGGAGGATCTGGAGCGCAACATGGACGGCTATCAGCAGAGCGTAAAAGCCGTCATGCGCGCCGCGGGCGGTGGGCGGCTGCGGGGCATCATCGGTCCGGTGGCCGGTATCCTGAGCGTGCGCAAGGGGTACGAAATCGCGATTGAAACGGCACTTGGCTTTGCGCTGCAGAACATTGTGGTGCAGGACCAAGGCTGCGCCCGCGCGGCCATCACCTTTTTGAAGGAAGAACGCGCCGGACGCGCAACCTTCCTGCCGCTGGATACCGTGCAGGGCAGCCGATTCAATGGCCGCCTGACCGGCACGGCGGAGGTGGCCGCCGACCTGGTGGAGACCGCCCCCCAGTACCAGCATATTATTGATAACCTGCTGGGCCGCATTATTGTGGTGGAGGATCTGGGCGAAGCGTCGGTGGTGGCCAAAAATCTTGGCTACCGCAACCGCATTGTCACAATGGACGGCCAGGTCATCAACGCAGGCGGTTCCTTTACCGGCGGTTCCACCGCGCGCAGCGTGGGTGTGTTCAGCCGCAAGCAGGAACTGGACGAACTGCGTGCCAAGGTGCTGAAACTGGACGAGCGCCGCGCAGCAGCCGAAAAGGAAGCCGCCGCCCGCAAAGCGGAGGTGGATAACCTGACCGCCCAGCTGGCCGGTGCCGAGAGCGAGGGCATGACCGCCGCTGCGGCCCGCCTGAAAGCCGAGATGGAGCTGGATCAGCTGAACACCGCGCTGGAAGAGGGCAAGAATGCTGCCGCCCACCGCGGGCAGGAGATCGCCGCGCTGGAACAGCAGCTGCGGGAGAACACTGCGGCCGCCGCCCAGGCAGAAAACGCCCGCAAACAGGCGGAAGCCGAGATTGAAACGCACCGCAAAGAGCTGGAAAGCCTGGGCGCTTCCACCAGCGATGTGACCCGCCAGCGGGAAGAAGCATCGCAGAAACTTTCGGATAACCGAATGCAGAAGCTGCGCACCGAGAAGGACCTGAGCCTGCACGAAGCAGCGCTGGAAACCCTGAAAGGCCGCAGCGGCGAAGCCGAAGCCCGCGTGCGGGAATTGCAGGCCAATGTGGCCGCCGCCAATGAGCGCATTGCCGCCAATGAGCTGCGCGCCAATGAAATCAAGCGAGCCAGCGAAGAAAACAAACAGAAGATCACCGCGGCGGAGGAAACCATCCGCAAGGCGAATGCCGAGCGCATGGAAAAGGAAGCCGCTGTGACCCGCCTGACCCAGGAAAACCGCACCCTGACCGATGAGCGCGAGCGGATGAGCGGCGAGATGGCCCGCCTGGCCGAGCGCAAGACCGCGGCGGAAACTGAGCTGAACACCACGGCATCCAAGCTGTGGGAGGAATACCAGCTGACCGAAGCCGAGGCGGAAAAGCTCTGTGTACCTTTTGCCAATGTGGCAGACCTGCGCCGCCAGGTGGCCGAAGTGCGCGGCAAGATCCGCGCGCTGGGCAACGTGAATGTGGGCGCGATCGAAGAGTACAAGGAAGTTAAAGAACGGTACGACTTCATGAAAGCACAGGTCACCGATGTGGAGAAATCCCGCGCGGAGCTGAACCGAATGATTGCCGAGCTGTGCAGCGAAATGCAGGAGATGTTCACCGCCAGCTTTAAGGAGATCAACCGCAACTTCGGTGCGATCTTCCGCGAGCTGTTCGGCGGCGGTTCGGCGAGGCTCTATCTTTCGGATGAGAACGATGTGCTGAACTCCGGCATTGAAATTCAGGTTTCGCCCCCCGGCAAGGTCATCAAAAACCTGTCGGCTCTGTCCGGCGGCGAACAGGCGCTGGTGGCCATCAGCATTTATTTTGCCATTCTGGCCGTCAACCCGTCGCCGTTCTGCATCCTGGACGAAATTGAAGCTGCACTGGACGATGTGAACGTTACGCGCTATGCGCAGTATCTGCGCCGCATGACCGAACGCACCCAGTTCATCGTTATCACCCACCGCCGCGGCACCATGGAAGCAGCTGATGTGCTGTACGGCGTGACCATGCAGGAGGATGGTGTTTCCAAGATCCTGCGCCTTGACCTTGAAAACGTTTCCGCTGATCTGATCAGTTAATTCAAAGGAGGAACCGCCATGGGATTCTTCGATATTTTTAAGAAAAAGAAGAAAATGAGCGATGGCCTGGAAAAAACCAGAACGGACTTTTTCCAGAACATCGTCAACACCTTGACCAGCTCTGTTATTGATGATGACCTGTATAATGATTTGGAAGAGCAGCTGATTCTGGCCGATGTCGGCCCCAGCTGCGCGGTGCGTTTGGTGGACGAGCTGCGCGATGAGGTAGAGATCAACGGCCTGCATACCGGCCAGGAAGCGCTGGATGCCCTGCGCGATATCATCCGCCGCGAGGTAAGCCCCAAAACTGACCTGGACCTGAGCGGCAAACCGGCGGTTATTCTGGTTGTGGGCGTGAACGGCGTGGGCAAAACCACCACCATTGCCAAGCTGGCTTATCTGTACAAGGATCTGGGCAAGCGGGTCATGCTGGCGGCAGGCGATACCTTCCGCGCAGCGGCCAGCGAACAGCTGGAAACCTGGGCCGACCGTGCCGGGGTGCCGCTGGTCAAGGCGGGCGAGGGCGCTGACCCCGCAGCCGTGATTTTTGATGCGGTCAAATCCGCCACGGCCCGCGGCTATGATATGGTCATTGCCGATACCGCAGGCCGCCTGCACAACAAAAAGGGCCTGATGGACGAACTGGCAAAGATCAGCCGCAGCGTGAAAAAGGCCAGCCCGGATGCCAGCCTGGAAGTGCTGCTGGTGCTGGATGCCATTACCGGTCAGAACGCCATCAGCCAGGCGCAGGAGTTCTGCCGCGCCGCCGGTGCCACCGGCGTTGTGCTGACCAAGCTGGACGGCACCCCCAAGGGTGGCTGCATCATCGGTGTGCACGAAAAGCTGGGCCTGCCCATCCGTTTTGTGGGCGTGGGGGAAAAGATCGACGACCTGATCTTCTTCTCCGCCACCGATTTTGCCGAAGCCCTGCTGCCGGAGGTTCCGCAGCATAAAAAAGAGGAAACGGAGCAGGCAGGGGAGGAACAGGCATGATCGTTTGTGCAGCTACCAACAATGCGGGCAAGCTGAAAGAGCTGCGCCGCATCCTGACCCGCTGCGGCCACGAGGTAAAAAGCCTGCGGGAACTGGGTGTAACCCTGGACCCGGAGGAGACCGGAACCACCTTTGCGGAAAATGCAAAGATTAAGGCCGAAGCCTTTTGCAAGGCAACCGGCCTGCCCACCGTGGCGGATGATTCCGGCCTGTGCGTGGATGCCCTGAACGGGGCACCCGGCGTGTACAGCGCACGCTATGCGGGTGAGCACGGCAACGATGCCGCCAACAACGAAAAGCTGATGGCAGAGATGCAGAATGTGCCGGTGGAACAGCGCGCCGCCAAGTTCGTTTCGGCGGTCTGCCTGATCCTGCCGGATGGGCGGGAGCTGGTTGTGACCGGCGAATGCCCCGGCAGTGTGGCCCTGACCCCGGCGGGCGATAACGGTTTTGGGTATGACCCGCTGTTTGTCCCCGATGCCGTCGGCCTGCCCGGCGGCGGCACGGTACCCAACACGGCACACCGCACCTATGCCGAGCTGGCCGATGCCGAAAAAGACGCCATCAGCCACCGCGGCCGCGCCATGGAAAAGCTGGAAGCCGGGCTCGCCGCATTTTTGGGCGAATGAGCCGCAGAGAAAAACTGAATAGAATGATTTGATTTTGACTGAACAATAAGGAGCGAACAATGTCTTTGACAAGCAAACAGCGCGCCGCACTGCGCGGCATGGCCAACACCATGGAGCCGGTTTTTCAGATCGGCAAGGGCGAAATTGATGAAACGCTGATCAAGGGCGTGGATGACTGCATCAAAGCCCGCGAGCTGATCAAGCTGAAGGTGCTGGAAAACAGCGAGTATGATGCCCGCGAGGCTGCCGACATCCTGTGCGAAGCCATCCATGCAGAGTGCGTGCAGGTGATTGGCCGCAAGTTTGTGCTGTTCCGCAAAAAGCCGAAGGAATCTGCTTATGCGGAACTGCTGAAAAAGTAAGATGAAAGCACTGCTATTTGGTGGCACATTTGACCCGCCCCACGCCGGGCATATGAACAACCTGCGGGCCGCCATGCAGGCGGTGCAGCCGGATGTGGTGCTGGTTATGCCGGCGGGCATCCCACCCCACAAGCACGCCAGCGCAACGCCGGGCGAACTGCGCCTTGCCATGTGCGAATGCTTTAAGGCGCTTGGCCCCCAGGTGCAGGTGAGCCAGTGGGAAGTGGACCGCGCGGGCCGCAGCTATACCTATAATACCGTCAGCATGCTGCAGGAAAAGTATCCCGGCGCTCAGCTGTATATGACAATTGGCAGCGATATGCTGGAAACATTTGATGAATGGTACCGCTGGCGGGAAATTTTGGCTATGGTCACCCTGGTGGTGCAAAGCCGGGAACCCGGCGATGGCGACGCTCTGCGTGCAGCAGCCCAAAAGCTGGAAGAAGCAGGCGGGAAGATCATGTTTGCGGATGCCCCGGTGCTGGAGTGTGCCTCCAGCGATATCCGCGCAGGAAAGTATCCCCCTGCCCGGCTGAAGGAGCTGCTGCCCCCGCCGGTGGCGGATGTGATACACCGGAACGGGCTGTACGGCAAGCTGATTTGAAGCCATAGATAGGGTACAATAAAATAGGGAAAGGATGCGGATCTTGATGACAGTGGACGAAGCAAAAGCGCTGGTAAAAAGCCGTTTGAGCGAAAAGCGTTACAAGCACACCATAAATGTAAAAAAAATGGCAGTCAAGCTGGCAAAACGCTATGGCGCGGATGAGGAAAAGGCCGCATTAGCGGCACTTTTGCACGACAGCGCGAAAGAACTGCCCAAGGCAGAGATATTGCAGATTTTTGCTGACAATGCTATAATAGCTAAAAATGCCGCCAAGCGCCCTGCGCCGGTGTGGCATGGGTACGCGGCCTCGATTTTGTGCCAGACACAGTGGGGTGTGACGGACCCGGAAATTTTATCTGCCATTGAGTGCCATACCACCGGCAAACAGAACATGAGCCTGTTGGACAAGATTATTTACATGGCGGATATGACCAGTGCCGAACGGGATTACCCCGGTGTGGAGGCACTGCGTGCCGAGGAAATGCAGAACCTGGACCTGGCGCTGTGCCATGCACTGGAACAAAGCATTGCCTTTGTGCGCGAAAAAGGCAACCCACTGGACCCCGATACCGTTGCCGCACTGGATAATGCCCGCGCGGCCTGCACCCGATAAAGGGGCAGGCACTGCCTTTTGCGGGTGTGCCGTAACCGAATAAGATGAAAGACCAGTTCCCATCGTTTGAATAAAAGGGAGGAACGTTATGAGCGAGATCCGCAGGGTAAACACCGGCGATGCGCCGCGCAATGTCTACCATGCTGGTGACGCGCCGCGCACGGTGAACACCGGGCGTACTGTGAAAACAGGCAGTGCGTTGAATCAGGATGAGTACGAAGCTGCCCGCCGCCGTGCACAGCAGCTGTGCTGCAAAAAGCTCCCACAAAAGGGTCGTCCAGCGGTGTTTCATCGTTCATCGCCTCCTGTTTTCCACATTCTAGCGCAGAGCTGTTGAAAAACAGGGCGAAGAGTGGCAGCCAGACCGATTTCCCGCACCCGGGCTGAACTGTCAGCCGGGGCGTTTTTCGGTCTCATGGCGCATTGCGCCGGTCAGAAACACCGCCGACACGGCACCGGCCCCCAGCAGCACCCCTGCCGGACAGGCGGAAAACACATCGAACAGTACCCCGTACACGGCCTGCCCTACCGGCTGGGTCAGGCTGGCCAGCGCCATTGTACAGCCGGTCACCCGGCCCAGCTGTGCCTGCGGCAGCACCGTCTGCAGCCGGGCAAAGAACCACACATTGAACCGCATAGCGGCGGCCATCACCCCAAAGCCGCACAGGGCCACCCCGCCGCAGGCAAGCGGTGGTACCCAGAGCACGACACCCATGGCGGCGCACAGCCCGGCAATGCCCAGCAGAAGTCCCAGGGCCTGCCGGTCGGACAGTGGGTGTCGGCTGCGGCCTGCCAGCGCTCCGCCTGCAAGGCCGCCCACGCTCAGCACGGCCTGAACGGCCCCCAGCACGGCATCGCTCTGCCCCAGGTACTGCACGATCACCACCGGGATGCCCACTACCACCGCCGGGATCTCCACAAGGTTCACCAACGCCATGATGCCCGCCAGCCGCAGCAATTCCGGCCGGCTGTGATACAGATAAGTAAGGCTCTCCCGCAGGTCTGCCGCAAAATCCGGTTTTCTTTGCGTGCGTGGCTGCGGCCGGTCGCCGGGGATGCGGATCTGCCACTCCAACAGAGCGGAAGCGGCAAAGCAGGCCCCACACAGCGCCAGCAGGGGCCCCAGCCCCATCACGCCCAACAGCGCACTGCCCAGCAAGGGCCCCAGCAGCTCGTCCAGCGTATCGACCAATTGGATCACCGCATTGCCCTGCACAAGGCGGTCTCCCGCCAGCAGCAACGGCAGGCTGGCCCGCACCACCGGCTGATACAGCCCCTGCAGCGCATAAAGCGCACAGAGTGCCGCCGGTACCCACAGAACTACCGGCAGATCGTCGGCGGAGGCTGCAGCACCCAATGCAAGCCCGGCGGCAGCAAGGTCCAGCACCACCATGAGCCGCGCCTTGCGGCAGCGGTCAGCCAGAACGCCTCCGGCCAGTGTCCCGGCCAGCGCTGGAAGCAGTGCCAGCGCAGTCGCCGCACCGTACACCGCCGCCGAACCGGTCTGTCGCAGCAGGATCAGCGGCAGCACGAACCGCAGCGCCGCATTGCCGAACAGCGAAATGATCTGCCCCAGTACCACCTGTACAAATGGTCCCATCGTATCATCCTTTCTTTTCCATTTACAGACCGCCGGTCTGTAAAATCGTCTGAAAAAGGCGGAGCTTTCTCCGCCGACTCTTTTTCTGTTATTTCTCCGGGCACAGTTCTTCCAGCTGAAGGGCCTGTTCCTCCGTGAGCAGGTCCAGCCCCAGCGCCCTTGTCATCTGCTGAAAGACCCGGTTGCGTGCTCGCTGCTGCGTGCGAGTCGTAGGGCGGCTCTGGGGCGGCAGCCACAGATCGGCCAGAAAGAACAGCGCACCGGCCAGTGCATCGGGGTCTCCGGTATGGATGCTGCCATCGGCCACGCCCTGCCGGACAAGGGGCGCAATGCACTCCGGCACCAGACGTTCCTCGATGCTCTGCCACTCCAGTACCAGAAAATACGGGTCATCGGTCAGGTGCGGCAAAGTGCGGCCCATGCGCTGCTGCCGGTCTCCTGCAAAGGACATCGCAAACACTGCCTGCAGCTTCTGCAGGCCGGTCAGGCCCGCTGCTTCCCGGATGCGGCACAGCGGCTCCCACATCTCATCCCCCATGCGGTCACCCACCTTCCGGGCGATCTCCTCCTTGGAGCGGAAATGATGATACACCGCCCCCTTGGAAAGACCCGTGGCGTCGATGATGTCCTGCAGAGTGGTGCTCTGGTAGCCCTTTTCCGCAAAGAGCGCGGCGGCGGCATCCAGGATCTTTTCCACCGTCTGTTCCGGATATTTGTTGCGCGGCATCTGCTCGTCCTCCTTTACAGACCACTGGTCTGTATCTTTAGCATACACCCGCCGCGCCGTCCTGTCAAGCCGTTTTTTCAGTTCTGGTCGTGGCTCTTGCCCACCCAGGAGCACACCACGCCGCACACAAGGCTGGTGGTAATGCCGGCCGCAGCGGCAGTGAGCCCGCCAGTGAGGATGCCCACGGCTCCCTCTTCCTCCAGTGCGGTGCGCACCCCTTTTGCCAGCAGGTGGCCGAAGCCCAGCAGCGGCACTGTGGCCCCGCAGCCTGCAAACTCGGCCAGCGGGGCATACCACCCGATGGCCGACAGCACCACCCCGGCCACCACATAACCCGTGAGGATGCGGGCCGGGGTCAGGCCGGTGAGGTCGATGAGCAGCTGGCCGATGACGCAGATGCAGCCGCCCACCACGAAGGCCCAGAAGTAATTCATCCGTTTTCCTCCTTCTGCTGCGGGCTGCGCAGCTCCACGAGATGGGCGATGGCCGGGATGCTCTCCTTCTGCAAAAAGGTCGTCTGGCTCATCAGCGCGCCGGTGGCGATAAAGAGCACCCGCTTCTGCGTTCCCTTCTCGAGGCGGGGCAGGATATGCCCGCAGAGGACGGAGGCGCAGCAGCCCGGGCCGGAGCCGCCGCTCTTCACGGTCTGCTCGGCGGCATCGTAGAGGATGCAGCCGCAGTCCACATGGTTTTTGAGCAGAAGTCCTTCTGCCGCCAGCAGGTCGCGCAGGAGCTGGCTGCCCACATGGCCGAGGTCGCCGGTGTAGATGCGGTCGAAGTCCGCCGGGGCGCTGCCGGTGTCCTTCAGATAGTGCAAAAGAGTTGCGGCGGCAGCGGGAGCCATGGCCGCCCCCATGTTGTTGATGTCTTTTATTTTATAGTCCTGCACCCGTCCGAAGGTGGCGGCGCAGAGCTGCACACCCTCACCGGCGGGCCGCAGCAGGCAGGCACCCGCCGCCGTAGCCGTCCACTGGGCGGTGGGCGTGCGGACAGCGCCGTAGCTCAGCGGCGTGCGGAACTGACGTTCTGCCGCACAGAAATGGCTGGACGTCATAGCCAGCAGGCCGTCGGCCATGCCTGCACTGCACAGCGCCGCGCCGAGGCCCAGCGCTTCGGCCATCGTGCTGCAGGCCCCGAAGAGGCCGGCAAAGGGGATGCCCAGCTCCCGCAGGGCGTAGCTGGACGCGGTACACTGGGCCTGCAAGTCGCCCGCCAGCGCGAGGCTGACTTTATCCGGCGTCGTCTCAGCCTTTTTGAGGCAGAGCCGTGCCGCCCGCAGAGCCATTTCTTTCTCGGCGGCCTCCCAGTTGGACTGGCCGAAAAAGTTGTCGGCGCTCAGCTCGTCGAAACAGGCGGCAAGGGGGCCTTCGCCCTCCTTTTTGCCGCCGATGGCCGCATAAGCCGCCACGACGGGCGGCGTCGGGAACAAAAGAGTGTCTCCGCGTCGTGCAGCCATCACAGTTTCCTCCTTTATGGGGCTGATTTTATCTGTTTTTTGTGGTATACTGAATTTTAGTGTGAAAGTGCAATTTCCGCACTTCCTTATGCGTATCCTTGGCAGGAGGACTTTTTTACTGCAGCAGCCAGTAGACGCTGCCGTAGAGCACCGCCGCCAGCGTACCGTATACGATGACCGGCCCGGCGATGATGAACATCTTCGCGCCGGTCCCCAGCACACGGCCCTCGGTCTTGAACTCGATGGCCGCGCTGACCACCGCGTTGGCAAAGCCCGTGATGGGTACGAGGGTGCCTGCGCCCGCTTTCGCGGCCAGCTTCTGGTAAAGGCCCAGCGTCGTCAGCAATGCCGACAGCGCCACCAGCGTGCAGCTGGTGAGCGTCCCGGCCAGCTCTTTGTCGAGCCCCATGGTCAGATACCACCCGCGCAGCACCTCGCCCAGCAGGCAGATGCCGCCGCCCACGCCAAACGCCCAGAGGCAGTCCCTGCCCAGCGGCGAGGGCGGGCCGACCCGGCGCACCCTGCGCCCGTATTCCTCAGCCGACATTTTCATCCTGTTCGCCTCCCGGGAATAGGATGTCCGCCCGTGTGCAAAAATATACATACCCTTAACAAGAAAGAAGGTCCATTATGAATCCCTCTGCTCCTCATCCTCACCGCCGGCGCCTCACCCGCGCCGAGGTGCGCCGCCGCAGACGCAGCCGTGCCATCCGCCGGGTGGCCGGCCTTACCGTGATGCTCTGCGTCGCCGCAGGCGGCGTCTCCTTCCTGCTCACCCGCCGTGCCGTCGTCCCCAGCGCTTCGGCGGCGTCCGCCATCTCCATGCCGGCCCAGAGCATCGCCGATCCCACTGTGAGCTCTGCCGAGAACACCGCTGCCCCTGCCAACGCCCTTGGCCTCACCGCCGACGAGGCCCGCGCCATGCTGGCCGACCCGCTGATGGTGCTGGTGAACCACACCAGCAAGATGCCGGACGACTATACTTTTGACACCAAGGAGTGCGGCTCTGCCACCGCCGTCAACAAGACGCTGCAGACCGTGGCCTGCGATGCCTTCCTCGAGATGCAGAAAGCCGCTGCCGCCGACGGCGTGACCGTCTGGATGCAGAGCGGCTACCGCAGCGTCAAGTACCAGACCAGCCTCTACGAGCGGAAGACCAAATACTACCTCGACAAGGGCTACGACAACGCCACTGCCAAGGAAAAGGCCGCTGCCGTCGTCAACCCTCCGGGATACTCCGAGCACAACTGCGGCCTCGCCGCCGACCTGAACAGCCCGGAGCACACCGGCCTGGACGAAGGCTTCGAGAAGACCGCCGCCTTCCGCTGGCTCTGTGAGCACGCGGGCGACTACGGCTTCATCCTCCGCTACCCGAAGGACGCCGAGGACAAGACCGAGATCATCTACGAGCCCTGGCACTGGCGGTACGTGGGCGTGGAGAACGCTGCTAAGATCAACGCCAGCGGCCTGTGCTTTGAGGACTATATCGAGACTCTGCAGAGCATCGCCGCCAAGGGCTGAATCCACTGGTGAAGAAAAGGTTAAAATTTCACGCTTCGTTTGCAATTCTGCCGTCGATATGGTAGACTATCTTGGGGTTTCGGGCCGACAGTTTTCGGGGCGGCCGGGCCTCAGAATTTTAACGACAAAAGAGGGAAATCTTTTATGAATATTCGTCTGAAACTCGTCCTTTCTGCTGCTGCGCTGGCTGCGGGCTGTGTCCTGCTGGCAGGCTGCGGCGGCTCTGCTTCGTCTGCATCCTCTGCCGCTTCGAGCGCAGCGTCCTCCGAGGCCGCCGGCCAGAGCGCTTCTTCCGAGCCGACAGCTTCCGTTTCCGCTGAGGAGAACGGCGCTTCCGACGCCGTAGCTTCTGCCGTAGACGCTCTGCTGGAGGCCGACCCCATCTCCAACCAGTTTGAGATAACGGCCATGAACATCGAGTACGACTTTGGCCTGAAAGCTGACGATGTGACCAGCTACAAGGGCATCAAGAGCAACGACAACGGCGATGCCGGTCTGGTGCTGGCCATCCAGCCCGCCGCTGGCAAGGCACAGGACGTCATGGACACCCTCAAGACCTACCAGCAGGACCAGGTGGCTTTCTACGGCAACTATGCTGAGTTTGCACAGGCACAGTCCAACGTGGAGAATGCCATCATCGACGGCGGCGACGACCTCGTGGTGATGGTCATTGCTTCCAACGACTGCTCTTCTGATTTGACCAGCGCCGTGAAGGACGTTCTGGGCAAATAAACAGACTCTCTCGGGCCGGTGCCGTGGCGGCATCGGCCTTTTTCGGCTTTATCACAATGTTATAGCAAACCAACTTTTTAATGCAACAGCAACAACGTTGGTTTGCATATCGCAGATATGCTGCTTCCGTTGTGCTAATTTCTAGTCTTGCGATAAAAGGAGGCTGACGCCGTGGTCTTCAGCACCATCATCTTTCTGCTGCGCTTTCTGCCCATCACACTGGCGCTGTACTATCTCGCGCCCCCGAAACTCAAAAATACCGTCCTGTTCCTGTGCAGTCTCGTGTTCTACTGCTGGGGCGAGGTGCGGTTTTTCCCGGTCATGCTGGCGCTCATCCTCATCAACTACCTCTGCGGCCTGGGGCTTGAGCGCTTCGAGCAGAACAAAACCGCCCGTCTCATCCTGCTGCTCATCGCGCTGGCGGGCAGTTTGGGGATGCTCTTCTACTTCAAGTATGCAAATTTCGTGCTCAGCAGCATCAATGCCATCTTCGGCACCGGTTTTGCGCCCATTCAGGGCATCAGCGTACTGCCGCTGGGCATCAGCTTCTACACCTTCCAGACACTTTCCTACACCATCGACGTCTACCGCCGGGATGTGGAAACGGAGCATAACATCATCGATTTCGGTGCTTACGTCGTCATGTTCCCCCAGCTCATCGCCGGCCCCATCGTCAAGTACCGGGATGTCTCCGACCGTCTCCACGTCTACAAAGGCCGCTATGAGCTCAAGCAGATCGAGGACGGCATGACCCTGTTCACTTTCGGCCTGGCAAAGAAAGTCCTGCTGGCCGACGCTATCGGTGCGCTCTGGACGGACATCATTGGCGTGGCGGACAGCCCTTCCGTCTCCTTCGTGGGCCTCGCCAACGCCTCGACCCCGCTGGTCTGGCTGGGCGTCATCGCCTACTCGCTCCAGCTCTATTTCGACTTTTCCGGCTACTCCCTGATGGGCATCGGCATGGGCAAGATGCTGGGCTTCGACTTCCCCCAGAACTTCAACTACCCCTATATCTCCGCGTCCATCACCGAGTTCTGGCGGCGCTGGCACATGACGCTGTCCGGCTGGTTCCGGGAGTATGTGTATATCCCCCTCGGCGGCAACCGCAAGGGCCTCAAGCGACAGATCTTCAACCTGTTCGTCGTCGAACTGCTCACCGGCATCTGGCACGGCGCGAACTGGAACTTCATCTGCTGGGGCCTGTACTATTTCGTGCTGCTGGCTCTGGAAAAGCTCTTCCTCCTGCCCTACCTCAAAAAGGGCAGGGTCTGGCCCCATATCTACACCCTCTTCCTCGTGGTCGTGGGCTGGGCCATGTTCGTGGGCAACGACGCAGGCGTGGAGTTCGGCCTGCTGTTCCGCAAGCTTTTCATCCCTTCCGGCGGCGTGATGCCCCTTTACTTCCTGCGCAACTACGGCGTACTGCTGGCGGTCTCCGTCGTCTGCTGCACCCCGCTCATCGAAAAGCTGTGGAAGCTGCTTTCCCGCAATGCCATCACCAAGGCGCTGACCATTCTGGTGCTGCTGACGGTCTCGATGGCTTACGTCGTGGGCAGCACCAACAGCCCGTTCCTGTATTTCAACTTTTAAGAGGAGGCGTGAACGATGGACAAACATTCAAAGCGCTCCGCTTCGATTTTCCGCTATCCGGTCCTTATGGCCTTCACCCTGTTTTTTGCCGGGCTGTTCGTGCTGGACCTTGTCACGCCGGACCGGGCCTACAGTGAACTGGAAAACACCACCCTCTCCCAGCGGCCCGGCCTGTCCAGCGTCTCGGCTGATGGGCTGAACAAGTTCTTCACGTCCTACACGAAATACGTCAAAGACCAGGTGGCGGGCCGTGACAACTGGGTCGCCCTGCAGAGCACCGTGGAGACGAAGGTGATGCAGAAGGAGCAGAGCGGCGGCATCCTGCTGGGCAAACAGCAGATGATGTTCCCCCGCACCTACGGCCTCGTTTCCAGCGAGACGCGCACCCTGCCCAAGAACACTGCCGCACTGGAAGCGCTCTGTCAGCGGTACCCGGGCAAGGTCAACGTGATGCTGGTGCCTGCGGCGTCCGCCATCTACCCGGCAAACGTCCCTGCGGGGGCTCCGCTGCTGGATGAGGACCGTTATCTCGACTCGCTTTCCGATGCCGTACAGGCCGCCGGAGGCCGCTTTGTGGACGTGCGGCAGACCCTCGCCGACCACAAGGACGAATATATCTACTACCGCACCGACCACCACTGGACAAGCACCGGCGCATACTACGCCTACAAGCTGCTCTGCGACACCCTGGGCCTTACACCCTTTGATCCCTCGGCCCACACCGTGCTGGCGGCGGACGGCTTCTATGGCACCCACTACTCCAAGGCACGGACGCCGGATGCAGAGCCGGACACCATCCTCTACTACGACCTGCCGAACGCGCTGACCATCTACTCGGTCAGCGGCCCCGGCCAGCCCGCCGACGGCGAGACCACCGGCCTGTACGACACGGCCAAGCTGGACGTTTACGACAAGTATGCCATGTTCCTCCACGGCAACAACGGCCTGAGCCGCATCAGGGGCGACGGCACCGGGCGCATTCTCGTCATCAAGGACAGTTACGCCAACTGCTTCGTGCCTTACCTGACGGCCAACTACGCCGACATCGACGTGGTGGATTTCCGCAACTACAACTATGGGCTGGACAAGCTCATCGCGGACAATGCATACGACCAGCTCCTCGTGCTCTACAGTTTCGACAGCTTCAAGAGCGACCCCTACCTCTACCGGGCCGGCGTAGCGGGCTGATACCGGGAATTATTGCAGTATTTTTCCACAAACTTCCGAGGTGTTTTTCATGCATTTTCCCGGGTTTTTGTGGTTTCTGTCCAAAACCCTTGCACAAAATCCAGCGTTGTAGTAGAATGATGCTGTCAGAGATGTTTGCTCTGCAAGAGGGATCTTTGCAGTGCGGTGCGCCGCCTGCTGATATGAAGGAGTGATTCTTTATGAAGAAATATATGGAATTGCCTGCTGATTACGCAGTGCTTTCTGACGATGAGATGACCTACACCACCGGCGGCAGCGCTGTTGGCGGCGTCGTCACCATCGTGGGCGTGGCCGTTCTGGCATCCAGCTATGTCTGGGGCATCTCGCAGGCCAGAGACTGGCTGAGCGTTGACAGCAACCGCAGGGGCAATCCTCTCACCGTTATGGGCCGTGCAATGGACGCCATCGGCGACGATATGTCCAAATCGCCTTCCAACTTCCTGCGTGACGTTGTTTCCACCGGTACGGTGGTGGCTCTCGCTCCCCTGAGCGCTCTGCTGCTCATCCTGTAACTGCGGTTTCTTTTGAAAAAACGATGTACCGTGCATCGTTTTGGGATATTGTTCGTAAAGGAGTGCTATTATGGAAAACATCATGATGCTTCCCGCTTCCTACTGCGTGATGAACGAAGAGGAAATGACCTATACCTCGGGCGGTGCTAACATCGTTCAGGCTGCTGCTGCTGTTTTCATCCCCATTTACGGATGGATTGCAGGTGTTTCCGGAATTCGTGACTACCGCAAGGCTCATCCGGACAACTGGACCAGCACGGGTTCTGATGCTCTGAGCAAGTACATGGACAAGAGCTTCACCAACGCGATGTATGGCCTCGGCTGTACCTTCTGGACTGTCTCCAGCTGCTTCACCGGTGTCGGCCTGTTGATTAACGCCATCGTAATTCTCAGCTAATGGGTCGGGAGACTCCAAAGAACAACAAAGGCGGCGGCTCTTCCCATAAGGGAAGGGCCGCCGCCCTCTTTTTATTTCAGTGCTGCGGCTGGACATGGGGGACGAATTCCAGCTTCAGCTCCATGCCCATCCCTTCTGCCAGACGCTTGAGCGTCCGCAGCGAGGGATTGGCGGTTCCATTTTCCAACCGACTGATATTGGCCTGATTGATCCCCGTGACCTGTGCCAGCTGCTCCTGTGTCAGATTGCAGTTCTGCCGTCCTTCCAGAATGGCGTGCATGATCTGCCGTTCCGGCTCCTGCGCTTCCCACTCTGCACGGAATTCCGGGTCTTTCATCTGCTCGTTCAATGTCTCTCTGAAATTCTTTCCCATTGTTCAGCTCTCCTCTCTCTGCTGATGATCTGCTCTGTACTGCTTGGCTTTTTCGATCTCTCTCGGGGGTGTCTTCTGGGTCTTTTTCACAAATCCGTTGGTCAGGATGACCTTCTTCCCGACTACAAAGAAGTACAGCACCCGGCTGATGTCTGTTCCCTGTTTTGCCCGCACCTCGAAGATGCCCTCACCCAGCAGTTTGGAAAACGGCTCACGAAGCATCGGCCCTTTCTCTTCCAGAAACTCCAGCGCCATAAATATCTTCGCCTGCATTTTCACGTCCTGCGCCAGAATGAACTCTTCCGCCGGTCTTGAGCCATCGGGAAGCTCATAATATTCTACTTCATAGCTCATCGTATCACCGCATTTTTATTTGTTCTCCGCCCTCATTATATGTTATATAAAGCATATTGTCAAGCCATTTTTCCCAAGCAAAAAGCAGAGGCACCCGAACCGGATGCCTCTGCCTGTTTATGGACGTGTTGATTTAGTTATTGAACATATCCTTCAGCTTTTTGAAGAAGCCCTTGCGCTTTTCGTAGTTATCCTCTTTCAGGGT
>OHAQ01001664.1_pt1 | contig 17040 bp, 18 predicted proteins | sample 1577111 | NCBI WGS metagenome assembly OHAQ01 (sample SAMEA3541549, study PRJEB24748) | human gut metagenome | biome: human gut; feature: human-associated habitat; material: faeces | place: China | collected 2012 | reverse complement strand
GCGTGAAAAGAATTTTTAAAACTCAGAAAAAGAAGTTTATATCTGTTGTGATTGTGCTTGCGTTATTACTGTGTACGTGTTGCTTTGTCAGTTCTGCTGCGGCCACAAGTATAAGAATAAACGTCAGTCAGGTTACAATCCAATCAGGGGGACAGTATCAGTTATCGGCTATAATTATGCCCTCAAATTCAAGCAAAACATTAAAGTGGAGCAGTAGCAATAGCAGCGTTGCTTCTGTTAATAACAACGGGCTTGTCACCGGAAGAAATTCCGGTACAGCAACAATAACGTGTACTACAACAGACGGAAGCAATTTGTCTGCTTCTTGTACCGTAACTGTCGCTCAGTTAATATCTTCGATAAGCATGCAAGGCAATCTTGAAATATATACGGGCAACTGCCAGAGATTATCGGTAACAATTACACCTTCAAATGCTACAACCAAAGGTTTGAGGTGGAGCAGCAGTAATAACAACGTGGCCTCTGTTAATGACGGAGTAGTAACCGGCATAGCACCGGGAACAGCAACCGTAACGTGTGTTACAACGGACGGAAGCAAGAAATCTGCATCATGCACGGTAGTTGTAAAACAGGGCGTAACCGGCATAACACTTAACAAGACAAATGTCACGTTGGGTGTTGGAAACTCGGCGCAGCTGACAGCTTCGGTGCATCCGAGTAATGCGTCAAATAAGAGTGTCAGTTGGAGTAGCAGCAATAACGGGGTAGCTTCGGTTGACAATAGCGGACGTGTAACGGGTAACGGAGTAGGAACAGCGACTATAACCTGCAGAAACGGCGATATAACGGCATACTGTAATGTTACGGTAGCAAATGTATCAAACGGTAATACATATGTACCTTCGGGCACTCACAGAAACGGAAACAGCGGCTCTGCGGGACCGGGAAATACTGTTGCCGTTCCAAACGACAGCAGCAACAGCGGCGACGACGGCAACGACGTAAACAACGTCCCTGAAAACGAGGGTGATGTTATAGAATTACCCTCGGATGATTTTAGCCAAGCTGTTGAAGATTTGTTTTCAAAGAACAACGATGATTCCTCAAAAAAATATGAAATAACGGATGTTATGAAGCTTCAAGTAAGGCAAAGCAAGAAAGAAAATCCTATAACGATAAGTTGGACTGCTGTTAAAGGCTTTACCGGATATGAAGTGTATGCTGCTAAAAAGGATGGTAAAAAAGAAACTTCCGATGAGGATTATGTTTTTCTCGGCGAGACAACGGGGAGTTACTATGAAATAGTGAACTTTAAGCATAAAAAGACATATCAGGTTAAAATCAGAACGTATATGATAAACGAAGAAACGGGGGAAAAGAACTATTCTGATTTTACGGATATTGTAACAATAAAGACTAAAAGCATGAAGTTTTCTCAATGGATAAAGAGTCTGTTCGTTAAGATGTACTAAAGCTTTTAATGATATTTATGTAAAGTGCCGAAAGCGATATTTGTCGTCCGTTTTTTCGTCTTAATTGCTTGACAAGAAATAAATACTATGGTATCATATTGACATAATAAAGATATTAAAAAGTAATTTGTTGCTGACATCCTCTTTAGGGGCTGTCAGCTTTTTTTGTTTATAAGTTTTACTTAATTTCTACTGTGGTAGATGCTGCTATCTTTCACGATTGGTGAATGATGGCAGCTATTTTTTTATCAACCGTCATATGTAAAGGCGGCTGTTAGGGTCTTTTGAAGACCGCTTGTTGTAGTAATATAGCAAGTATAATATATCAGCCGCCTTCTCCTTAGAGAATGCGGCTTTTTGTGTTTTTTACGCAAAAAAAATCACCGCAGCGACTACTTAGATAATCACTGCGGCATTAAACAATTTTATTTCGCAACTTTAATAAATTAAGGAGAATTATTATTATGACAACAGATAGAAAAAACATTATTGATGAGGATATTTTATACGTGTTCGACATGGAGGGAGAAAACAGAGCGTTTAGCCGTAAGTCTGTCCTTGCTTGTGCAGGAGACGAATATTTCGGTGAAGACTATTCATACGACGAGTATGGAATTAACAAAAACGACGCTGCGTGGAACGACGCATATGTTTTCTGATTTTGTTCACAGCTTTTCACTTAATATCTACTGTGGTAGATAATTTTAATTTAAGGAGTTTCTATCATTATGACAACAAATAGAAAATCATCAAAAAAGGCGAAGAATGCATCACTTCACATGGATGCGAAAACAATTAGGCTTTCCGACACTACATCTTTCAAGAAGTCGTTCTTGAAAAACGGTTGGGGAGTAAAAACGAAAAACGGCCAGTGGTTTACAGTTACAAAGATAACCGGATACGGAACAGCCTTTGTTAACGCAGAGACGGATGAGGTTATCTCAGCTCGTCAGTGGAATTCGGTTATGAAACATAAAACCGACAAAAACCTTGACATCGTGCTTGTGGCACAGCCGTGCAATATAGATGATTTTATAGAAAAGAATTTTGAATCATACGCGGTGGCGTATATTTACAAGGAAACGAAGAGATTCAATGGAAATCCTAAAAGGGTTTCCGATGTCTAAACGTCTTTTTCGAAAGCCGGCACTATTTAGGTGTTGGCTTTCTTTTTTTAAGTTTTTTTGAAAAAATCGCGCAAAAAGGGCAAATTGGCGAGTTTTCTTGTCATATATAAACAGAAAGGTAAATCCTATCACTACAATCAGAAAGAAAAAAAGAGGTATTAAAGCAAGATGATGAGAAGAGCAGTAAAGATACGCAAAATTGATTACGATACGGCCGTCTCGTTGTTTAAGAGACAGTTTGATGAGTTGAAGAAAAGCATTGAAAAAACAGGACTTGCATCCGATTGGGTTGATAACAAACCTATGATTACGGATAAAACGAATTTTATTCCTGCCGGTACAGCAGAAGGTATGGGAAGTAAATGTAAATGCTTTCAAGGGTTCTTCATAACCAACGAATACGGGGCAATCAAGTGCGCATTGGCGGACAGCCCATTGCCCGGAGCTATATACAATATAGTATGTTCAGACTATAAAAGAAAAAGCTGCCCGCTATACGAAAACCGCGATATTGCCAAGAGGTGTGCGGAAGACGGGTTTATGGAAGAACAGATAAGAAAAATAGAAAAGACAAGGGGAAAATAATATGCGACATTTGCGAAAGGTTATCGTCTGTGCTATAGTTATAGCAGTATTTGTCGCTCTGTTTTCTTTACTCCGAAAAGAAAATACGCCGAAAAGCTATGAGCCGCCGATAAGCGAGACAACTCAGACGGTTGTAGCCGAAAAGACGAATTTAGAAAAAGTCAAACTTATCAGGGTAGTGGACGGTGACACGGTTATCGTTCGAAAAGATGATGGTAACAATGTAAGGGTTCGCTTGATAGGTATAGATACACCCGAAAGTGTTAACCCAGACAATTCGAAAAATACGGCATCTGGGAAGGCAGCTTCTGCTTTCTTGAAGAGTAAAATGGAAGCAGGAAAAGACTACTTTCTTGAATATGATGTTGAAAGAGAAGATAAGTACGGAAGGACTCTCGCATATCTATGGGACACCGACCACACACAGAGCGATAAGGAATACATAGTTTCTCATATGGTTAACGCTATGCTTATAAACGAGGGTTACGCTACAACAATGCAGATAGACCCTAATGTCGAGTATTCAAAAGTGTTCGACGAAATTAAGGACGATGCAAAAGAAAACAAGAAAGAATTGTGGACCGCAAAAGATACACATTGGTCGTAAAAGAGGTAAAAGAGGGCAAAAGGGAAAATTATGTTTACATCAACTCAAGTCAGCAAATATATTATGTATTTGTGCGACGAAAACAATATAGAATTAAGCGCCGGACGGCTGCAAATCATACTTTTCCTTCTGCAAAGGTATTACTGTGATTTCCATTGTGAACGGTTAATATCTGACCCCTGTTACGCCTGTGTGGGACCGGTGTTTGACGATGTAGACGTTTTGTATCCTGACAGAAACGCAATTGTAAAATCCGAAAGTTTTGCAAAAGAAAAACAACCGCCAAGGAAATATCAAAGTAAAATTAAGATGTTCCTCTCGATTTTCTTCCAAAACAACGGCGATAAGTCGGAATTTCGGTTGATACAGGATATACAAAAAGACGCAGCGTTCAGAAAAGCACGAGAGAACAAAAAGGACAACGAAATTTACTACAAATATTTCTACGAAGAATTACAGCCATATGACGACTGAGAAGGAGGTGTTACTTATGGCAAAGAAGAAAAGTTTTACAGATATGTTAATCAAGGTGTTTGTTGACGGCTCAGATAAGGTGTGCAAAACGGTATACGTGTTGGTTGCGTTGTTCAGCATAGCTGTTTTCGCTTCCGCTTTAGCTTTGATGCTTCTTCCGGTAACACCGGATAATCTTGGACTTTTCCAAGTAATAGGAACGTGTTCGCCTTTTGCGAAAATCGGTCTTATGGTAACTATTATATTTATGTTCTTCGTTGCTGGGAAATAATCCTGCCACCCCAGCCATGGCACCGTTTTTTAATTATCAAAATTTTTAAATCAAAACCCCACCGGCGGCAAGTGTCAACGGTGGGGTTTGTTATTTATGATTTAATCTTCACGAATTTATAAGAGCGTTCATTTTTTCTTGGCTTTTTTTAAAATCGTCTTCCGGATAATGTGAAAAAAACGTGTCATATCCGCATGCGTCACATATGGCGTTAATTATTTCATCTTTATCGTTTATATCTGTATCATCGGGGATTTCGTATATCCTACCTTCTATTGCGCTTTCCTTCTTGTCCCTGTAATCAAGACGCTCCCAATTACTTAAGGCCTCATCGCATGCACAAATGGCTTTTTTGTAATCCGGGCCCATATACGAGCTCTCCTCGTCTCCCATTTCGTACCCTTTAGAATTGAGATTTAAGGTTATTTCCGCAACTTCATAATATTCTATTTTTTTAACTCCCTTTCTTTATTTGTTGTGATTATATTATATAGCAGTCGTATGATTATGCCAAGGGCTTTTTATTATTTTTGCTATTATTTGCCGCAATAAAATGCCCGTGCAAAAAATAAGGAGAGCTTTTCAGCTCTCCTGTTTTTTCCTTCTTTGGTCGGTCCACGGCTCGCTTTCTTTAATAAGCCACATTTTCCCAATCTTCATTGCCGGTAACAACCCTCGACTTATTTTGTGGCGGACGGTCGAGGTATCAACCCCGTGCTTTCGGGCGTAGTCAGACACGGACATCATTTTATCTCGGTGACCGTAAAGCGCAATTTCGCTGCGCTCGACTATATCTGCTCCGCAAGCCTCGACGGCTTCGGCAAAGGTTTGAAATTCTGAGACAACGCCTGCGCCTATTGATAAGCAATTTTTAAACGCTTTGGCGCAGATAAATTTTCCGTCCGCGTTTATAAAAACCGCGTAATCGTCACTGACCTTAATCGCAAAAAACTCGAACGCTCCGTCAACATAAATAAAATGCTCGTTAAGTGCTATTTTGTCAAAGTTAATATTTTCAAGTCCATTTTCGTTAAGTGTTTTCATTTCTTGTCAGCTCCTTTAACATAATCATCAATCCATACTGTTTTGCCGCTCTTATAGTGGCGAAGGTGCCCTTTTACGCCGAAAACACCTTCTGGCGACAAATGCGAGCCGACAGGAACGAGTATTGGTTTATTGTTCAACTCTCTGATTAGCCAATTTTGGTCCTTTGAATATAAATCAACTTTTCGATTCAGAATTTGAAGCTCAAAAAACAAGGCGTTAACATCAGATGCAACTGTAATGACTGTGTTTACAATTTCGTTCAGCATTTCGTATTCCAAGGGTTTAAGAAGTTTATATTTAATGTTGAAGTCGTTTTTTTCACTTTTATCGAATTCAACAAACAACTTGATTGCGGTGCCTTCTTCGTTAACGATATTTATTTTGTATCCTTGCTTTTTTACTTCGCAAAACGCTTTATAAGCGTTTTCGAAAATTAAAACAAATTTGTTAAAAAATCGGAATTCATCCCTCGCGTAATATAAAACAGTATCTTTGTGCGTCGGGGTCCATTTTTCAAGGGCGGAATGTCCGCACTTATCAATATAAATGTTAATTGCCACTAACCACAAGCTCCTTTTATTTCAATCTCGCAAATCCTGTCGGTGCATAATGTGTCACTTAGTTCTCTTATATAATACCACGTTAGCGTGGTATTGTCAACAGAAATAAAAAAAGCAAATCAGCATTTTGCATTTTGAGAACGTTCCCTTTCCAAGAAGATTTTGCTTACAGCGTTGACAATAGGTGGATAATATGGTATAATTCCACTATAATATAAATATAAAATATAACATATATCTGCTATTCGAAAGGGTGGCAGATTTTTTTATTTTAAAAGAAAAATTCAGAGTCGTATCGGTACAAGTTTGTACTGTTACGGCTCTTTTTTTATTTTAGAAAGGAGAAATATTATGTCAACAAAAAAATATAAAATTGTAAAAAGCAAAAGCATTGTTTACAACGGAAGAACGCTTTATAGAATAAAAGCATTAAGGGATTTCAATACCGTTACCGGAGAAACAGTTTTCAAGGGCGATTTAGGCGGTTTTATTGAAACTGAAAATAATCTTTCACAAGAAGGATATTGCTGGATATTTAACAATGCAAAAGTCTATGACGACGCCAGAGTTTCAGAAGATGCTAAGATTTGTGGCGGCGCCGAAATCTTTGATAGTGCAGAAGTGTTTGGCAATGCAGAAATCTCCGGCAATACTCAAATTTTTTATGGTGCTCATGTTTGTGGTAATGCTAAAGTTTACGGCTACGCTAAAGTCTGCGGCAAAGCAAGAGTTTACGGTGAAGCGAAAGTTTACAATTTTGCTAAAATTCTTGATAATGCTCAAGTTTATGACAATGCAAAAATTTACGAAAATGCAATTGTTGCCGGAGATGTACAAATTTACCATAATGCACAAGTTTACGGTAACGCTTGGATTTATGACGACGCCTTTATTTGTGACAACGCTCGAATTTATGGTTTAGCAAAAATCTTTAATAAAGCCATCGTTTATGGTAATGCCAAAGTTTATGGCAACGCACAAATATTCGGAAAAGCCAAAGTTTATGGCAACGCACAAATTTGCGGTGCTGCCGAAGTTTCCAACAATGCAATAATTTACGGATGCGCAGTTGTTACCGGAAAAGCACAAATTTACAATAACGCACAAGTTCACGGTGTTGCTGGAATTTGTGGCAAAGCCAAAATTTGTGATTATGCTCAAATTTATGACAGGGCTTGTGTTTTTGATGAAGCTGAGGTTTGTGGTTCTTCACTTGTTTGTAATGTAGCAGAAATAGGCAAAAATAAAAAAATCAAAAATGGGAAATACATTTTTAAATCACTTAATGTAGATGAAACATTAAGCAAAATTGAACCTATTTGCTATAAAATCAGTTTTGCAGTCAGAGTGATAGAATTGAAACTTCCTATCGAACAAGGTTATATTGAAAGCCTTGTTTCTCAATTCGCTGAATATAACGAATTGGCTGATTCTCTTTGTGGACGAACATATTTATTCCCAAAAGAAAAAGAAATTCTTGCAATGCTATCACAGTGCAAGGAAGATGTAAAAATTTTAAAAAAAGTAAAGTAAAAAAGGAGAATTATTATGATTGATAACAGCAAAATGATGATTGGCGAACATTTTACCTACAGAGGCATAGAATGGATATGCCTTGATATTATCGACGGCAATTATCTTGCAATCACAGCACAGGTTTGGCAGAAACTTCCGTTCGATGTTGATTGTTATAACGATTGGAAGGAATCGTCCTTACGCAGAGTGCTGAACGATGAATTTCTTGGCAAGCTCAATAAGAAGCATCTTGTCAAGCAGACATCTGACTTGATAGCAGATAACGGTGATAAGCGGTACGGCTCTTGTGAAGATTATGTGACAATTCTCTCTTGCGACCAGTATCGTAAGTACAGAGACCTTGTGCCATGCTACATAGAATGGATGTGGACGCTGACCCCGGGGAACTGTATCGGCGGCAGCATAATTGTTCGCTATGTCAATCCGGCAGGCGACGTCAACAACGACGGTGCCTGCAACAGTTTCGGAGTCGCTCCAGTTGTTTTATTCTCTGCGAAGCATCTTAAATTGAGTCGCCAAACCCGACTCGTTGAGATTAAAAAGCCGAAGAAAGAAACATAAGGAGTGATTTTGTGAGAAGTGAAAGCATAATTCTTAACAAACAGAAAAATCTTGCTGAAACATATAAGTACAAGCCCTTACCTCCACTGATTTCGATACAACAAAGGCAGGAATACTTGGATGCTCTTCCAGAAGGATTTGATGTTGACGGAGATAAAAACCGTAATATTTATTCAAAAAGCGGCACATTGATAGCAACAGGGTATAACAGAGTTGTTATTGGCGATTATGGCGCTTTTGTTGAGTTCGATAAAACTCAAGTAATAAAGCAAAATATCAAAGTAAAAGCAGGGCAGGAGTATCGCTATAATGACAAACAATATTCCGAAAATGTAAAATATCTCTGGCTTACAGCAAAGGATAATTCTGATTGTAAAATTTACTTTCAGAAAAAGACTGTAAATTACGCAGATTATAAAGAAGGGATGTTTTACATAAGCCCTTACGAAGTAAAAATTAAAGAAAAAAATAAAAGGAGCAAAATATGAAGTTTAATACTGCACAGGAAATGCTTGACTTTATCGACGGTAAAAACGGTGATGTCAGCCACGACCTTTACAGCCCGAAAGCAGAAGTTTATGTTTTCGGCTACAATGATGCAGGCTCAATAGCAACATACCACATAACCGAAAAGGATGCGATGGAGCTTTCAGACCTTGCAAACAAAAACGACGATTATTGGTGCGCCTTACTCGGACCCGGCGGCGAGATATGGGATGACCCGTCATATGAAAACTTCAGCGATGGCGAGACAACTAATCTTGACCGCTGTGAAGAGCTGTTAGAGTTTGGCGATTGGGTCGATACACGTAATTTTAATAAGTCGAGCGGGGTGGTAATGTGAAACGCAAAATTTCACCTAAAGACGAATTGAATCGTCTTGTGTACGAACTTATGGATGACCGTGACCGTTGGAATGAAATTTACGAAAACGGAACAAGCGACCCATTCTACTGCGACGGTACTAATCTAAACCTTGTGAGAAATCATATAATTTACGGAAAAAGACAAATTAAGGCGTTCGTAACCGAACATCCCGAATTGACAATTCCGGAAGAAGTCAATAGTGTATTTGACCCGGATGAGGTCCCGGATAATTATATGGCAAACCCGGAAAAGATTATCAAAGAAGCAAAAGAAAGCCTTGCGCTTTATGAGCGTGACGAAAATTATCTTTATCTTCTATCAATCAACAGGGAATTGTCTGACAAGGAAAGAGAAAAAACATCAATATCGGCAGTTTTGGGCTATCATAACCGCTTAGTTGAGGCAATCACAAATAACGATTTAGGCTTAATGAGGCTGCATCGAAAAGGCAGCACATATCAAGAATCGTTTAAGACTTGTGCCGAGAAGGTTAAAAAGTGCATTTCCGAAAGAAAAGATGATGAGCAAGAAAACGTTCAGTTGTCGTTGTTCGAGTTGGATATGCCGTTCAATGTAACCCGTAAGACAGCTTTTTCTGCTAAGAAATAGTTTATAACTTAGAAAGCCAACACCGTTCGGTGTTGGCTTTCTTTTTTCGCAAAAAGCGCACAAAGCTGATAAATCACAGTTGTAAAATTGCAGTAAAACTGCAGTAAAACTAAAAAATCAATTTTTAAAACATCGAAAAACAACGCAATATCAAGGACTTTCGGGCATCAAGGAAAAATCAAGTCTTGTCACTCCGACCATAAAAGGATTTAGCATAAGCTAAATCCTTTTTTAGTTTTATTAGCTTTTGTTTTTGTAGAATCTGAAAGTAAGATGTGATAAAATAATAATTATTGTTGCGCGAAAGTAATTAGCTTTTTGGAATATATTGTTGTATTTCCCAAAAAAGCTTGTTTGGTTTTTGATTGTTGAGAAATTCTTGCATCGTAACAGGTGTTTAGTATAATTAATATATGAAAACGTGAAAGGGGTTAAAAATTATGAGCAACAAAAAAGAGCGTCGCAGAATAGTAAAGGAATTGCTTGACGTTACGGATAAGGAATTTACGGATGAGGAACTGATACATCAGCTTATCAACACCGAGCTTTCTAAGGATTCGGATAAAACCGACAAACTATCTTTCGGTCAGCGTGCGGCGGATGCTGTTGCGCGTTTTGCCGGAAGTTGGGCGTTTATATTCAGCTTTATAGCTATAATGGTTATTTGGATGGTTCTGAATATAGTACTTAAAGATAAGGCTTTTGACGCATATCCGTTTATCCTTTTGAATTTAGTGCTTTCTTGTATTGCGGCAGTACAGGCTCCGCTTATTATGATGAGCCAAAACAGGCAGGAGTCCAAGGACAGAGAGCGTGCGGAAAATGATTTTAAAGTCAATTTAAAAAGTGAACTTATAATCGATGATTTGCACAGAAAGATGGATCTTGTTCTTGAAAACCAAAAGAAGATAAATCGCCGCCTCGATCTTTTGGAACAGGCGGAAAATATAAGTCCCGAGCAAAAAAATAACATCGTTTCTTCGTCGAAAAAAACACTTCCGCAGGATAGTGATTCTCTCACATAAAAGTATTATATTGAGCAATGAGATTTTTTGGGGGTGAAAAATTATGACAGAAAAGGATTATTTAAAACAAATTGATTACGTTATCGAATCGGGACCTTATACCGACAGTTGGCAATCTTTATGTAAACATAAAACACCGGAATGGTATAAGAATGCTAAATTTGGAATCTTTATTCACTGGGGAATTTACAGCGTACCTGCATTCGGCAATGAGTGGTATTCGCGTGAGATGTATGATAAATCAAAGCCGGCATATCGGCACCACCGTGAAAAGTACGGTAATCAAAAGGACTTTGGATATAAGGACTTTATACCGATGTTCAAAGCCGAAAACTTCAATCCCGAAAAGTGGGCGGAGCTTTTTAAAAACAGCGGCGCAAAATACGTAATGCCGGTTGCTGAACATCACGATGGCTTTGCCATGTATAATACCGAGTTTAACCGTTGGAACAGTGTAAATATGGGACCGGAACGAGATGTTCTCGGAGAACTGAAAACGGCTGTGGAAAATGTCGGACTTGCCTTTTGTGCGTCAAACCATCGTGCCGAACATTATTTCTTTATGAATATGGGCAGAACATTTGACAGCGATGTGTGCAATGAAAGATATGCCGACTTTTACGGACCTGCTTATTATTGTAGGGAGCTGTCATCCGATAAAATGGGTGTAACGGCATCAAACTGCCGTTCTGTACCTCCGACGGAGGATTTCTTAAAAGATTGGCTTGTCCGCATATGTGAGCTGATAGATAAATACAAGCCGAAAGTTGTTTACTTCGATTGGTGGATACATAACAGGGCGTTTAAACCGTATTTAAAGAAATTTGCGGCATATTATTATAACCGTGCCGCAGAATGGGGAACTGAAGTTACGATAAATTATAAGCTTCAGGCTTTTGCTCCGGGAAGTGCTACGTTTGACGTTGAACGGGGAGCTTTGACAGATATTTCGCCCGTACCGTGGCAGACCTGCACTTCAATAGCAAAAAATTCATGGGGATATACCGAAAATAACAAGTTTAAGTCGGCATACCATGTTATATGCGATTTAATCGATATTGTAAGTAAAAACGGCGTTATGCTTTTAAATGTCGGCCCGAAACCCGACGGCACGATTACAGATGAAGAAACTGCGGTTTTGAATGAAATCGGCGATTGGCTGAAGACTAACGGTGAGGGGATATACGATACGGTTCCGTGGAAAACCTTCGGCGAAGGAAAAGTCAATACAAAGGACGGGTCCTTTAAGGATAATAAGACAAAAAAGTATACCGAAAATGATTTTCGTTTTACATATAAGGACGGAGCGGTTTACGTTTTCCAAATGAAACCGACACATGACGGTGTAATAAGAATTAAGAACTTTAAAAAGATAGCGCAGGACGCAATTGTATATTCGGTAAAGCTCCTCGGTAATCACTCACCGATAATAATCAGCCGAACCGAAAAATATATGGAACTTAAACTTATGGAAATTCCGCAAACGACCTTGCCGTTATGCTTTAAAATTGTTCTTGAATAAAAAGAGTCTCAATGATTGCTTATAGCAACCGTTGAGACTCTTTTTTTAGCTTATTCGGTAATTTCGGCATCCTTTGTAAGTCTGCCGTGGTATATAGCGTTTGATATATTTGTCGGTGATAAAAAGACCTTGAGCTGTTTAAACTTTGTATCAAGCTTATTATTACTGAACGGTATGTCCGAGAGGGAGTATGTCGTAATACTGTTTCTGAGCTCGGTAGTTGAAATAGACGTGTCTTTTTTAATCGTTACAGTTTTTTTCTGACCCGGAAGCAGATCAAAAAAGTTATCGCTGAACGGCAAAGTGCTTTTGCTGCTTTCAACTTTGACTAGGCGAGCATATTTGTCGGATGACACAGTAACATTCAATCCGTCTGCCGTTTCCTCAAAAGCGGTTTTAAGCTTGGCTTTTGGCAAGTGAAGCTCGTTTTCGCGGCAGAAAAGAACAGCTTTTTGCTGAATAAGGGCACTGTTCTCATAAAGTCTTACTGCAATGCCTGTTCTTTTTTTATCGTATTCCGAGCAAATGAACGGAACATTTAAATCAAAAACAACTGAATTTTTTACGGCACCGACGGTTAATGTTTTTTTGTTTGTTTCAAGAGTTCCGTTTTCAAAATCAAATATTTCATATTCCGCATCAACTGTTTTGCTTTCGTTTAAATCATTCAGCACAAAAACACGTATATAGTCGCTTGTATTCTCAATCGATATGCTGAGCGGCGCGTTAAAGTGCTTTGCACCGTATTGTAAGGCTTTGTAATTGCCATAGTAATCAAGACTTGACCAAGAGCATACACCCCAGCAGTCATTAAACTGCCAATACATTGAACCGTTGCATCTGCCCTTGTTTCTGCGCCAATGTTCGGTGGCATCTGCGATACATTCGTTTTGCGTTACCTGTGACAAATAGACATAATCCTTGAACTCCTTTGGTAAATTAAACCTAGATGCTATATAATATATCATTTTGTCATTGCCGTTGGCACATTTTTGGTGAGACTTAAACACATCGCTCGAAAGGGAGTAGTCGGAAGGCTTTGCAAACTTTTCGATAGCCTTCATATCAGGCAGGCTTTCAAAGCCGAATTCGCTGCAAAAACGTGTCATACGTTTGCGGTAATAATTCATCGGCTTCAAACCGTGCCATACGCCCCACAGATGGGTGTCGCCTACATTGTCGCTTTCTACTCCGACGTTATGAGATTCACCTACAGGCGAACCGGGTGTGTATGGAGTGTTTTTGTCATATTTTCTTATTTCGGGTTCAAGTATATGATAGAAGAATTTCTCGGTCCATTTGACATACTTTTGCATATGTACCCAAGCCATATGCATATCTTCAATTTCATTGTTGCCGTTCCATACAGCGAGAGAGGGATGATGACAGAGGCGTTTTACATTGTATTTAACCTCTTCTTTTACATTGTCAAGAAAGTCATTATCAAAGAACGGATAGGCTTGACAGGCGAATTGAAAATCTTGCCAAACAAGTATTCCTTTTTTGTCACAGAGATTATAAAATTCGTCGCTTTCGTAGTATCCGCCGCCCCAAATGCGTATCATATTTATATTTGAAAACAGGGCTGTGTCAATTAAATATTCGAGCTTGTCGGAAGTAAACCGTGTAATGAAGCTGTCGGGCGGTATGTAATTTGTGCCCTTGATGAAAAGAGGGACACCGTTTAATCTGAATTGGAAATTTCTTCCGTATTCATCTTTTTCTCTGTTTAATTCAATTTTTCTGATTCCTATTTTTTTAGAAGTGAAATCGACTTCTTTGCCGCCGGATACTACTGCTGCACTTATTTCGTACAACGGCTGCTCGGCTTTGCCGGATAATTCGTATGTCCACCAAAGCTCGGGATCGGTTATTGTAAAGTCAGCTTCTGTGCCGCTTTTTTCAAGTGTGCTGCCGTCCGGCAATACAACCTTTAACGAACATTCGTAATCTTTATATGCCTTTATATCGGCTCTTACGGAGATAACGGCAGTACCGTCGGCATTGAGCGCTTGTGACGCAAAAAGATATTCAATTTTTGCACCGTTCACAAACTCAAGACTTATTTCCTTTGTTATACCGCTGCACGGCAATACGGGACCCCAGTCCCAACCGAAATGGCATTGCGGTTTACGTATATGAACAATACCGTTCTGACCGTTTGAATTTACGGGAGTAGGACAGGACTTGTATTTTTCTTTAACATAATTTACCGGGGAACGAAACAATATTCTTATTTCGTTTTCACCCTTATCAAGACGTTCTTTTATTGATACGCTGTAAGCTTTAAAACAATTCCTAGCGGAAAAAGCAAGCATATTATTTACAAAAACATCACATATTGTATCAAGCATTTCACAGGTCAGAAGTATATCATCACAGTTTAATTCTTCTTCGGTTATTTCAAAAGTCTTTTTGTATTCCCAATTTGTTTCGCCGACCCAGTATACATCCTTTTCATTAAGGCCGATAAATGGGTCCGGAATATCTCCGTTTGCCATCAGGTCAAGATAGTTGCAGCCGGGTACGGTGGCTTCCTTGTATAGCTTATCACCGACTTTTCTGAATTGCCATTTCCCGTTTAGTGTCTTTTTCATTTTTCCAAATCCCTCTCTTTGAAACATCATTGGTATTATACTTTATCCCTCTGTATATTGTAAATGCTTTTATGCGCTTTTATTTTATGATTTTTTACCTGTAAGTCTAAATGCAACTCTGCGGCGGATATCTCTATTGACAATTTAATATATTTCATTTAAACTGTAATGGTATTTTGTGCATTATGCCAAAAACAAGAAGAGTGTTAGGGAGCTTTTTATGGAGAAGTCAAAGAATAAAGTCGGTAATGTTTTAAAATCGGTAAAAGAGCATTGGAAAAATCCGCCTGAGGGCCGGTATATACCGTATAAGGAGATATTGTCTTATTCGATAGGCGGTATCGGAGTCAAATTTGTATTGTACACGGTCTCGTATATCGGACTTTCGGCGACAAGCCTTCTTGCCGGAGCTGCGTTAGGACTTAAAAACGGAGATCTTGTAAAGCTCAATCTGATTGCAACGGTAATTGGTATGTTTTTAGGTCCGCTTCGCGGTATGATAATTGATAATACGCGTAGTAAAAACGGTAAATTCAGACCGTATCTTATCTATGCCGGTATACCGTCGGCAGTTGTAACCACGGTGTTTGCTTTTTTACCGTTTGAAAGTATGAGTTATGACGGAAAACTATGGTCGCTGTTTATTACCTATATGATGCTCCAGCTTTGTTATCCGTTTTACGACCAAGCGTATACAACTCTTGTGCAGGTTATGAGCCCGAATTCGACGGAGCGTGCGGATGTTATAACAATATCGACATTTATATACTCTTTGGCACCTTCGGTAATGGGCTTTGTTGTACCGATAGTTGCCGGATTTGCCGGCGGACTCGAGCATATAAATGCCTATCGCGTAATTATGCCTGTTTTTGGCATAGGTGGTGCTCTTTTGGGAATTTTCAGTTATGCCGGAACTAAAGAACGTATAATTGTATCCAAGGATTATTCCCCTAAAGTACCGTTTTTCCAAGGAATCGGAGCAGGTATCCAGAATAAGTACCAGTGGGCGCGCTCAATAACTTCATGGTTTATTCTTTTACAGGCTGGCGTCGGCAATGTTACAACATGGTATTTTTATTACGGTATTAAAGATACTTTAGGTCTTACAACGGAACAACAGGGCGTTTTAAACGGCACTCTTACAACAATTATCGGAGCAGCTGCAACACCGGCTATGCTTTTGTCTCCTTTTTTGATAAGAAAAATCGGTAAACGCAATTTGTTCATTATGTATGTTGTTTGTTCTGTTTTCTGCTTTGCCGGTATGTATGTTTTTATAGAGCAAATATGGGTGCTGTTTGTTTTTATATGGCTTAGGGGGTTTTTCTCGACATTTACGCTTATAACCGATGGTGCTATGAATGCCGATGTGCTTGATTATCAGCAATACAAGACGGGGGAGCGCCTTGAAGGGCTTATGAGTCAATTTGTAGGTATAATCGGAACATTTGTTTCTATGGGTGTAACTTATCTTATACAGACGATAATAATGCAAAATCATTACGGCCTTGTAAATAATTACGATGACCTTTACAATGTGTCTTTCAGAGAGCCGCTTTCAAAAGGTATGATTGCTCTTGCGGCGGTGGGATATATAATTTCACTAATTCCGTTTATTACAATGTACACTCTGACAGAAGAGGAACACGAGGCACATATTTCCGTTCTTAAAATTAGGGCGGCACTTGAAGATTATGCGACAGAATGCTTGTCGGAGGGTGAGCTTGAAGAAGCCAAAAATATTTATGCCGATGCAGTAAACGAACTCGAGATTTGTCGTGACAGAATAGACATCGTAAAGGGCAAGGAGAAGAGAAAGCTTAAAAATAAAATGAAAGCTCTTCAAATTGTTATAAACGAAAAAGATCGTTTTAATGACCCTAAAATGATAAAGAAAACCGAAAAAGCAAAAGAGCTTTTGTCTCATTCGGTAGAAGAGCTTTACGGAATATCAGAGCCCTCGATGGATAAATACAACGCCGCAAATGCAATGAGCGAGTCTACAAAAGAAGAAATACGTTCAAAATCAGCGGCACTTAAAGAAGCGTCAAAAGAGCTTGATCATTTCCATAAAAAAGCATATGCGTATATTCAGGCGCGAAAGCTTTTAAAGCAGCTTGAATACTATTCGCATTGGTCTGATATCTTTAGTTCGGAATCGGTTGAGATTTCGGAATGATTTCAGTTCCGTATTTCAGAGCGGTGTTTAACAACACCGC
>OHAQ01001661.1_pt1 | contig 17053 bp, 27 predicted proteins | sample 1577111 | NCBI WGS metagenome assembly OHAQ01 (sample SAMEA3541549, study PRJEB24748) | human gut metagenome | biome: human gut; feature: human-associated habitat; material: faeces | place: China | collected 2012 | reverse complement strand
AAGAGCTGATGATGGACGAGGAGCAGGACAAGATGCGCCGCACCCAGCACAACAAGATCTTTGTGGCAAGCCCCCGCACCATTGATCTGGCCGAGTTCTACGAGCAGCTGCAGGCGCTGGAAGTCGCTGCCGCCCACAACGACGAGGGCGTGGTGCGCCAGCTGGCGGCTATGATCCCCACCTTTACCCCCACCCGGGAGAACCTGAAACTGTAACTGGTTGAACTGCGGCACTGGGCCGCATAGGATAGATCGCAGGCCGGAATATGCCGGGCTGCGCAAAACGAGAGGGATGTTATTATGGAAAAGAAACCGTTTCTGACCGAGGCGATGGCACAGCAGATCATCGAGGATGTGCCCACGCCGTTCCACGTCTACGACGAGAAGGGCATCCGGGAGAATGTCCGCCGCATCAACAAGGCCTTCAGCTGGAACAAGGGCTTCAAGGAGTACTTTGCGGTCAAGGCACACAGATCATTCCTAATCCTTTTGCCCCCCCTGATTCGCAGATGACTTCGATGGTTTTTCTTTTAGCGACAACGGAGTCAGAAGGCCTCTCTGGGATTCTGTAAACGACTCTGTTCTGAGGTTTATCCATCCAGTCCCTCAAGGCGAACCTATCCCCAGGCGATAATTGTTTTACTTGTACAGCCTCCATAATTCTTTAAAGTTTTTAACGTTTTTTAATGTTTTTACCGACCATACACCATGCAAGCCGCATCCCGTGCGTGTTCCGATACGGCTTTCCGCCATCCGGTAAGCCGTTTGAACGACTCGCTGTTCATTTTCGTTTTATTGTTTTTCGGAGCGACCATCAGGCAATCGATTTCATGCTCCCGACACCAGTCCTGCCAGATATGCGCGTCTCTTTTAACCGATCCTGCTCCCTGTAATTTTTCCCGCCCGGTATTGCCGAACCACTTGCGTAGACGAGCATCTTCGATATACAATCTGATTTCGCTTCCGGTAGTAAGGCCGAAATTCCGGTAAATAAGTACTTTCTCCATTGCCTGTGTGATCGTTAGCGTAACGATCTCCATAAAATGTCTTTTTTCGGAGTCCCATGAGGCGAATCCTGTTTTAACGCCGGTGTCTATGCCGATATGAATCATTTTGAAATAATTTTAAAAGGGTACATCACTGTCGATAGTCCATGTATTGTCATTCTGGAAACCGTCTTGTCGCGGTTGCAGCCAGTTGGAATTGTCCAGCAGATTGATGTCTCCCGGCGGAACCTGATACCTTCCGTTACGGGGATTGTACTGCAATACGATACCTTCTGAGCTCGGATGCCCGAAATTCTTGAAACGTACTTTCGTCGGTATCAGCTTTGTTCGATGATTCACGAAATCACGATATACTGTCAAACCATAATCGGCTTTGTTATAAAAATTAGCGGATCCGCTGATGTCGTAGAGTGTCGGCGGAGGATATATTCCGCCTTGCATCTTTTCCAGCTTCGTGGGATGTGCGACCAAATGTCCCAGAATACCGTAACGTTTCGTAAATCGGGAACATTCATCGAGAAAGCGACCAACGTATTCGGATCCCGTTTCGCTTCTGTCCCTCTTGTGTTCCATACAGTTGAACGGATCCATTACGACCTGCTTGATTCCTTTGCGCTGTATGAATTGTTTTGCTCGGCTCAGAACGTTCTCAAGCGTCGGATCCTCATAAGGATCGAGCCAAAAGAAGTGGCTCTCAATGTAGTCAAACACCGTATCGAACTCATCGCGGCTCATGTCCGACTCTTTGAACGGCTTGCCGATTAACTTTTCAGCAATCTTCGCATAATGATTTTCGACAGGATAATTCTCCGGTGAGAAGAACAGCGTTTTCCAGTCGTGCATCACAGCCAGACGAACCGCTATGTAATCGAGCATTTCCGATTTCCCGTGCGAAGGTATGCCCGTCCAAATGGCAAGCTGCGATACTTCCCACCGGATCGTCTCGTCGATTTCTGCAATGCCGATACGATTCCCTTCCGGAAGCCCATGTTGGTACATGGCGAAAATATCATCATATCGATCAGACAGATGGATGTATCCCTGAATCGGAATCTCCTGAGCGTTTTTGATTACCTCCCGGATAGCCAGGCCACCTTCGGCAATCAACAACTCATTGGCGTCTTTACGTCCCTTGTAGGTGACGATCAAGCATCTTTCGGAGCCCAGCCTACGTACCAACTCGTTGCGTAACTTCAATCCTGCATCGTCAAAATCCGTCGCGATATAGAATCGCTCGATGTGTCCGAGACTGTCGATGTAATTGTCGAGATAGGGTAAATCCGTAGCCCCGGCCCCATTCGGTACAGAAACAACATTTTTAAACCCAGCCTCGATAAAACTGAGTGCATCCATTTCACCTTCGCAAATAATCAAATCTTTGGCTTCGGAAGTGCAGTTGAAGTTGTAAAACGTCAGCTCTGCATCTTTTACCATCCGAAATGACTTTTTAGGCCCGCGGTACTTGATGTTGACTAATTTGCCTTCGATGAAGTACGGGAAACAAATGACCTTTACCTCCTTACCGAACTGCGGCATCCACTCTCTGTCCGAATAAATCCGCATATCCCGAATCGTAGCTTGCGAGATCATCCGGCCTTCAAACCATTTTACTGCTTCATCCGATAGTTCAGTTTTGTTTTTCCATACCGGAATGACATAATCCTTTGGTTGCCGGGATTTAAGCGACATATGTGCCGAAAAAGTGGCATTACAGTGACAACAGTGACCGACCTGCTTGTCTACATTCCACACGAAGCACTTTTCCCGCTTCTTTTTGCGGGTCTCCGAGCATACCGGGCAAGTCATGTAATTCTCGCCATGCGGCCTCGCCGGATTAATTTCGTATAATTTCTGCGTTTTGGTTTCGATGATAAACATAGCTACAAAGGCATTTTAAAAAACTGATTTTCTGGCTTAAACCAAACCTGAATGCATTTCTGCTTCCAGTTTTTTACTGCATTCCCCTTGCTGTCAACCCAATCTCCGGCGGTGTAGTAGAGATACGCTTTTTTAGCTGCATCACGAGTGTATCCATTCTGCTCAAAGTATTCCTCCATGTCCGAAAGAGACGGCGGCACGAAATCTTTTTTTACTCTCTCTCTAGAGAGAGTTTTTTTATATATTACTTCTTTATCTTTCTTATTATTCGTACTGGTCGGTGTTCGGGCAGTGTACGGGGTAGTGTCTGACATAGTGTCTGAGGTAGTGTTCGGCAGAGTGCCTTCCATCGGATTGTAATACTCGTAATTACAGAGACTTATAATGCTTTCTCCGTGTTCGGTTCGGCGTTCGATTTCGTGTTTTTTAATATGCTTATTGATGTATCGCTGCGTCTTTTCGACACTCCAGCCCCAACGATCGGATAAGAATCGCAAACCCGCGTGTATTTCGCCTCGTTTAATAGTTATCAAGCGACCGTTAGGTAGTTCTTTCGTTGCTGGTTCCGCGTCAAATCGTGCCATCTGAATCAAATCGAGCCACGCTTCCGACAGACTAAAGGTGCGTTGCTGCGACCAATAAACATTCGTGAAGAACTTTCTATTTAATCGAATAAAGCCGTCCATGTAGGATTACAAGTATTCCAATGCTTAATATTTTGCCAATTTTGGCCCTGCGAGCCTGAATACGGCTCAGTTCTTTTAGTTTCCCGGTGCATAGCCCTGTACGTCCGAGTTGACGTATCAGTCTTTTTTCCTCGTTCAGCAACCGGTAAAATTCACCTTGGGGGTCGTCTTTATTCTTTTCCATCCGTATTAATTTTAAAGTAAAAGTCATTTATCGTTCTGCCGTATGTGAGCCTTCCGGATCGCGTCAGACTGCGTAGCGCCTTTCGTACTTCCTCGCTGTCGGCATCCTTCATCAGAGAGAATATCTCCCCCATAGTCGCAGTGGTCGGAATTAGTTTGGAAAGTGCCTTCCCTGCGGAAATATGGGCCACTGTATTGAACGTTTTCTGCTCGATCTCATTCATAAATAATTCTTGTGTCTTTCAAGCTCCATTTCAATGCTTTGCAGGAATGCTTCTTCATCGGGGGATGGAAGGTATATCCCGCATTCGGATGAACTCCAATTCCTAAACCGTTCTATCGCTTGTGTCATTTCGACGGTTGTCAGCCCTGCGGAACTGCGGTAGTCGTACACATCTCCGATATATTTATCATGTTTCGGAATCAGAAACAGCGAAGGATTGCACAGTTTTTTGAAATATTCCCGTTTCACATATTCGATAGTATTTCCCGTTTCCATCGCATAGTATCCGAGCAGGTAATGCAGGTAGCTATTTTGCGACAGGGTTCTTTTGCGTTTTTTCTCGGTCAGTTCGACGACCGCTTTCTTCTTGTACAGATCGTTCGAACGACGTTTAAAACGCTCTTTATCGAGTATGTTATTCAGGTCGTAGATCATGGTTTAAAAAGGCAGATCGTCCGTGTCTGATGCTACTGGCATTTGGTCTACGCTTTCCGGAGTCGTTGCAGCCGGTGTAAAATCGAATCCTTTTCCACTGCCAATGTAAATGCGTCCCGTTCCCGCTTCCCGTTCTTCTTTGGTTTGACTCATAAATACTGTATGTGTATTCTCATACTTATCAGGTTCGCGCCGCGTCGCAATGGTGATATTCATGTACTTTTTGCCGTTTTCGGCAAGTTTGATCTTGGATTTCGGTATGTCGGTCACACAGATCGACGCATTGATTAAATCGCTCATTTCGTTATTTTTTAAAAGTTGTTTTGATTGTCGTTTTCGATGTCCTTATGGGACGCCGCAAAATTTCACCCGTATCGGCATCCGCCAACGTCGCATTCTCGGGAATACCGCGTAGCATACTTTCACGATCTTTGATGTCCATATTGACCGCGTTACGCATTTTATATAGTTTATCCAGCGTACCGTCTCCGCACACAGTATAATCGTATTTCACGCCAGCCTCGAATTGCTCCAGTTTACAATCGGATACCTGATGCTCCTTCCCGTATTTGGAAAGTTCTCGCAGGGCATAATCCTTAATTTCCGCATCCTCCTGCAACGCCTCAATCATCTTTTTAAACCGGGACATATTAGCCCACACTTTCAGTGGGTCAATCTCTCCACTCAGTATAAATTCTTTTGCCTGACTTATTGCAATAGGGATGGATACTTCTGATTCAATGATTTCGACTGCTGTTTTCATCGCTATACGTTTTGATTTGATTTGATTCCGTTCGTTGCGCGATTCACCAGCCAAGTGTAATCTTCAGGGGTAAATCCCCGCAAGGATGTTTCGAACTGCGCCATCGTCCATTTTTCTTTTTTAGTGTTCTTACCGCACAAATTCTGACCTGTTACCAAATCACATAAACAATTGACCAGGTTCTCATCACTTCGACAAAACATTTTTTTATCGTTAGTAGCGGGTTTCTGCCCTAATGATTTGTTAGCGGTCGTTTTATTTCCACTTGCGCCATTCCCATCATCGTCATCGTCAATATTCAACCCTAAAACAGCGCCGATGGCATACCTTCTTTGATAGGTGATAGAACTGCCTATTCCCTGCGGATCATTCTTTACGGGCTTCATCTGGTAAGTCTCCATAATAAATTCTCCTGATTCGTGCATCAGAATCGTCGTGAGCCCGGTTTCGCCAACGGGCAACTGACTTACAGCAAGCCCATTTTCAGATAATGGTTTGCTAATTACGTCGAGTATATTAGCAAGGGTCGCATACTTGGATTTGAAAAATGGATTTGTAGCTTCTTTTTTTACTTTGGCTACCGAACCTTGAAACTTACACAAAGCAATTGCAAGGCTCTTTATTGATTCTGACCGTTCCATATATTTATAGTATTAAACTCCGTTTTTAATCCTTCACATCCTCCATCAATCGAGTGTAAGGATTGTATGTCTGCTGTATCCAGAACTCGTATATGCCAGGGGACAATCTGATCGGCTTATGATCTTCCCATTTCCGCTCTATCGGCGACCGATAAGACTCATCGTCCATAGATAACAATGATACATGCTGAAGTATCGATTCCTCGTTGACTTTATAAATGACCCTTTTGTCAACCTCGTAACGTTCTACATTACCGGTCAACACGTGCGCATGCTTCGTGCGGTCGCTGATTGCTAAAGGACGGTTTTTAACCATGATTGCGGATGCCGGGATCGCATCTATCGAAGCCCCGATCACATCGCCCTGATGAAATCTGATGTTTTCCATAATTTATGCTCTGAAATTGAATGAATAATCTTTAGCGTTAAATGGCGAAAGGGATGCAATGGCTTCTATCGCGTTCGTATGGTGCGGTTCTACACCTTGCAGATAATGAGTGCCCGTACTCGGACAGCACATCGAGACCCATGCGAAAGGCTGGTTATCGATTTCTTTAAACAAATCATCCGTTTTAAGAAGTTCGACAACCTCCCTATCTCCGTTAGCATGGACGATTTCCCGCCGATCAACTACTTTCGCTCCGAGTAGATCCAGCATACCTTGCTGTCCAATGGATTCATAAATAGCTCCTTTAATATCGGCATCCGTTTCCTTCATAAACCGCTCTTTCGTGATGGAACTTTTGTCATTGACAATCCATGCCGGAATAGAACGGCCGTTGATGAAATAATATTCCGATCCATCCCTGAACTGGACGGCAGCCTGTGTTGTGGAATGAAGCCTTCCGGCTAAATTAGTCTCTATATACACTGGAGGCTGAATTGCGAATACGTAATTTTCATATTCATAAGCATTGAAAACATTAGATCTGATAAGCTTTTTATATTGCTTGAAATTGAAATTATCCAACAGATTTATCTTTTCGAAAAAGTCATAAAATGAGACCCATCCATAATTCGATAAATCAATATAAGATGAATATTCATTGACCGAAGCCCCGACCGAAGCCCCGACCGAAGCCCTGATCGAATCCCCGACCGAAGCCCCGACCAAATCCCAGACCGAATCCCAGACCGAAGCCCCGACCGAAGCCCATGATTTTTTAATCAGGTTTTTATTCTTTAAAATCGCGATGGTTAATAAACAGCTCAGCCACCCATCACAATAAATAATCTTCGGAGTAGGCTTTTTCAGCAAATCGTTGTAAAGCCATTTGATCCCTTCTTCGAAAGCAGGCTTGTCTATACCTCGTTTATTCCTGACATTATCAAAGAATAGATTAATCCATTCATCACGCGTTTCAAGCATGATCCTTTTTTGATCCGATGTTAATTCTGTTAGCATAATATTTACGTGTTTGAATTTTTAAATAACCTGCGCGGGCCTCGCGGATGGCGCAGGGCGAATCATTAACCTTAACTTACAAAAACCTAATGAACCAAATTGTACTGCAATCTGTTTTTGTCGAAGTCATTATTTATTGTGCCTTCTGGAATAGAGGTTGTTAATTGTGCATACGTAATAAATAGCCTTGTTTCTCCGTCATGGTCGTAAGACATTGCATGAACCTGAAGATCGGAGTTGAACCGGTCGGTGTCATACTCTATCGTAGTTTCGAAATCACTGCTGAAATCGTATGACTTGTCTTCAACCAAGAAAGCCATACGGCGATAATCTTCGGCTGTTAGCTTTATCATGGCTACAATTCGTTTAAGTAGTTGATAATTTCCTTGCGACCGTCTTCGCTCATTTCTCCCGAAACGGCCAGCTTCGAAAGTGCAATCCGGGGCGTATTCAGATCCGGATCGTTACTTTTGTCCGATACTTTGAAATCTTCGTTCATGGTCGTGTGTTTTTTGTGGTTAAAAAGAACTACAAGCAATGCCATCAATCCGATGCCGATCAGGTTCACCCAGATGTCGCGCGACTCGTTCGCCGCAAGCAATATGGCTGTAATGAATAGTACCGCTTTCATCCTTCCTCCGCTTTAGCTTTTTTGAATGCGAGAACCGAATCAAGTCTTATCTTCAGCGCTTTGTCCGTACTGTCGGGGTGCAATCTGAGCAATCCACTGGTTATGTACGATCGGATCGAGTTCGCATGGCGAGCGAGTATATCGCACGCAGTATTGACCGATACCGGCACGTCGGCCACCAATTCAAGATTAAAGTAGTGGCGCATCTTATTGTTCTCAGCGCTAAGCACCCGGTTAGATGCCTCTAATTCACTAATATAATCCATCACCTGGCCAAAGGTTACTGTTTGTTCGGTGTTCTTCTGTGGCATGGCTTTCTCGCGTTAAAACGACATACATAAGTACACGAAGCAGCGGGGCGAGCTTTTCAAGATCGTCCAAAGAGAGTGATTGTAAACGGATTGCGATCTCCCGGTTCGAGAGGTTAAGGATAGATTCAGCCTGTTGTACAGACTGTACAGCAGTATCAACGCCTTGCGCTGAAATACCACTCTTGTCCACGTTTGCCATTGTGAGGTACAAAAGTTAGTTAATGTATGGGTACAAAAAGAGCGGAGCCCCCTTGTGTTTTGGCAAACGTGACGTACAAAGTACGACCTCAGGAACCCCGCTATACTGCGGTATAAATACACTACGTGTACTTTGTATATCACATTTGCCGATACAAATGTACGTAAAGTTTTGAACTTTGCAAAAAGATTTTGCGATCTCCCTGTTTGAGAGATTGAGGATGTCCTGTAATTCGGATACAGGTGCAGTAAGGGTACTATTATTCGCCTTAGTGCTTTTAACTTCGGTTCGCATTTGTCAGTTAAAAGTTTTAATATATGGCAACAAAAAAGGCGTTGCCCTGTCAAGTTTTGCGAACCGACACGACTACCGTAGTAGAAGTGGACAAAGGGCAACGCTTTATTATCAGCGTTATTATGTTTTTGTGATACGATATTCGTATCGGTTCGCAATAACAAATGTACACAAAACTTTTGATTTCGCAAACATTTTTCTGAAATATTTATACTAACCGCTGACATCTCTTTGTGTGTTAAGCCGTACAACGAGAGAGAAATTTGTTTACGAAATAGACCTGCCCCCTACCGGACACTTTCGTGGTACACGTTACCAGCACCGAGCCGTCGGGCTTGGTTATAGAGGTCTTTTTTATCTCGAACAATCCCATATCCATTGAGCGCTGAGTCGGTTGGTTGTAGTACTCGCCTTTCGAACATAAGTAGCCGTTATGACGCAGCCATTCAAAAAGACGGTTCTGTCCAATTTCAACCCCGTTTTGACGAAGTATCTTTGCAAGTTCGGCTATAAGGATAGACCGGTCGCTTGTGGCAACGGCATCCGCAAAGAGTGCTTTAGGTTCCAACTCCTTACTATGCGCCTCGGCTTCAATACGCTTGGCACGCTCATTTTTTAACTGTGTGGCTAACTGAATAAGAGTATCGGGATTAAGCAATGCTTCTTCCACTTTCTCCGGAGTTAAATAACCGCCGTGCTTGCGGATCGAAGGGAGAACATCTCCGCATACCCAGTCTTGGAACTGCTCGGCTTGTGGCAGACGACTCTTCATGATAAGACGGAAAACATCCGCCTCAGGAATGAATTTCATTGACTGAATACCGCTTTCAGTAGGGGTGAACGATTCGTTCACCCCCTTGCAGTGGTCACGTATGGCCTTTTGGGGATTGGAGTAACCCAAAGTCCGCGCAATATCGGTCGCAGCGAACATCGGTTCGCCGTTTTCGTTCGTGGCTACTCTGATTTGCCCGAATTGATTGTTTTGGAAGATTTGAATACCGTTCATGCCTATTTCTGTTTGTATATTTTCATATTCATGAGGCGTTACCTGAACATTTTTAGGAGTGAGGCGGGATTCGAACCCGCATGGCTGCTTTCCGAGGAGCGTCCTCCGGCAACTGTGTTGCCCCGACCACTATCAGCCCTCCTGTTTATGTGCGTCTACCATTTCCGCCACTCACTCGCCGTTATTATTCTTTCTTGATTCTCAACTGATCTTTCGAAATGCCCCATTTTTCGGCAATCTCGTCCATTGAAATTTCAACGGTTTTTTCTTCTTCAGAAAGGGGTTCGATATCGAGGCGATAGCCTCGCTTGTAAAGCTCGTTGCATGTAAACACGTAGGGGGCACGGTCATTGAATTTTGGTACAACCAATTCTCCGCTTCTGAAAATAATTTCGCCATATAGTGAGAAGGGAGAGATGACGATACCTTCCTTGCAACACACCTTGTCTCCCACCTGCCAATCCTTGTATGATTCGATTTCATCGGGGGTAGAAGGGATTAGGACGAAGTCGGAAACATCGTTGTATGCAAGGTGTTTATCTGATCCAGATAAAACGTTCCAGCTATATTTATAACCGAACCTACATTTCACTTCTGTTCCCTCATGCTTATTTTGGCATAAATACACATTGCCATTTTCTACCCGGATTCTGCCTTCGGCGGGAGTCTCTCTGATTTTGCACCGAAAACGGCGGCCATCACATTGCAATAAATTTTCCATCGTATTTTAATTTAGTGTATTATAATACAGTTGTTTAGCGCTTATTGTTATGAATTAAGAGCATACAGAAAAGGATACGGAGCACCGGAGCGAGATCGCGGATCTCACTCTCTGAAAGAGATTTGAAACGACGGATGATTTCCTCGTCCGTGAGGAATAAAATGGATTCAACGCTGTTACGGGCGTTAGCCGTAGCATCGGATGTACCTTGTACACCGTCTGCAATTTTTTCATCGCGTCTTGGCATTTTGGAAATGAAAAATTGCTAATAGTATATAGCAAAAGAGCAGGGCCCTTTTGGAAGTCTGCCAAGACGCCGAAACCACCGAAGTAGAATCGTCCAAATAAGAACCCCGCTTTATCAGCGGTTATTTGTATGTTTTTGCTTGATGATGATTTCAAGCGTCTTGGCAAAGGCAAACATACGCAAAACTTTCGACTTTGCAAACATTTTTCTGAAATATTTCGAAAAACCGTTTTCATACAGCCATTCTGATTATCGCATTGCAAAGACATACATGGTTGCACGAAGTACTGGGACGAGATCACGCAATTCGTCCTGTGTAAGGGATTGAAAGCGAAGAAGGATTTCTTCGTCAGAAAGATTGAGGATGTCCCGTACTTCAGGTACGGGTGCAGTTCGGGTACTATTATTCCCCACTGACTGCAAGTTTTCGTTTCTTGGCATTGTCTGAAAAACTTGAGTAGTATGTACGTAACAAGAGGCAGGGCCCCTATTTCCGCCAAGAAACGCAAGACTTCCGAAGAAGAATTGTCAGACAGGGACCCCGCCTTATCAGCGGTAGTAAATATGTGACGCTTTGATTCGAAAACCTTAGCGTTTCTTGGCACAGCAAATATGGGTAAAGTTTTTGACTGCACCAAATATTTGTCGTATTTTTTTATGCTTGCTTTCATTTTTTTGCTTTATTATGCAGCCAACATTTGAGGCATAAATTCCGGTTCGTAATCTTTCTCTACCAGTTCGATAACCCGCCCGTTACGAGAAAAGCGCCGCTGTGTGTCGTGAATGAAAATCTCGTGAGGAAGAACCATCAGAAAGAATACCCCCGCGATAATCTGCTTTGCCGTCTCTGAAATATCAATCGAAAAGTTCACGCAAAACCACCACGACACGAGAGCATTGGTTGACCGGCGGATACCTGTTTTGTCGTAAATGTTCTGAAAGTGGTTCACGACAGTACGGTAAGAGGTATTAAGCTTATCGGCGATCTCTTTCCCGATATACCCCTTGACGCATAACTCGGCTACCTGGGCCTCTCTTTTGGTTAGTATCGAATCGGTTTTCATGGTATCAAACTTTATTCACCCCATACATTACGTGGTCGGATACCGTGTTTTGCGAATGCCTGTTCTATTTTTCTCGCAGCAATAATATCATGCTTCACCTTGCCGTTTCTGCGCTTCCCGAATCCCTGTTTTGTGGTAATATTCAAAGCAAGCATGATGTCCTTTTGGCATTCTGCTTTCTGATAATCATTCAAAAGACGAAAGCCCTTATTAAAAGAAAGCGAGATTTCAGTTTGGTTTTGTGATTTCATTTGTATACTTTTACTATTTACATTTAGAAACAAGCTGAATAATTTTGCATCGGCGATTATTTCTTAATGCAAATATCAGTAATAAATTCTAATAATGCAATATTTATTAGAAATAAATTTGCGTGCAGTCGTAATATTTTATGTATGTTATTTGATTTAAAGCGCTTTAGGATAGAAAAAAAAATCAGTCAAAAACAATTGGCCGATAAATTAGGCGTAGGACAATCTTTTATTTCTCAAATTGAGAATGGCAAGAATCCAATACCTGATTTATTGCTTTCTAAACTAAAAGATATATATGCGCTTGATATAAGAGACTACCAAGCAGATTCATCTTTATGCGGGTGTATTCCAGTATCCGCAGGAGAACGGCTTGAGAAAATTATAAAGGAGCATTATAAAATGTCTCCATACGCTTTCTCTCAAAAATATAATGATAGGGGGGGGGTTAAAACCTCGCAGGTTATAAGAGGTAGGAATGGATTGTCAAGCAGATTGCTTAATTTAATTATACAGGCATATCCAGAAATAAATCGCGTGTGGCTCCTTACCGGCGAAGGCCCCATGCTCAAAACCGAACCTAAATCCCCAATTAGCGATAAAGAATCTATCAACCTAAAAAATGACGATGAAATGACAAACAACATGCTCGTAACCATGCTTTATGACGCTAACCAAAGAATCAAGCGACTGGAAGCCGAAATTGAAGAATTAAAGCAACAACAAGGGGATGCGACGGACTCCCCAAAAAAGAGATGTGCGATATAGTCTAAAAAGCCGTATTGATAAATCGTCTACACATAGCGATCTTTCTATTTTTGATACGGCACTATCTAATGATTTGCGTAAAATGAAATCCAATACCGATGTTGATCCTGAAAATGGCTTTTAACGGCAATAATTGAAACGTTTTTAGTAATTATCTTTGCCTTTCATCCATATAAGGCAGTTATTTAACGGTTTTGCACCCCCGCTCGGTGCATTAATGTGCCCGACACACCTTGGGTGGTGATGCAGCGGGACAGGCAAAACCGTTTCTTTTTGCCTTTTGCATAACCGTTCTCCTATGCAATCAGACTTCACAGTCTCCGACGTATTGGAGCGCCTTAAAACGGACAAGGTCTTTTTTAGGGAATTTATGGAAGCAATAGTCGAACTGATCGACTTGCTCAAAGATCGAAAAACCGCACAGCGGTAGAAAGGGAAGGCCTGGTTATTCCGTGGCTTTTTTATTTATATAATAATCATGCAAAAAAATAGTTTTATATTTGAAACGAAAAGAATAGTTTATTAGCTTTGCAATGATTACAAACAGTGGACTTATGCTTGATGCTTTATGGTCTTGGATAATGACGAATTACCCCGGCATATTTGTTGTGCTGGCATGTGTTGTTATTGCATGGATATTGCGTGGTAGGTTTGAGAAGGTCAATAACCGGATAAAGAAATGCGAGAATCACGCTACGGATATTGCGGAAGTCAAGAACGCGGTCGGCGGATTACGCACTGATATTAATAGTATGCGAATGGACATCAAAAGCATAAAAGACTATTTAGTAAACAAAGACCAGCGAGCGGCCAATATATTGTCTATGAAAAACAGCCCTAGAGTATTAAATCCGAATGGAAAGATGATCTACGATATTATTGGGGGGGATAAGTTTATTGCCGACAATAGACAATTGCTGATAGATAAAATAAAAAACAAGAATCCCGCAACTCCGCTCGATGTAGAATTATATGCTAAAGAGGTATGTATTGAACTTCTGAGTGATCCGATATTCGATAATATAAAAAACATTGTATATAATGCACCAGCTATCAAGTTGAAGAAACAAGACGGAACTGAAGAGGATTATGGATTTACAATAGCGGATGTTTGTTTTGTGCTCAGCCTCCCATTAAGAGATGAATATCTTAAAGAGTATCCGGATTTGAAATCAAATTAATATATCGGTGCCCCGATCAAACACCATCTATTTAAGCCGCTCATGTAGCGGCTTTTTATAACATAGTCAATAATTATGATAACCTTCATCCTAACCAATAAAGCCCGCGACAGATCACCGATTGCGCTTCTTGTTTCTTTTAAAGGAAAGAAATACAAGAAAAGTACCGGCGTTTCCTGCCTTGTCAGGATGTGGAATCAGAACAAAAAGCGCATAAAGGTCACTACGTCGAATCCCGAAGCCAACGAGGATAACGACACTTTGGATAAGTGGGAGATCGCAGCCAAAGAAACGCTGTCGGAGTTTAAAACTTGCAGAAAGGCCCCCGATCCGAAGGAATTTATATCCAAGATTCAGTACAGGTTTTACGGCGAACAAAACAATGATGACGATGAAGAAGACGCTAAAATTGGCTTCTTCGATGCGTTCGACGATTATTTGCTGACGCACAAAATGTCGGATGTTACTATTACTAATCATAAGGTAATTTACCGGGCCCTAAAACGGTATGAACTATACAGCAGGAATAAACTAACATTAGATGATGTAACGCCTAAAATACTTGCGGATTTCGAAGATTTCCTGGTTAAAGAACATACATTTTTCACGCACAACGAATCGGGCGGGGTGATCTGCATCCGGGCGTACAAACACATATACGAAGCCTGCCCCGAAACCAGAACTCCGAAGCAAAGAGGGAGGAATACCATTGCTTCGATACACAACAAATTACGTACATTCTTCCACTGGTGCAAAACGAAGCGCTACACAAATAATTACCCCTATGAGAATTTCGAAATGAAGAACGCGTCATATGGAACCCCCTTTTATTTGACTATCGAGGAACGGAATGCGCTATATCATTTTGATTTTTCATTTAGGCCCAGCCTTGCCCGACAGCGGGATATTTTCGTGTTTCAATGTTTGATCGGGTGTAGGATATCCGATCTGATGGCATTAACTAAATCCAATGTGATAAACGGAGCGATAGAGTACATCCCCCGCAAAACCATAGAAGACAGGGCGAAAGTGATCCGCGTGCCTCTTAATTCTATTGCCAGGGAGATACTTGATAAGTATGATGATAATGATGAGGATAAGCTATTTCCCTACATATCATCCCAGAAATACAATGATGCAATTAAAGAAATGCTGTCTATCGCCGGTATAAATAGATTAGTCACCATTTTGGATACGGTTACGCAGGAGCAGAAGCAAGTACCGATATGCGATGTAGCATCCTCTCACATGGCCCGGCGCACGTTTATCGGGAACCTTTACAAAAAAGTGAAAGACCCCAATCTGGTGGGATCTCTTTCCGGGCATAAGGAAGGAAGTCGCGCATTCAGCCGGTACCGCGAGATCGACGAGGAAATAAAAATAGATCTTGTAAAATCAATCGAATAGTTGACGTTGTCCGAAGAAAGAACTATCTTTGAATACGGGCATTGAGAATGCAGTACCAGGATGCAGTATCAAATTATTGTGACAAGATGGTGTTTTTCATCACAACTATGCAGCATTATTATCGTTAACGCGTTTATTTTGTGACCAAATAGCGATTTACGTAACAATATCCGCACTCCCTTATACAGTACTAATTGCATTGATTATCAGCGCTGTTCTTGTTTGTGGGTATCAAATGCAGTACCTTTTGATTCAAAAAGGGTATTTTTTAACGATCCCGTATCTTCCTTGTTAACTCCCAAATTTTCCATCCCACCCATGTGATTAATGCCAATAAAGCAAGCCGTCCGGCCCATATCGAAAATTTTTGCCATTTCGTCAAATCTGCCGGGACGGGAATCTCTTTGTACCGGTCACGATAAACAATACTATCCCGAATTATTGTTTTCTCGGCATCTTTGACGGGAACGGCAACGGGATATGTGTGCGGCTTGTTCCGTAGGTCATGGTACAATGTTCCATCTGTACAGATCCGTGCGTCCGATTCTGCAAAGTCCGTTTCCAAGTGTGATGAACTATCGCGGATCTGTATTTGCGCCGACTGTGCGGGGACAGGAACCCTTACCGTATCGATCCGTATCTTCTCCGCGTATTCGGTCTTATACTCGACCCGGACACTGTCTTTTGACTCCGAGCGGATCGGCATTGCCTGGCGGCAGCACGATACGGCAAGCACTCCCAATATAACTACCAGTTTTTTCACGGCTCGAACTTGATTTCGTTAATGCGGTATTTCCATCCGTTGATAAACCGCTTCTGAGACGGTTTCTTTCGAACGATATTGTCCACGAAATTTAACCGGGCCTGTTTGATCTGAGCGAACAGTTCGCGGGGGTCGCGGGCGTTCAGTGCGGCAATGGTTTTAGGGCCTACGATACCGTCCACTGCAACGCCGAGTATCTGTTGCGGAATCTTGATGCCGTTGGCTCCCGATGCCCAGACCCAATCGACCAGGATGTTAGCCAGCGATTGATTGCGGATCTCGTCGGCTTTCCACCGATCCCAATAGTGCGGTTTCAATACACGGGAGACGACTTCGTCCCATGTAAGCATTTTAAGGTCGTCTACATCGATATCTCCGTCGCCATCCTTGTCATAACCTATCTGTCGCCATGTAGCGATTGTCACACCCATATTCGTTGCGCCGCCCTGATCGTAAGGGTCGTCCACGAAGCCGCCTTCCCATTTCCGGATAAAGGGGGCCAGTTTATTGATGTCTGCCATATCTTTAATCGTAAAATACTGTTCTGTTACTATTTGTTTTCTATGCTTACCGACTTTCTCGGGGGGGTACGTTTATCGCAATTAGATACTGTGCATCGATCAAATTCAGCCATTTTTTTTGCCTCTCGTTCATTCAATAACTCTTCCTTTAACAATACGACTTCATTTGCCAGTTTTATCCATTTATCGCGCTCGGAGTTAACAACTCCTTGCAATCTATCGATATGTTGATAAGCTTCACCCAACCGTTTTTCTTGCAATTCATCGTATTTTGTATCTAAGTCAAGTTCGACATTTTCGACCTCTGCTTTTCTTTTTCTTTTTTCATACCGATAGAAAGCTATTTGAATGGCCCATCCGGAGCCGAAAGCCGCAGCCAGTATTGCCAATACTGTTTCCATCTGATCTCGTTTGTGCTTTGGCAACGGTCGGTCTCTGCAATCAGTTGTAGCCAATCTTCGTCCTCCAT
>OHAQ01001632.1_pt1 | contig 17228 bp, 14 predicted proteins | sample 1577111 | NCBI WGS metagenome assembly OHAQ01 (sample SAMEA3541549, study PRJEB24748) | human gut metagenome | biome: human gut; feature: human-associated habitat; material: faeces | place: China | collected 2012 | reverse complement strand
GCTTCCAGCACATCCAGACGCTCCTCACGCTGGCTGCCGCCGATGATCTCGCCAATGCCGGGCACCAGGCAGTCCGCCGCGGCCACGGTTTTGCCGTCATCGTTCAGGCGCATATAGAAAGCCTTGATGTCCTTGGGATAGTCGGTGACGAATACAGGACGCTTGAAGATGTGCTCCGTCAGATAGCGCTCATGCTCGGTCTGCAGGTCGATGCCCCACTCCACGGGATAGTCGAACTTCTCGCCGCTCTTTTTCAGCAGATCCACCGCTTCCGTGTAGCTCACCCGGCCGAAGTCGGAGGAGGCCACATGCTCCAGACGCTCCCGCAGGCCCTTATCCACGAACTGGTTGAAGAAGTCCATCTCCTGAGGGCACTGCTCCATCACATAGCGGATGATATACTTGATCATGTCCTCGGCGGTATCCATATAGCCGTTCAGATCGGTGAAGGCCATCTCAGGCTCCACCATCCAGAACTCGGCGGCGTGACGCTGGGTGTTGGAATTCTCCGCACGGAAGGTAGGACCAAAGGTATAGACATTGCCGAAGGCCATGGCGAAGTTCTCGGCGTTCAGCTGGCCGGACACCGTCAGGCTGGTCTTCTTGCCGAAGAAGTCCTGACTGTAATCCACCTGACCGTCCTCCGTCTTGGGGACGTTGTTCAGGTCCAGCGTGGTCACCTGGAACATCTCGCCGGCGCCCTCGCAGTCGCTGGCGGTGATGATGGGGGTCTGGGCGTAGACAAAGCCGCGATCCTGGAAGAACTTGTGGATGGCGTAGGCCGCCGCGCTCCGCACCCGGAAGGTGGCGGAGAACAGGTTCGTCCGGGGACGCAGGTGCTGGATAGTCCGCAGGAACTCTACGCTGTGGCGCTTTTTCTGCAGGGGATAGTCCGGAGTGGAGATGCCCTCCACGGCGATCTCGGTGGCCTTCAACTCCAGAGGCTGCTTGGCATCCGGTGTCAGGGTCACAACGCCGGTGACGATCAGAGCCGCGCCTACGTTCTGGGCGGCGATGTCCTTATAGTTAGAGAGGGCCTCTGCCTCCATCACCACCTGAAGATTGCGGAAGCAGGAGCCGTCGTTCAGCTCGATGAAGCCGAAACCCTTCAGATCCCGGATGGTGCGGACCCAGCCGCCCACGGAAACGGTCTGACCGGAGAGCGCCTCGCTGTCTGCAAAAATTTTCGCGATTTTTGTGTAACTCATAGTTTGATCCGTCCTTTGTGTTGTTGGTACAATTATAAACATAATACTCCTATTTTTCGTTCTTTACAAGAGGGAACCGCCATTCTTCCAGCAGAATCAGGGATTTTACGGCGAAAACATAAATTCCTCTTGAATTTTGGCCATTCATCCGATATAATGAACAACGTTAATGCCGGTGTGATGGAATTGGTAGACGTGACGGACTCAAAATCCGTTGGTAGCGATACCGTGTCGGTTCGAGCCCGACCACCGGCACCATATTTTTTCGAGCGCTTCGGGCAGATACCGAGGCGCTTTGTTGCAAAGACCCGCATGAGCGGGTGCGAACTGAAAGGAAATTTGCTATGAAAATGCTCTTTGTCGGCGACGTTGTGGGTACTGCGGGAATCGAGATACTCGAGCGGCGGCTTTACAAGCTAAAGCGCGACCTCGCGATTGATCTCACTATAATCAACGGCGAAAACTCGGCGGTCGGAAACGGCGTCAACCGCGCTTCTTACCAGCGGCTGATACGGCTGGGCGCTGACGTAGTTACGGGCGGCAACCACTCTTTTCAGCAAAAGGGCTGCACCAGCCTTTATGACGAAGCTGAAACGCTGCTGCGCCCCGCTAATTTTCCCGAGGGCGTTTCGGGCAGGGGCAGCTGCATAGTTGACGTTTTCCCCGTGAAGATAGCCGTTATAAGCCTGATGGGAACAGTAGGGCTTGAGGCGCTGGACAACCCTTTTTTCTGCGTGGACAAGCTTATCGAAGAGGCGGACACGCCTAACATTTTCGTAGATTTTCACGCGGAGGCTACCTCTGAGAAAAAAGCTATGGGGCAGTACCTTGCGGGCAGAGTTACCGGCGTTTTTGGCACGCACACGCACGTTCAGACGGCGGACGAAACCATTCTCGGCGGGCACACGGCGTACATCACCGACGCGGGAATGACAGGCCCTGAGCTTTCCGTACTGGGCGTAGACACCGAGATAGCGATTCAAAAAATGAAGTACCACTGCCCTGTTACATTTAAAATAAGCGAAAATCCGGCTTTCATAAACGCTGTAGCAGTTGAATTTAATGAAAAATTGGGCAAAGCGAACAAAATCGAGCGCATAATTATGAGATAACCTACAAAAAATCCGCCGAACTGTTGCAAATTTTTTAAAAATGTTGTATAATCAAATTACCATAGCGGATAATTTTTCACATCTGCGAATGGATATTTGTTTAGCCGGAGGTACAATAAATGGAAATTTTAAAAGTGTCTTCAAGATCAGTTCCGAACTCGGTAGCAGGCGCGATCTCGGGCGTTGTCCGCGACAGCGGCGCGGTAGAGGTGCAGGCAGTCGGCGCAGGCGCGGCTAATCAGGCGATAAAGGCAGTCGCCATCGCAAGGGGTTACCTCGCACCGCTGGGCATAAATATGATATGTATTCCCGCATTTGCAAACGTCGTCATCGACGGCGAAGAGCGAACGGCTATAAAGCTGATCTGCGAGGAAAGATGATTTTTGTAAAAACAACGCCGCGAACGTTCGCGCCTGCGGGCAAGAGCGAAGCGGCGTTTTGTGTTTAAGGAGGAAGTATGGCTGAGATACTGCGGCTGAGCGAGGTCAGCAGAAAACTGGGCAGAATGCCCGCGCTCACCGACGTCAGCGTGAGCGTTTACGGCGGCAGAGTCGTGGGGGTTTGCGGGCTGCACGGCTGCGGCAAGAGCACTCTGCTGCGGATAGCCGCGGGGCTTATGCGCACCGATTGCGGCGAAGTCGAGATCTGCGGACTGCCTGTCGGCAAAAAAACGCGTGCGCTGACAGCCTGCCTCCCTGACCGCGATATGCTGCCAGACGATGTAAAGATCGGCGAAGCGGTGCGGCTTTTCAGCGGGTGGTTCAAGGACTTCAGCTCGGCGGCGGCGCTCGCTATGCTGGACGATCTGAGCATCGACATCAACAAGCGCTTCGGGACATTTTCGCAGGGCGCACGGCGGGGCATACAGTTTGCGCTGATGGCTTCGAGGCAGACGGCGCTGTATCTATTGGACGAGCCTGCGGCTGGCACTGACGAACGAACGCGAGCGTACATCTATCAAAAGATAGGCGAGCTGGCGCGCGAAGAAAGCGCTGTGCTTGTCGCCGTGAACAACATTGACGAAGCGGCGCAGGCGTTGGACGATCTGCTGATACTGCAAAACGGCACGGTGCGGCACTACGGCTCAGCGCGCGAATGCGACCCCGCCGCGCTTTTCAAGGAGGTCTGCCAATGCTGAACCTCGGAAAACTCATATGCCGCGACCTAGCCTGCACGGTGCGCGCTCTGCTGACGATATTCGGCTCGCTGGCGGTGATCGTCGGCATCGCACTCGCGACCATCGCGCAATTTCCCGAAAACGCGGAGAGCTACGCGCAGACTATGCTGATATTCTTAGAGCTTGCGGTGTTCGTGTGTTCGCTGGGAATGCTTGCCACGGCGTTCGCTATGCCGCTGAGCAGATTTGTACGCGCGTATTTCAGCCGTGAAGCAGCGCTGACAGTCTGCCTGCCGATACCGCCGAGCGCGCAGATGATCTCAAAGCTGGTCTGCTGTACGGTCTGGTACATACCCGCGCGGCTGATATACGAAACCGCCATGAACCTGCTGACGAAGCTTATCAACAGCACGAGCGCGGTGTACACGCAGGCTGAGAGCGCGCTTCTCGACCCCATATCGTGGGTGCGCGGGCTGATGTTCATGCTGATGGCGCTTCTCTTCTGCTTCATGGTAATGCTGATCGCGAGCGCGGCGCGGCGGCGGGTTCTTTTCGGCACAGTGGTATTTATATTCGGCGGGCTGATAGTCGCGCTGAGCTATTTCTGCATACAGCTCGGGCTGATGAAAGCTTTCACGCAGATCTTCGGCGAGGGTGAAACGCTGACGAAAGCCGCGCAGCTTTCCGACTGCGTATTTGCGGGATCTTTCGCAGCGGCGTTTTACATAGTCTGCGTTATCCTGCTGAACAAGGTCTACGAAGTTAGAAATTAACAAAAAATAAGGGAACATCTTTTGCCGAGATGTTCCCTCTTTTTATATCTTGTGATTTACTTGAGCGCTGCGAGCGACTCTTCTATCTTCGCCATTTTTTCCTGAGCCTTAGCGAGCTTTTCTTTCTGCGCCGCGATGAGCTGTTCGGGGGCTTTCGCGAGGAAGCCCTGATTATTCAGTTTGCCTGAGAGGAAGTCGATGTCTTTCTGCACCTTTTTCTTCTCCTTATCGAGGCGTGCACGCTCCTTTTCGGTGTCTACGATGTCGGAGAGAGGGATGAAAATTCTTGCCGCGTCGGTAACTGCGGTAACGGCGTCCTTAACGTCAGCCTTTTCAAGTATCTCGACCTCGCTTGCGGAAGCAAGACGCTCGAAGAACATAACGCCGTTTGCAAAACCCTCGGGCTGAGCCGTTTCGATATAAAGCTTAGCCTTTACCGAGGGCACAACGTTCATTTCGCTGCGGATATTTCTTACAGCCTTGATAGCCGCGATGATCTTGCCGAAGTCGATCTCCTCAGCCGAGAAGTTGAGCGACTCATCATAAACGGGGTACTTTTCGAGCATGAGAATGCTTGCGCCGTCGGTAAGGGTCTGCCAGATCTCTTCGGTGATGTACGGCATGAAGGGGTGCAGAAGCTTCAGCATACCTTTCATTACCCAAACGAGCACCGTCTGCGCCGCCGCCGCGGTATCGCCGCCCGCCGCAATCCTCGGCTTAGTCAGCTCGATGTACCAGTCGCAGTAAACGTCCCAAATGAAGTCGTAAAGCTTAGCGACCGCTACGCCGAGGTCGAAGTTTGTAAGATTCTCATCGATCTCCTTAGCGAGGGTATTGAACTTGGAAACTATCCACTTGTCCTCGATGTTCATCTGCGCGGGCAGTGCATCGGCGGTAAAGCCATCGGGCAGGTTCATCATGATGAAGCGAGCCGCGTTCCAAAGCTTGTTTGCAAAGTTTCTGGAAGCCTTTACCTTATCGTCTGAATAGCGCATATCGTTGCCGGGGGCGTTGCCCGTAGCGAGCATGAAACGCAGAGCGTCAGCGCCGTATTTGTCGATAACTTCCAGCGGGTCGATGCCGTTGCCGAGCGACTTAGACATCTTTCTGCCCTGCTCGTCGCGGACAAGACCGTGGATAAGAACGGTATCAAAAGGCTTTTCCTTCATATTTTCCATACCCGCAACTATCATGCGCGATACCCAGAACGGGATAATATCGTAGCCGGTAACGAGCGTGCTGGTCGGGTAGAAATACTTAAGGTCTTCGGTATCATCGGGCCAGCCGAGGGTAGAGAACGGCCAAAGCGCCGAAGAGAACCATGTATCGAGGGTGTCGGGGTCTTGGCGCATGGGCTTGCCGCACTTAGGGCAACAAACTTCGCTTTCCTTAGAAACCACCATTTCGCCGCAGTCGTCGCAGTAGAACGCGGGTATGCGGTGACCCCACCAAAGCTGGCGGGATATGCACCAATCGCGAATATCGTTCATCCAATTAAGGTAATTCTTTTCAAATCTATCGGGCACGAACTTGATGTCGCCGTCCTCTACCGCCTTGATAGCAGGCTTGGCAAGCTCGCCCATCTTTACGAACCACTGGAGCGAAACACGAGGTTCTACGGTAGTGCCGCAGCGGTAGCAAGTACCGACGTTGTGCTCGTGGTCTTCAACTTCTACGAGGTAGCCGCCCTTTTCAAGGTCTTCGACTATCTTCTTTCTTGCTTCGTATCTATCCATGCCAGCATACTCGGGATAATCGTCAACTATCTTAGCGTCCTCGGTCAGAACGTTCAGAACGGGCAGATCGTGGCGCTTGCCGACCTCGAAGTCGTTGGGGTCATGCGCGGGGGTGATCTTAACTACGCCTGTACCGAACTCCATGTCAACATAGCTGTCGGCGACAACGGGTATCTCTCTGCCAACGAGCGGCAGGATAAGGGTCTTGCCAACAATGTCCTTGTAACGCTCATCCTTGGGATTTACGGCAACTGCGGTATCGCCCAGCAGAGTTTCGGGACGGGTGGTAGCAAGCTCAACGTAGCCAGAGCCGTCTTTCAGCGGGTAGCGAAGATGCCAAAAATGACCCGCCTGATCTTCATACTCTACCTCGGCGTTTGAGATAGATGTACGGCAATGCGGACACCAGTTTATAATTCTTTCGCCGCGGTAGATAAGGCCTTTATTATAATAGTTTACAAACACGTCTTTAACAGCCTTGGAACAGCCCTCGTCGAGTGTGAAGCGCTCGCGCTCCCAGTCGCAGGATGAGCCGAGCTTTTTGAGCTGCGAAACTATTCTGCCGCCGTACTGCTCTTTCCAAGCCCATGCGCGCTTGAGGAAGCCATCTCTGCCGAGGTCGTCCTTTGTGATGCCCTCTTTGCGCATAGCCTCGACTATCTTAGCCTCGGTCGCGATGGAAGCGTGGTCGGTGCCGGGTACCCAGAGCGCGCAGTAGCCGCTCATTCTCTTCCAGCGGATAAGAATATCCTGAAGAGTGTTATCCAGCGCGTGACCCATGTGAAGCTGACCCGTTATATTCGGGGGCGGGATAACGATAGTGTAGGGCGTTTTTTCGGGGTCGCGCACTGCGTGGAAACAGTTTTCATCGACCCACATCTTATAAATTCTATCCTCAAAATCAGAGGGACTGTAAAGCTTATCCAGCTCTCTTTTCATATTCATCTATCCTTTCAGCAAGTTTTGTAATTATGTTCAAACGAATTTTAAACCTGCCGCTCGACTCGCGTATCCATTTCAAAGGTAAGTCGGCGGAGTATAGCTATTTTCATATCCATAAAAAGCACTTCCGTAACAAAACATATATTTATATTATCTCACATATTCCGTCGATTGTCAAGGGGTAACGGCAGAAAATCACGGGTTTGGGCAGCAAAATGCGTAAATGTGCTTTTCAACAAAATTAACAAAATATCGCTTTACTTTTCGTGAAAAATGTGCTATACTATTTAATACACAACTTTAGGAGGACAAATTTCATGGACGTTTTCAAGGAATATATTGTAAAAAGAGAGCTTTCGCAGGGAGAAAAGACCTCGAAGATCTTCACGATAGCCGCGGCAGTAGCGCTCGCCGCCTTCTTTATACTGCTGACTTTCAACACGACGCTGACGCTTTTCGGCTTTGTGTTTGCAGGACTGAGCATTTTCATCGGCTACCAGCTAATCACGAAACTTTTCGTTGAGTACGAATACATTCTCACGAACGCCGACCTCGACATCGACAAGATCGTAAATCAGGCTAAGCGCAACAGACTTTGCACCATCGACCTGCACAAGGTCAGCGAGTACGGCGTTGTAAACGGCGATTTTGCCGTTGGCGAGGACGAAACGCTTGTCAAGGCGGGCGCGAATAACCCTGAGCTTACCGATTATTACCTGCGTTTTACGCACCGCGAGTTCGGAAAAGGCGTGCTGGTATTTACCCCCAGCACCGAAATGACCCAGCTTATGAAGCCGTTTTTCCCGAGAAATGCGGTGAGCAAGCTGTGAAATACCGCGTTGGCTGCGACCTGCAAGAGGTCGAGAGAGTGAAAAATGCGGCTCAGAGAGATAGTTTTTGCCGCCGTGCCTTTTCAGATGAGGAGCGGCGGCGTTTTTCTCAGATGAAAGACCCTTACCAATCAATGGCAGGGACTTGGGCGGCGAAAGAGGCGTTCGCTAAGGCACTGGGCACGGGCGTGCGCGGTTTTTCGCTGAATGAGATCACCGTAGCGCACGATAAGCTTGGCGCGCCTTACCTAAAACTGGAGGGTGCGGCAGCACAGGCGGCGGCAGGGCTGGAATTTTCGATAAGCATTTCGCACACGCGCGAGCTGGCTCAGGCGGTGTGCATCGCGGAAAGGAGCGATAAAGATGAATAGACTATTAACGCCTCAGCAGATGTCGCAGGCGGAAAAGGCCTCGGAAGCGCTGGGCGTTTCGCTCTGGGAGCTTATGCAGAACGCGGGAGCGAAGTTGGCGAGAACAGTCGAGAGTGCGGCGGCGCGAATCGGTGCGAAAAACATTCTGGTTCTCTGCGGTTCGGGCAACAACGGCGGCGACGGTTCAGTCTGCGCTTCCTTACTGGCGGACAAATTTGACGTCAGCGCGGCCTACGTCTGTGGCGCGCCTAAGACCGAGCTTGCGAAGAAAGCTTTTGCGCTCATTGGCAGCAAAAAAGTGAAGATCATTACAGAAAACGTTGATTTTGGCGATGCAGATATAGTTGTAGACTGCATTTTCGGCACGGGTTTTCACGGCGAGTTTCGCGAGAACATACAGTTTTTGATGAGCAGATTTGCACGATCTGACACCTACAAGATAGCGTGCGATATGCCGAGCGGTGTTGACTGCCTACGCGGAAAGATCGCAGCTGAAACGGTAAAGTTCGACGAAACGATCACTTTTCACGCGATGAAGTTCGGAATGGCGCTCAAACCTGCGCTTTCTGTATGCGGAAAGATCGAAATTGCGAACATCGGAATTCCCGACGGCTGGGAAGAGTACCTCGATGACCGCATGTCTTCTCACGAGATTTTCGGCAGCGAATTGCACAAAATGTTACCTGCGCGTCCCGAATACTCACACAAGGGAACGTTCGGAAAAGTCCTGCTGATCTGCGGGAGTGAAAATTACATCGGCGCGGCGGCGATATGTTCGCGTGCGGCGCTTCACACCGGCTGCGGGATAGTGAACCTTGCTGCTCCGCACAGCGTGATCTCGATAATTGCGGCGAGCGCGCCCGAGTGCGTTTACACTCCGCTTGAAACAGAGGGCGGCACGATCAGCAGTCGCGAGATGGATAAACTGGTCGGATTGGCAAATTCACACAGTGCTGTTGCGGTCGGCTGCGGCATCGGCATGAGCGAAAACACGCGCAGGCTTGTCGAAGCGTTGGTAAAAAAAGTGCGTGTACCGCTGCTTATCGACGCGGACGGAATAAATCAGCTCGCGCTGAATATAGATGTACTGAGGGACAAGAATTGTGAGATAGTTCTGACTCCGCACATCGGCGAACTGGCAAGGCTGAGCGGTCGGACGACGGCAGAGGCTTCGGCTGAGCGGTACGCGATCTGCCGCGAGCTGAGCGAGAAGTACGGCGTGACACTGCACAGCAAGGACACGACTTCTGTGACGTTCAGCAATGGAAAAGCGGCTGTCACGAATTTTGGCTGTTCGGCACTTGCAAAAGGCGGCTCGGGCGATATGCTTGCCGGCGTTATCGCATCGCTGCTCGCGCAGGGCGTTACGGCGGCGGAAGCTTGCGCGTTGGGCGATTACATATGCGGAAAAACTGCGGAAATACTATGTGAAAAGTACTCACCTGCTGCAGTCACGGCGAGCGATATTATAAACGCTTTCAAGGAAACTCTCACGATTTTGTAAATTACGATTGTCAACAATTTGCAAGTTAACAAGCTTGATTATGCAAAAGTCCCCCATCGGTTTGGGGGACTTTTTTATGGAGGGGTCTGAATGAAAAGATTTATACTGATGTGTATGTGTATCTGCGCGATCTCGACGGCTTCGGCGTGCGGCAATTCAAAGAGTGCGGAGATCTCGCTGCCGAAAAGCTACACGGTTACCGCCGATATTTCCAGTGACGATTTTGCAGGAAAAGCGCAGTTTGAGCGATTAGAGGGCGGCTGGCAGATAAGCGTCAGCGAGCCGAAAACGCTCGCGGGAATGGAAATTTCGCTGACTGACGCCGACTGCAAGATAAGTTTTGAGGAAATGGAGCAGACTTTTTCACGCGAGGAGTTGCCCGCAAATTCGCCGATATTTTTGACGGTGCGGGTGTTGGAAAAATGCGCGGCGGGAAAAGTCAGCGGTAAAATCAGCAGTGAGGATTACGATGTTGAGATGAAAAACGACAAACCGAAAAGCGCTGAGATCGGCGAAATGAGTGTAAAGTTCAGCAAATTTGCAAAAAAATAAACCGCACAGCGTGTGTGCGGTCTACTATGTAAACTGAATTATTCAGCGTGTGCGCCAATGGAAACGGGCAGAACATTGCCGTCCTCATCCTTAAAGGTGATGTCTGCAACATAGAAATCAGCCTGGTTAGGAATGCTCCATCTCATAAAGGTAAAGTACTGAGGAGTGTCAACAGCGTTGAAAGGTCCAAGCAGACCGGGACGAACGCTAAATTTGTAAGTAGCCCACTCGGAAGTCCACTCAGATTCGCTGATCTGGTTGTCAAGTTCCTTCCAACCGAGCTTGTCAGGATCTTCGCCAGCCTGCGAGCAAAGAGCGCCCATGAAGTTGCCGGGAACGAGCGACTCAGTACCGTCATCAGCTACGAAGTTGCCAACAGCCTTGGTCATGAACTCGATGTCGATGGTGAATACCTTGTCAAGAGTATCGGTCTTGCCGGCAAAGATCTTGGACATATCGAACTGGATCTTCGGAACCTTGTAACCGAGAGAAGGATCTTCTTCATCCTTAAGGGTCAGAACCTGACAACGGAGCATAGGAACGCCCTCAACCTCTTCGATAGAGAATTCAACGTCAGATTCATCGTTCTCAAAGTTTGCCTCGTTCATAGTCTTTACGAAATCAGCAGGATCCATGCTGGTGTCGAATACGAGAGAAGCGGTCTCGAGATCCTGAAGAGTTGCAGGCATCTCAGAGATAGGCTTAGGCTCAGCGGCATCGCCCTCTGCAGCGGATTCATCAGCAGCGGACTCTTCGGTAGCAGATTCATCAGCAGCGGACTCTTCAGCAGCGGATTCCTCGGTAGCAGATTCATCAGCAGCAGAGCTGGCCGCGGTGGTAGTGGTGGTCTCAGCAGCCTTGCTGGAGCTGTCCTTAGAATCATCACTGCCGCAAGCAGTCATCATAGATGCTGCGATAATAGTCGCAACAGTGCAAGCTAAAAACTTTTTCATAAGTAATTACCTCCAAAAATAATTGTTCATACAGAACCATTTACTTTTAAAGTATAACACAAATGCCGAAAATATTCAATATACTAAATGTACAATTATCCATTTCACTTTTGTTCATACTGCACAGATAACGTTTTCATATTCATACAATATATACAAAAAAGGCACTGCCCGAGAGCAATGCCTTTTATTATTTGCAATTATTCAGCTATGCTAAAAATTACTTCTTGCGGGAAACTACGATAGCTGCGCCTGCAAGAGCAGCGATAGCCAGACCTACGCCTGCAGCTGCACCGGACTCTGCGTTAGCAGTGTTGTCGGAAGCACCGATATCCTTAGCGGAAGAAGTAGTGGCACTGCCCTTGGAAGTGCTGCCGCCATTGGAACCGCCCTTAGAGCTGGAAGAAGCAGAGCTCGAGCTGCTTCCGGAAGAAGAACCGGAAGAAGAGCCGGAGGAAGTAGTGCTGCCGTCACCGGAGCTGGTAGTGCCTTCGCCCTCGATCTGCTTGTTGATGTCAGCGTTAGGAATCTTCTCAGGAGTCGAAGCGCCATTACCGAACATGGTGAATACAACGTAGGAGTTCTCATCATCGGACTTAGCCTCGTCATAAGCATGATATTCCCAAGTAGTGTCAGCATCTGCAACAACAGTTACAGTGACGGTAACGCTGGAAACATCGTCATTGGTCAGCATGAACTGTGCCCAGTTGCCGTTGAACTTGGTAGGGCCGGAATCCCAGCCGTTCAGCTCAGCAGCACCCTTAGCTTCGTTTTCAGTGTACTTTACAGTGCTCTTTTCTTTATCAGCAGGAGCGTCAGCGTTCCAAGAAGTCTGTACAGTCCAGCAAGTATCGTCAGAACCAGCTTCAGCGTCAGCACCCTTGTAGATGTTGCCTGCGTCGCTATGTACAGTCATGGAAACCTTAGCATTCTTCATATGTCCAACCTGGAAGTTGAAACCGCAGGTCCAAGTGCTGGGCGATCCATCTTCGCTGGTGTTTTCAGCAAGCTGGATACCGTCGTTATCACCGCTGGGGCCGATCTTATCTGCATAATCAGAAAGCTTGAATGTGTAAGTCCATTCGCCAGTCGCATTGTAGAATTCATTATCTACAGGAGCTTCTGCAGATGCAGGCATTGCAACCGCAGCAGCGATGATAGCAGCAGCGGACATTCCTGCGAAAATCTTAGAAATTTTCATTTTAAATCTCCTCCACATTAATTAGTGTAATTTAGAATTTACAGTACGCCCATTGCGCACCGTTCTAATTCAATATTTATTATAACAGAAAAACGCCGTAAAATCAAGGGCTTTTGTGAAATTTGTTTTCAAAAATACGTCAAATTTCTTACGAAATTCCCGCCATGAATTTGTGCAGTATTTACAGAAAACGTTTACTTATGCTCACTCCAAATATCTTTTTGGAGTGCCGCGCGGTCAATATGCCGCTACGTCAGAGAATTTTACGCCTACCTGTTTGCCGTCATATTCGCAGGTGTATTCGTAGGAAACTTCTTTCAGTTTGCCCTTTCCGTCTGAAATATCGAAATTACCCTTTACGGCGCGGGTGATGTACAGCTTTTTGATCGATCCGGGATAGTTGCTGTCGTAGACCTGAAGCACATATTTGCGGTGGTCGGAGCTGTCTTGTATAAGACCGATAGCATTTACGGTATGCGAGCCGTCGATGGTGGTAACTACGGGTTCGCCGAGAGCGAGAAGCGATTTCAGCTCGTCAAAGCCCTCATCGCCGTTAAAGAGGTCGAAGGTAACGGGCGTATCGTCCCACTGCAAAGCGTTGAGGTGGTAGAGAGCCTTATAAAACTCCGCTTCCGAGTCGGAGCTTGCCTTTGCGATCTTGTCTGAGCATTCTTTGACGTTGAGCGAGAGAAGCTCTACCTTTTCCCACGAGAGGTTGTTCGCGTCAAGCTTATATTTCTTCACCGACCAGCCCTGCTGGAGAGCCTTTGCCATAAGGTCGGCGTCAACTTTCAGAACTGAGCCGGAGGAAGAATAATCGAGGTACTTTTTAACGTCGCCGAAGTCGCCCGTGATAAGGGACGGAACGTAGGAAGAGAGCGGCTGATTTGCCTCGAACTTTTCTTCCACTTCACTGCCCTTGAGGTTATAGCCTTCGGCATCGTATTTCTGCTCGCTGTCGTCCGCGGGAGAAACGGTCTTGGTCTTGAGCTGAAGTCTGCCGACGTACCAGTCGCGCGCCATTACCGCCATACCGAAGTCTACGCTCGGGGTATCAGAGGTGCGGAAGTTTCTGAACGAGAAGCCGTTTTTGGTGGGGTCAAAACCTGTGTTATAGAGCGAGTAGCCCTGTGCCTGCTCGTCCGAATCGGAATAATCTACTATATCGTAATTCAGAGTGGTAACTATCTGCTTGTAAACGCTTTCGAGAGCGTCTGCGTCGGAAGCCGAGTAGTACTTGCCGCCTGTCTGCGCCGAGAGGTTTTGCAGCCATGCGCGGTCAGCCTCTTTGCCCAGACCTATCGTCATAACGATGATGTTGTTATTATTTGCGATTTCCGCAAGCTGTTCTATGCTCTTCGGATTTGATTCATCGGAAGCGCCGTCGGAAAGCAGCACTATTATGTTTCTCTGATTAGTCGAGCCGTTATCGAAAGTGCTCATGCAGCTTTGGAGCGCTGACTGGATATGAGAACCATCGAATACCTCTTTGCCGACGCGAATTTTTTCGAGCGCGTTATTCAGCTTTTCGGTATCGGCGGTGAATTTCTGGAGCTGGGTGTATGTGCCCGTAAATTTCGCTATGCTGTAAAGGTAATCGCCCTCGCCCTCTATCTTATTGATAAGGCTCTTGGTGAAGTCAAGGCGCTTGAAATTAACGTCGTTTTCGGGAGAAGTTTCGCACTCCTCTACGGGGTACATAGAGCCGGAGTTATCGAGCAGGAACGCTATTTTGGTAACTGCGGGCGAATTAGCCTTTTTCTCTGTGCCGACTACATATGTGCCGTAAGTGTTGATGTCTGCGGAGATAGTACCCGCCGAGCTGTCTGCCCTGCTCTTTATTTTCTCGTAGCTCTGAGTCGAAGCGTCGAATTTCAATACTGAGAGGTCAGAGAAGCTTGCGCCCTTTTGTGCGACTTTCTTGCTGTCGAGCTTGAAAGTGATCTTCGCGGTCTGGAACTTATGGTCGGAAACGAAGTCGTAAGCGGTGCTGACGATACCTGTGTTAGAAGAGATCCCGAAAACGTTAAGCTCAGAGATAGATGTATCAGCTATATTTGCGTCGCCGGTAACGTTAAGAGTTATCTCGCCGAACTCACGCTTTATATCTACCACAACGTCCTTATCGGGCGTTTTATCATCGGTGCTTGTCTTTTTCGGGTCAAGACCCGCCATCAGCTCAAAGCCGTCGAGAAGTCCGTCGCCGTCGGTATCAGGATTGAGCGGGTCAGTACCGAGCGCGACCTCGTCGCCGTCGCTTATACCGTCGTTATCGCTGTCAACGTCCTGCGGATTGGTCTTGGCGCGCGTTTCAGCTTCGTTGAGCATACCGTCGCCGTCCTCGTCGCCGTCAGAAGCCAGCTCAGGCTCGCGGTAAGTAGTATTTATCTCAAACTGAGAGATAAGATTTTTCGCGAGCATTATGCGGTCGTTGGCGCGTATCTTTGCAACTGCCACTATGCTGACTATCGCTATCATCAAGATGATGCCCAGCGCAACGGCAAAGCCTATGTGCCTGTTCCTCAGCCGCCTGCTCTGCTTGCTGGCAATAGCTTGAGCGGCTGACATTTCATTTTTCATTTTTTTGCCTCCCTGCGGTAAAAATAATCCCCTTATCTGCAAGCTCGAAAAACCGAGCATACAGACCTCATCATATTATTCTATCATATAATCGTTATTTAATCAAGCAAATTTACAAAAAATAACTCACAAAAAAAATAATTTTTTCATCTCAAATATGACAAATCGGCAAATAGCGATGAATCGGTGTCATTTAAAATGTTAAATCAAGGTTAATTTTTCTGATTATTATTGTTTTTAGACATAATAACTGCTATAATAAATATGTATACTCATTTACAGTAGGTATGAATGAATAATGATCAGGAGATAATTGTAAAATGGAACTTAAAATAGCTGGGCTGGTGAATGACTCGATAGTAGACGGCCCCGGAATGAGATTTACCGTTTTCGTGCAGGGCTGTCCGCACCACTGCCGCGGCTGCCACAATCCACAGACATGGACATTCGAGGGCGGCAGGACTGAGAGCACGCAGGAAATATTTGAAGAAATAATCAAAAATCCCCTGCTGGACGGCGTAACTTTTTCGGGCGGCGAGCCTTTTTGCCAATGCGCCGCGCTGACCGAGCTTGCCGACATGATACTCGGGTACGAAGGCTTTAAGATGAACGTCATGGCGTACACGGGCTATACCTTTGAATATCTGATGGAAAACGCGAACGCGGAAAACGGCTATCTCGAGCTGCTGAAACGGCTGGATTATTTGGTAGACGGCGAATTTGAGATGGACAAAAAAAGCTACGAGCTGAAATTCATGGGCAGCTCTAATCAGCGGTTCATAGATGTGAAAAAGTCGCTGGCGGCGGGCGAAGTTATACTCGCTCACGACCCATGGGACAACATCGAGATAAAACTATTATAAGGAAAGCTGAAAATGGAGATAAATATAAGTATAAATGTAAACGAAGCGATTAGGTACATGGGCTACCGCGAGCAGCCCCCCGCCCCGCAGATGGAGATGATAGAAAGCTGCCGCCGCGAGCTGGTAAAGGCGATAACGCCCGCTTGGGTATACCGCGCTTTCAACATCGAGGAATGTGACGATGGGATAAAACTGGCGGGCACGAAGCTGATCTTTAAGGGCGAGGACATACGCCGACACCTCAGCGGGTGCCGGCGGTGCATACTGCTATGCGCTACGGCTTCATCAAAAGCTGACGAGCTTATTCGCCGCAAGGAGGCTGAGGACATAACCCTCGGCTACATGACCGACTGCTTAGCGAGCGCGGCGGTGGAAGCCGTTTGCGACGAAGCGGAGAAAGAGATATACGAAAAACTTACGGGCTGCTGGTTCACATGGCGGTTCTCGCCGGGATACGGCGACTTCCCGCTAGACATACAGCCGATGATAATAGAAACGCTGAACGCGCAGAAACGCGCGGGGGTAGCCTGCACCGATTCGCTGCTGCTGACGCCGAGAAAATCGGTAACGGCGGTGATAGGCGTTTCAGACGAGCCTATAGAAAAAGGGCGGCGCGGCTGCGCTATCTGCAAGATGGCGGGCAGGTGCGAATTCAGAAAGAGAGGAATACACTGTGGATCTTAAAAAACTGCTTAACGAAAAGGAATTTATATTTTTAGACGGCGGAATGGGTACTATGCTGCAGGCAGCGGGTCTGGCGGCGGGCGAGAACCCCGAACTGCTGAACCTCACCCACCCCGAGCAGATAGAGGAGATAAACCTAAAATACATCGAAGCGGGCGCGGACATTTTCTACTGCAACACCTTTGGCGGAAACAGGCTGAAACTCGCGGCTACGGGCAAGAGCGTAGACGAGATAATCGGCGCAGCGGTAGAGATAGCGCAGAGGGCGAAAGCGCGCGCGAGCCGTACCGCATACTGCGCGCTGGACATAGGCCCTACCGGTCAGCTTCTCGAGCCGAACGGCTCTATGAAATTTGAGGAAGCCTACGACGTTTTCAAAGAGATGGTGCTGGCGGGCAAGGACGCGGACGTTATAGTTATAGAAACCATGACCGACCTGCTGGAGGCCAAAGCCGCGCTGCTCGCCGCAAAGGAAAACTCTGACCTGCCCGTACTCGTCACCATGACCTTTGAGGAAAACATGAGAACATTCACGGGCTGCGGAGTAGAGTCGATGACGATGACGCTGGGCGGACTGGGGGCAGACGCCATAGGCATAAACTGCTCGCTCGGCCCGCGCGAACTGCGACCGGTAGTAGAGCAGGTATGCGCGCACACGAATCTGCCCGTTATCATAAAGCCGAACGCAGGTCTGCCAGACCCCATAACCAACGAATACAACGTACTGCCCGAAGAATTTTCCGAGCTGCTCGCCGACATGATACCGCTGGGCATAAAGATAATCGGCGGCTGCTGCGGCACT
>OHAQ01001627.1_pt1 | contig 17298 bp, 8 predicted proteins | sample 1577111 | NCBI WGS metagenome assembly OHAQ01 (sample SAMEA3541549, study PRJEB24748) | human gut metagenome | biome: human gut; feature: human-associated habitat; material: faeces | place: China | collected 2012 | reverse complement strand
GATAAACAAAAAGGGCTATGGATAGGTACTAACGGCGGAGGAGTGAACCACTACAACAAAGAAACAAACACCTTTACCCATTACACTCAAAAAGAAGGATTAGGATCAAATGATATAAAAACAATCTATATAGACGAAACTAAAAATTTAGTTTATATTGGTACACATGCCGGAGGGATTAGTATCCTGCACCGCCATTCCAAACGCATTGAAACGTACAATTCCAATATAAAACACGCATATTCCATAGTGCCAGCCAACAACGGAGACCTTTGGATAAGTACACTTGATTCTATTGTACGCTTTAATCCACATAAGAAGACATTCATAACTTATGCCACTGACCAAGACAAAAAGGCAATAAAGACGAATCATATTACTACTATTTTCCGCGACAGTGAACAGCGCTTGTGGCTCTGCGGTGAAAAAGGGATTAGTACCTATATTGAAATCGGAGACGAGCTAAAGAGTATTTTATTATTGCCTGAAGGTTCTTCGGTCAATCATAATTTTATCAACAGTATATACGAATCTCACAATGGTCTTTTTTGGATAAGTACCCGAAGTGGTCTATACCGTTATGATATAAATAAGAAAGAATTCAAGCAATACACTACAGCCAACGGACTTCCCAACAATATAGTGCACGGGGTTCTGGAAGACTCTTATGGAGAACTCTGGATAAGTACTAACAAAGGATTGAGTCGCTTCCAACCGCAAACAGAAAAAATCAGGAATTATACAGATAACGACGGATTGCAGAGTAACCAATTCACTAATAATTCTTTCTGCCATACTGAAAATGGAGAAATGTATTTCGGAGGAATTAACGGTATTACTACTTTTCATCCAGATCAATTAATGGATAACCCCTATACTCCACCGGTTGTCATCAAGCGATTACGACTTTTCAATAAAACAGTCCTTCCCGGTGACGATTCCGGTATACTACAAAAAAATATCAATATCACGGAAAGCATTACATTAACAGCTGCCCAATCAGTGTTTTCGCTGGAATTCGTTGTTTCAAATTATATTTCCGGCAATCATAACACATTTGCATACAAATTGGATGGATACGATAAAGAATGGTATTACTCAGATATTTTGCGTACAGCCTCCTACTCAAATCTGCCACACGGCACTTATCGCTTTCTTGTCAAAGCGTCCAACAACAACGGAAAATGGAATGAGAAACCAACCGAACTGGAAATTATAATTCTACCTGTATGGTATAAAACATGGTGGGCTATCTTACTATTGGGATTTGTTCTTATAATGATTTTCACTTTCATCTTTCGATATTTCTGGATGCGAAAAAATATGAAGATGCAACTCCAAATGGAACGCATGGACAAAGAGAAACAAAAGGAAGTAAACGAAATGAAGCTACGTTTCTTTATCAACATCTCACACGAGTTACGTACTCCACTCACCCTAATCCTTGCTCCTCTACAAGAAATTATGGATAAGGTGAGCGACCGCTGGATACATAAACAGCTAGAACATATACAACGAAACACGAATCGATTGCTGCACCTAGTAAACCAACTAATGGATTACCGACGTGCTGAATTAGGCGTATTTAACCTTAAAGTTAAATACAATATTATTCACCAAACTATTGAAGAGAGTTTTCTCTTTTACCAGAAAATGGCTCAATATAAAAAAATAGACTATAACTTCTACTCTGAAGTAGAAGGACAAAACATCCTCTGTGACCCCAGCTATCTGGAACTGATAACCAACAATCTGCTTTCCAATGCTTTTAAATACACTGGGGAAGGAAAAAGCATCATTATAACACTGAAAGAGGAGAATGATATGTTATTACTTCAGGTGAAAGACACTGGAAGTGGTATACCTAACGACAAACAAGAACGAATTTTTGAACGTTTCTACCAAGTAGATAACGAACATCTGGGCAGCGGTATTGGCTTATCCTTAGTACAGCGATTAGTAGATTTGCATCATGGAAGGATTGAACTGGAAAGCCAAGAGGGTGTTGGGAGTGTCTTTTCTGTATTTTTACCAACAGACGAGTCTGTCTATAAACCTGAAGAAAAAGCCACAGAACAAGAAACTGAAGTTCATACAACCAACAATCAAGATATGTACATTACAGAGACAGGAGACATACAAGAAAAAGAAGACATAACTGAGACAAATAAAAATAATAAAGAAAGCATATTGATCGTGGAGGACAATATCGATATTCTACAATACTTGAGCGACGAGTTAGGTAAAAATTACCAAATCCTAAAAGCTCAAAATGGAGAAGAAGCAATAGCTATAATAAAAGAACAAGAAGTAGACCTTGTTTTGACCGATATAATGATGCCCGTCATGGATGGAATACAACTATGTAAACTCATTAAACAAAATTTGCGCACTTGCCATATCCTCGTCATTATTCTTTCTGCTAAGACTGATTTTAAAGAGCAATTGGAAGGTTTACAAGTAGGAGCAGATGACTATATCCCCAAACCGTTTTCGTTAGTTATGATTACGACTAAAATAAAGAATTTATTCCGAACACGGCACCGCGCTATAGAATATTACTCCAAATCTTTAGAAATCGAGCCCGAAAAAATAGCACTCAACCCATTAGACGAAGATTTATTAAAAAAGGCGGTTGAAGTTATGGAAAAGCACATGGATGATGCCGAATTTACAACAGACGAATTCGCCCGTGAGATGTGTATGAGTCGTTCCAACCTTCACCTTAAAATGAAGGCATTGACTGGTGAATCGACCAATGAATTTATTCGCAAGATGCGATTCAATTATGCTTGCAAATTGCTAAAAGAAGGGAAATATACAGTGTCTGAAATTAGTAGCATGGTTGGTTACGTACCTTCCTACTTTGCTACAAGTTTCAAGAAATATTTTGGTTGCCTGCCATCAGAATATGGAAAAAACGGCAAAAGCAATCATAGCCAAACCTAAAAAAGAAATTGAAAATCCACTTCATATTTCCACTTAAATAGCCTGTAAACAGGCTATTTAAGTATATATTACACAAAAACGAAAGCTACTTCAACAAAAATAAAAGCATTCTATACAATACCTCAAGTCGTTTCTACAAGAGCAAAGCGAATATAAAAAAACAACCCCTACCTTTACATCAAACAAAAAAGCAGGAATAATGAAAAACATTAATAATAACTCCATTTAAACGAGACAATGAAAAAACTATTAACCTTATTAACCGGGATCAGTTTATCACTTATTGTGAATGGTCAAAACAATTTGGTCACTAAAGAGCAAACTTTTATTCACGAAACCTCCAAAGAATACGAATGGCCCACATATCCATCCGTATTAGAGAAGATAGAAAAGTGGCAAGATGCAAAATTTGGCATTATGTTTCATTGGGGAATATATTCAGTTCCCGGCATTGCAGAATCATGGGCATTGTGTTCAGAAGACCGATGGTTTACAGATCGTCGCAGAGAAGCACTTCCGGGAAGTACCTATTGTGAATTTAAGAAATGGTATTGGGGATTATCCGAATCCTTCAAACCAAGCCGTTTTGAGCCAACCGAATGGGCTACATTTATGAAGAAAGTAGGATTCAGATATCTGATATTCACTACCAAACATCATGACGGTTTCTGTATGTTCGACTCCAAATATACAGATTATACCGTTACCAAAGGGCCGTATAAGAAAGGAAAATACAGCAATATTACCTACCATGTCTTTGAAGCTTTTCGCAAATCAGACTTCATGATTGGAGCTTATTTCTCAAAACCGGACTGGCACAATGAAAATTATTGGGATCCGTTTTTTGCAACCCCTACGCGCAATCCCAATTACGACCTTAAGAAATACCCTGAAAAATGGGCTAAATATCAAGAATATACTGCCAATCAGATTGATGAGTTAATGTCTGACTACGGTAAAATCGATATTCTTTGGCTAGACGGCGGATGGGTAAGAAAACCTCAACAAGATATTAAGTTAGATGAAATAATACAGAATGCCCGCAAAAAACAACCCGGATTAATTACTGTTGACAGAACCATTCCCGGTAGAAATGAGAATTACCAAACTCCAGAACAAGCAATTCCGCAAGAACAGCAGAATTTCCCATGGGAAAGTTGCATAACATTCAGTAATACCTGGGGATGGAATCCTAATCCAAAATACAAAACTTCAGAATGGGTAATAAACACTCTGGCAGAAGTGGTTGCCAAAGGGGGATGCCTTCTATTGAATGTAGGTCCTGATGGAGAAGGCAATATCGATGACATCGTATACCAACGCTTAGAAAAAGTTGGCGAATGGCTCCATAAGAATGGTACAGCCATCTATGATACACGTACAACACCTAACTATCATTTCGGGAACACCTGGTTTACAGCCAATAAAAACGGAAAAACGTTATATGCAATTTACGCACTCCCTGAAAATGAAAAACTCCCCGCATACATCGAATGGGAAGGCAATATCCCCACCGGTAAAATCACGCTGCTGCAAAACGGAAAGCAGATGAAATATACCTGTAGAAACGGAAAAACAAGAATCACTCTACCCAAAGGAATAAAAGAAGAATCCTTGGTTTTCCGTTTCAATAAGGCACAATAAGAAATAACACTAATTTCTAATACATAAACTAACACTAAAAAAATTATGAACAAGAGAAGATTTTACACAAAACGAATGCTCATGCTTTCGTTACTAACTTGCGCTTGTTGCCTCCCAGGACAAACTAAGGCAAATGATGTGTCAGCAGCATTAACAGAGCGGAACTCTATTGAGAATATCTTGCAAAACAGAAGAATCTCAGGTGTTGTAAAAGACAGTCAAGGCCCTATAACCGGTGCCAATGTTTCTATCAAAGGGACGACAATTGGAGCTATTACCGACATAAATGGCAAATTTAGTTTTGATGCACCTCAAAAAGGAGTTCTCGTCATTTCATTCATCGGATATATTACACAAGAAATATCTGTAGAAGGGAAAAATGAAATCTCTGTCATTTTAAAAGAAGATACAGAAATACTGGATGAGGTAGTCGTAACAGGATATATTGCACAGAAGAAGGTGAACTTAACCGGTGCCATATCTTCCGTTAATGGTGAAGAATTGACTAAAATCACAGCAACCAGTTCCGCACAAGCATTACAAGGGAAACTACCAGGTGTACAAATCACAGCAGGAGATGGTGCTCCCGGATCTGCATCCAACATCCAAGTGCGAGGTATAGGCTCAGTCATGTCAGGAACACAACCATTGGTTATCGTTGATGGCTTTGAGGGAACATTAGACAACATTGCCATGAGGGATATCGAAACCATTTCCGTACTGAAAGATGCGGCATCAGCAGCTATTTACGGTTCAAAAGCCGCCAATGGCGTTATCCTCATCACCACTAAAAGGGGGAAAACAGGAGCTATGCAGGTAGAAGTTTCCGCTGAATATGGATGGCAAAGCGTTTCTCACATGCCAGATGTGCTGAATGCTACAGAAATGGCAATAAAACAGAACGAAGAAGCCGCATGGAGCAATCAGACTCTGCCCTGGAGTGGCAATCATGCGCCTGAGACCCTCGGCAAAGGATTCAACTGGTGGGATTATGCTTATAAGAATGATGCTCCCATACAAAACTACTATCTTTCCATGAAAGGCGGTACCGAGAAGGCAAAATATGCTATTTCAGCCGGATATATCAAGCAAGAAGGGGTCATCCACCTGACAGATTATGACCGTTTTAATTTCCGTTCAAATTTTGATTATGCCTTCAACAAGAAATTTAAAATAGGAGTCAATATAGAAGCCAGTATCGCCAATACTGATAGCCGTGAGGATATCTATCATTATTCTAAAAACGCTTTACTCATGCATCCAAGCGTTCCACAATATATGCCTGATGGTTCATACGGACTTCCACTTCGTAGTCTCTCCGGACAGTATGATGCAGGGCAGGCTATGCCTTTGTCCATGATGTACCTCAGCGACCCAAACTACGTAAGACTGATTGAAGGTAACACCTTTACCACTCGAGCAAACTTTTTCCTGGAATGGGAAATCCTCAAAGGACTGAAATTTAAATCTGTTTATAATCAACAGTATATATGGAGCAAAAAGAACTATTGGAAATCCAGTTATACAGTGTATGATTATGAAACTCCTGAAAGCATTTATGACACAGAAGCTAATGCTGAAGCTATCAGCAACTATTCAGATAGTCAGAAATGGGAGATACAAGAGTTGTTTACTTACAACAGAATATTTGCAAAAAAGCATACTTTAGGAGTACTTGCCGGATTTACAGCGGAGAAAGCTAAATCAGGGAATCTTTCCGGTAAGAAAACAGGCTTTCCCGGTAATGAGTTGCGTGTAATTGATGCAGGTAACACCATTGATTATTTAAATGGCAGTATGGCAGAAAATTCCGTAGTTTCTCTTTTCGGACAAGTGAATTATGACTATATGGGTAAATATCTCTTCCAGGCCAATATCCGAAGAGATGGTTCGTCAGTATTTGCACCGGGCAACCAATGGGGTACATTCCCTTCTGTATCAATCGGGTGGCGCATCAGTGAGGAAGAGTTCATGAAAAAGATTTCCTGGCTGAACAATTTAAAGCTAAGAATAGGCTATGGTACTTTGGGAAATGCCAATATCAAGTCATTTGCATGGGTAAGTAGTTACAAACTGACCGACCGTTATCCTTTAGGAGCCCCTAATGCGATATATCCGGCTTATTACCAGACAGACATGAGCAATAAGGATATCAAATGGGAAAGTACTACCACTACCAATGTAGGTATTGATGCAACAGTATTGGACAACAGGCTGAATTTTACATTTGACTGGTATGACAAACGTACAAATGATATGTTGTTTACCGCTACCATTCCTTATTCTACAGGATATTTAAATGGCCCCGTCATTAATGTCGGTGAGGTGATGAATCGCGGATGGGAAATCAGTGCAAGTTGGAACGACAATATTAAAAAATTCCATTATGGCATATCCATCAACCTTGCACACAATAAAAATGAAGTGACAAATATGGGAGGGGTAGCTCCATTCCAAATAGAAAATGACCTTTGGATTAAAGAAGGATATCCTATCAATTCTTATTTTGGCTATAAGACAATAGGCATTTATCAAAACTGGGATGAAGTCAATAACAGCGTAAAACCGAATGGTGACATTCGTCCGGGTAACTATATCATCCAAAATACCAACGGAGATGACAAAATAGATACAGAAGATAAAACCTTCCTTGGTAGCCGTGACCCCAAATTAGTATATGGAATTAATCTAACGGCAGAATGGCAAGGTATCGACCTTTCTATAGCCACGAGTGGAGAATCAAAAAAATGTCTCTACTATGATAACAGCTATGGCGGAATAAGCCCCAGGTTCTGCAATATTTATAAAGAATATTTCGACAATCGTACTATTGTTGGCGAAGATGGCAATGTAACTGTTTCCGGTAAATATCCTGCAATGGCAGGGCTCGGTACCAATGCCCCGGAAGGTCATAAAAAGGTAATGCAGAATACCAGTTTCTTCCGTATAAAGAATATTCAGATAGGTTATACTTTACCCCAAAGTTTCACACAGAAGATGAGGATTAGTAACCTGCGCATTTTCTTCAATGCGGTAAACCCCTTCTTGTTTACAAAATACGTAGGATTCGACCCGGAAACCACCAGTACCCAACAGGATGGCACTGTGAGATACTATCCGGTAAGTAAATCTGTATCAATGGGACTTTCATTGAAATTTTAATGTAAATCATCTCCAAACATAAAACATAGAGAAATATGAAAAAGATATATTTAATAATAGGGATAATAACAAGTATGCTCTTGTCTTCTTGCGAAGACTTCCTGACAACTTATCCTCAGAATCAATTGACTGCAGGAACGTTCTTCAAAACTGACGATGATTTTGCAGCAGCAGCCAATGGTATGTATTCGGTCATGACCGGATATCCCTCAGAATTCTTTCCGATGATTGATGGAATTACTCCTTTTGCAGGAGAAACGGCAACCAGTCGTTGCGGTGTATTCAATCCATACAACGGACGTCTCCCGATGGTTTCTTCCAGCCTGGATTTCACCCGCCAATGTTGGCAGAATATGTACAAAGGAATCGCATGCGCCAATAATATTCTCACTAATACGGAAAAGCCCGCTAACGTTAGCCAGCAGGTGTTCGACAGAACATTGGGAGAAGCTTACTTTATACGTGGATATGCTTATTTCACCTTGGTTACTCTATTTGGAGATATACCCCTATTCACAGAACCGCAGGTTAGTTATGACCAAGTTTTAAAGCCCAGAACTCCAAAGTCAGAAGTCATCACTCAGATTATTGCAGATTTTGAGAAGGCAAAACAATTGCTGCCCTCTGTTAAAGAATATCGTGGCACAGCCAACCTGGGACGTGCTTCAAAAGGTGCCGCCCAAGCATTTTTAGGGAAAGTGTACGTATATGAAGAAAGATGGACAGACGCAAAAAAGGAATTTGCAGCATTGGTTGATGTGCAGGATGCTGATTATGACTTAACTCCTCACTATTATGATCAATTCTGGCCAGACGGTGAAAATGGAATAGAATCCATTTATGAAATTCAATATGATCCATCCCGCCCCACTGCCACGGGACAATATGCCATGAACCGCTTCATGGACTTTATAAATCCGCCCGCCGAAGCGAATATGAATTTCAAAGGAGGATTTGGTTATCTGGAACCAACTGAATACTACTGTGACTTATTTGAGACTCTTAATGGGTATAAAGTAGCCAGCACATATATTGACCGTACAGATGCGACTCCCGGTCCTGTATTCAATTACAACTATGAGTCAAAGGATCCGCAATTTAATGCCACTGCACCTTACGAAATCAGAGATCCCCGTTTGAAATATACAGTTTGGTATGAGGATTCACCTGCCGTTGAAGAGTTTATACAGAAGACAGGGCAAGACAATGCAAACTTCAAGAGCAGATATTCTAAAACCAGCAATCATTGCGTAGTAAAATACATCGTTGGGAAACTCGGAGGAAAAAGTGGCTACAGCCCAATGAATATGATTGTGATGCGCTATGCAGACGTCCTTTTACTATATGCAGAAACTTGTATTCATGAAAATGATTTGCCCAAAGCCGTTTCATTAATCAATAGAGTAAGAAATAGAGTCAATATGCCTTCTGTTGAACAAATCGGTACTATTCAAGGCGTAGATATTGCCGGTAATAAAGAAAATCTAATGAAATATCTGCAACAAGAACGTTTCCGTGAGTTAGGTTTCGAGTGGGGACACATGATGTTTGATATGGCACGTTGGGATATTCTGGTTAGTGAACTGAAGGATTACTGGACACAAGGGCGTGATGGTTGGCCAGCATTTTCCAGTACAGCACTTCAATTTACAAAAGATTGTTACTTATTCCCGATTCCGGAGCAAGAAATGACTTCTAACCCGCTATTGAAACAGAATCCGGGCTATTAAGTAACGTTTAAAAAATAAAGTGGTATAACAGGCTTTATTATTTCTCCAATAGGAAAAATATTTTTTCCCAATAGGAGAAAAATAAGCTAATCCTTTTTGATGCTTTTATGAAAATCTATGAGAGGAATACTTTGCAGTATTATACTCAATTTATTCCTCTCTCTCTTTCATCTCATAAGAAAATAGGTATATTCATTATAAATACTAACTTCATATATAAATATGAAAAAGCTGCCAACAATAATACTCTGCTTTTATCTATGTCTTTTTACTAATACGGTATGGGCACAATCATTGAACGAAGATGCATTTACTTTGCTGGATTTAAACTACCCGGGATTGGAAGAGGTAAACCGACTATATCATGAAGGGAACGAGGAAGATGCTGCAAAAGCTCTTCTAAAATATTATCAGAATCGCAAAAGCATAATTAATCCTACCATTAACCTCGATAGTATTAGCATCAGCAAACAAGAGCAAGAATGGGCAGACGAAGCATTGGAACATACATTTTATGTACATGATGGTTACCGGCCCTTCAATTATGGGAAAGACATCAATTGGCAATACTGGCCGGTGAAAGATAATGAACTGCGCTGGCAATTGCACCGCCATAAGTGGTTTATTCCCATGGGAAAAGCATATTATTTAAGTAAAGACGAAAAATATGCCAAAGAATGGGTCTATCAATATAGAGACTGGGTTCGAAAGAATCCCTTACTCGAAATTGATGCACAAGAGTATGAGATACTGAGCCATAGTAAAACCAAAGATGTGGCAGAGAATGTGCGATTTGCCTGGCGTCCATTAGAGACAAGCCACCGTCTGGCAGACCAAATCAATCAATTTACACTCTTTCTTTCATCACCTTCATTTACGGCGGACTTTCTGACGGAGTTTCTCGTGAACTACCGGCGTCACGCCTTTCATGTGCTTCATAACTATTCAGCGGAAGGAAACCATCTATTATTCGAAGCGCAACGCATGATTTATGCAGGTGTCTTCTTCCCCGAATTTAAAGAAGCTGTTTCATGGAGAGAAAGTGGTATCAAGATTCTGAATAGGGAAATAGAAAAACAAGTATATGAGGATGGAGGTCAGTATGAGCTAGACTTGGGCTACCATGCCGCTTGTGCCGATATATTTCAAAAAGCATTGTTCATGGCAGAGTCCAATGGATTTCACAATGAATTTCCACAATCATATATCAAGACTGTAGAAAATATGATTGTATTTTTTCTGAATCTTAATTTCCCTGATTATACGTACCCGTGCTTCAGCGATGCCAGCCGGAAAAACACACGGGACAGATTCCGGAATTGGACTAAATTATTCCCTGACAATGAACAAATACGCTATTTTGCTACACTGGGGAAGGAAGGCAAAGCACCGGATAATTTATCGAAAGGCTTCCTAACGTCCGGTTTCTTTACATTTCGTAACGGGTGGAATAAAGATGCCACAATAATGATGATAAAAGCCGGTCCAAAGGGAGAATGGCATTGTCAACCCGATAATGGCACTTTCGAACTGTGGTTTAACGGCAAGAACCTGTTTCCGGATTCAGGCTCATACGTATATGGCGGTGACAAAGAAGTAGCGAAACTCCGTAATTGGTTCCGACAGACAGCCGTACATAACACACTGACGTTAAACAACAAGGATTTAGAGACTACGCAGTCCGTAACCAAGCAGTGGAAAGCAGATGGTGATATACAAGTACTGGTAACAGAGAATCCAAGCTATAAGGAACTTAAGCATCGTCGTTTCATCTTTTTTATAGATGCTTCTTACTTCGTTATTGTAGATGAGGCTATAGGCACAGCGCAAGGAACCATAAATCTGCACTATCAACTCTGTGACGGAAAAGTAAACATTGATTCTCAAAATAAAAAATTAGCTACCGCCTACGAGGGCAATAGCAATGTAGTGTTGCAGTGCTTCGCAAATAAAGAAGTAAAGATGGAAGAGGAAGAAGGGTGGTATTCCACATCCTATCGCCATCGCACTAAGCGCCCTGCCTTTGCCTTTAATGTTGAAAAAACAAGTGAAGAAACAGTGAGTTATATAACTGTAATATATCCAGTCAAAGATATAAATAAGAAAGTTGATATTTCAGCTAAGTTTCAAGAAAAAACAAGAAACAGCGTAGAACTTGAAGTGAAAATAAATGGCAAAAAGAAAACACTGAAATGTCAGCTACAAGAGTGAAGGGTAAAACGGTAAAGCAATACTAAAATGGGAAGGAAAATCATCATTTATTTGTTTCTGTTATGCTTTGTCAGAACAAATTACGCATACTCACAGGCGCAATATTTTGTGTCTCCCAATGGAAAAGATACAGGAAAAGGAGACATCGATTCTCCCTTTCTAAGTATAGAAAAAGCGAAGCAAGAGTCACGCAAGCAAAATGGAATTACAACCATTTACCTGCGTGAAGGTGTATATCGGTTAGAACAACCACTCGTTTTAACTTCCGAAGATGGAAATGGAGAAAAGCAACTTACGATTTGTGCATATCCTGAAGAAAAAGTAATTATTACAAGCGGAGTAACTCTTCATCCCAACTGGGAACATTATAAGAAAAATATCATGAAATCCTCTGTTAAGGAATCGGCGATAATGGATCAGCTATTTGTCAATGGCAGCTATCGTCCAATGGCCCGATACCCCAATTTTGACTCTACTGCAGTCAGGTTTAACGGTACCTCAGCTCAAGCCACTTCCACTGAAAGGATAAAGAAGTGGAAGGCTCCCAAGGGGGGATATCTGCATGTCATGCATGCATCAGACTGGGGAGATATTCATTATCAAATTGTTGGAAAGAACAAGAATAACACACTGCAACTGGAAGGAGGCTGGCAGAACAACCGTCCCTCTGCCGGACATGTACAGAATCGAATGGTAGAAAATATATTTGAAGAACTGGATGCGCCGGGAGAATGGTATTATGACAAAGAAAATAGAATACTCTATTATTATCCCATGCCTGATGAGAATATGGAAGAGATTACATTAGAAACGCCCCAACTGAAGCATCTGATTGAATTGAGAGGCTGTAAGGAAAGACCGGTACAGAATATTACTATAAAAGATATTGAGTTTACTCAAACCACCCGAACTTTTATGGAGCCTTATGAGACCTTGTTGCGCTCGGACTGGGCTATATATCGGGGAGGTAGCATTCTATTGGAGGGCAGTGAAAACTGCAGAATACAAGATTGTAATTTTTATAATTTGGGAGGTAACGCAATACTCTTCAATTATAACTACCAATCTTCTGTCACTGGTTGTCATTTGTCTCAAATAGGTGCCAGCGGGATTTGTTTCGTAGGTGATCCTGAAGCCGTGCGTTCTCCTTCATTCAGATATGAAGAATCCGTGGCTATACCACAGATTGACCGTATCACCGGTTCTAAAACAGAGAATTATCCAACAGAATGTTTAGTCTATGACAATTTGATTCATCATATAGGGCTTTACGAAAAACAAGTTGCCGGAGTTCAGTTATCAATGTGCAGCTCCATCACTATCAGTCACAACAGCATCTACCATACCCCACGTGCAGGTATCAATATAAGCGAAGGTACTTGGGGAGGGCATATTATCGAGTATAATGATGTTTTCAACACTGTAAGAGAAACGGGCGATCACGGTTCGCTCAACTCCTGGGGAAGAGACCGCTTTTGGAGAAGCAATCGTTCCCAAATGGACAGCTTGGTTACAGCAGAGCCCGATATCATCCTCCTTGACGCTAAAAAAGAAAATATAATACGATACAACCGATTCAGATGTGACCGTGGTTGGGATATTGACCTGGATGATGGTTCCAGTAATTATCACATCTACAATAATCTTTGCTTAAGTGGAGGGATAAAGTTAAGAGAAGGCTTTTATCGAGTTGTAGAAAATAATATAATAGTGAATAATACATTCCATCCACATGTATGGTTTAAAAACAGTGGTGATGTATTTGTCAGAAATCTGATAATGCGTCCTTATCGTCCTATCAGAGTTTCTGATTGGGGAGCAGAGACAGATTACAATTTATTTACTGACAGCCTGTCATATCAGGAGGCAATTAAAAATCATACAGACAAGCATTCTGTTGTTTATCCCGTGACATTCAAAAACGCCCTCATTGGCGATTTCAGTATTGTGGAGATATCAAAGATAACTCCTTTATGTGGTTTCAAGAACTTTGAGATGGATAAGTTCGGAGTGGTTTCTCCTAATTTTAAACAACTGGCTAAACACCCCCAAATGCCCCTCCCGACTATTTATGCACATAAAGCTAAAAGCATAGTCACTAAAAACTGGTCAGGATTGTCTTTAAAAGAACTGGATTCGGAAGAAGAACGTTCCGCTACCGGAATGGATTCTAAGCGAGGCGTATATGTCATTGCTGTTGATGCATTGGAAAGTCCATTACGTGACTTTATACAACCTAATGACGTGATTCTTTCATTGGCAGGAAACGATATTCACACATTGGCGGATATGATAAAACACACAAAACAGGCTGATTTTACCAAAGTAGTGGAAATTATCATTTTCCGAGATCAAAAGGAGAAACAGATATTAATCCCTGCAAACGTGGTTTATCAATCAGAAGATTAAGTAGTATAGTAATAATCATTTTATAATTCAATTTTTAGTATGAAAATAAACAGATCAATTATAGCCGCCCTATTATTGGGGCTCGTCAGTTGTCAAAAGAAAACAGATATGAATCAGGAATCATGGGTAAAAGAAACTTTAGATGTTGCTTCCTATCAATTGGAATTGACGGCAAATGAGCTTGCTGACTCTGCAAAGCTCCCCAGATCTGTATGGGCGGGATACGACATCGACTTTCTTACCAGCCAGTTGGAACGAAGTCCCGATTCATTCCAAAAAGCTCTTTTACCTAATCCATCTGTTGAAATAACTGGTAAAAGGCATCTGACCGATATCTATGATTGGACCAGCGGTTTTTTCCCCGGGAGCCTATGGTACGCCTATGAGATGACAAAAAATGAAAAGTTAAAAGAACAAGCTATCCAATATACTAACTTGCTGAACCCGATAAGAAGTTTCAAAGATACGCATGATTTAGGTTTCATGATCAATTGCAGTTTCGGCAATGCTCTCCGCCTGGCTCCCAATGACAGCATTAAAAGCATAATTGTGGAAACAGCAGATAATCTCTGCGCACGTTTCAATCCGGAAATTGGCTGTATCCGTTCGTGGGACTTCGGACACTGGAATTTTCCGGTTATCATTGATAACATGATGAACTTGGATTTATTGTTTAATGCAACCCGGCTGACGGGTGACAGTACTTATTACAGAGTGGCTGTTAAACATGCTCAAACCACAATGAAACATCATTTTCGTCCGGATTACACCTCTTATCATGTCATCAGCTACAACAATGACGGCACAGTGGAAAGTAAAGGTACTTATCAGGGCAAAAACGATGAATCAGCCTGGTCGCGCGGACAAGCTTGGGCTGTCTACGGCTATACTTCCTGCTATCGCGAAACAAAAGATGCGGCATTCCTTCAAGAAGCCACCAATATAGCTGACATGATTATGCAACGGGTAAAGACAGAAGACTGCATTCCCTATTGGGACTACGATGCACCGGCAGGAGAAGCCACCCCGAGAGATGCTTCGGCAGCAGCCATCACAGCTTCAGCCTTGTTTGAGCTCAGTACTTTTGTTCCGGATGGAAAGAAATATTTCAGCTATGCCGAAACTATTATAAAGAATCTCTCCAGCGACAAGTATCTGGCGGCGAAAGGCAACAATCAGGGATTCGTACTGATGCACTCCACCGGTTCGCTGCCTCATGGATCGGAAATAGATGTTCCGCTAAACTATGCGGATTACTATTATCTGGAGGCTTTACAGAAATATAAGGGATTAACTGAATAATCAGATTGTTTGACGGACGGAGGAAAAAACTATTCCACCAAGAAAAAGGAGGTTATGTCAAAACTAAGACATGCCCTCTTTTATTTTTTCATATAGCAAAGAGGATATTAATGAAAGATTAAATTAAGAAAGCAAATGCTTAACGTAAATTCTCCCGTATGTAATCTTCTGTTGTATAGTCAGTCTTATACGGTGCCCTGCCGGGATTATTTTCCACGACAGTAATACAAGCTTTCTGCTTACGCATTACCAAACGATCCAAAAAGCTCAGGACATCATAATGATTGTGCCTCATCGGCACATTCGACATTTCATGGTCCGCCCCTTCAACCATATAGAAATAATGCGGTACTTCCTTCTCCTTCAATTCTGCACAGATAACGTTTGAGCCCCAAAGTCCCATATCGCCCAACATTGCTTTATTAAAAGGAACTATACGGTCGGCATTGCCATGAAAAAGCATCATTGGGCAAGGTTTATTTTTCCACTGCGGGGCGCCTTTAGAACAAATAGCTCCGGCAAACGAAACTATCCCTGCATAGTTAAAACCTTTCAGAAGTTCATGGTTGCAAAGTTCATATTCTGCCTGCAAAACGGTTACCGCACCTGCACTTGAGCCGCAAGCTATGATTTGAGCCGGATTTATCCGCCAATCGTCACTGTTCCGGATAATAAACCCCGTAGCGTCCAGGAAATCTTCCACTGCCATAGTTATGGCTTGTTGCAAGGCAGATGAAAAGTCGGCAAGGGTTGCCATCTTCGAACCGTCAATGCCTTTTAAACCCGTACGATAATCTGTAGAAACTACCGTATAGCCATTCTGTACCAAAGTTTGAAAAAAAGGAATAAAAACAGGATTATCCCTCTCTCCGCCTTTAAAGCCTCCACCGAAAGCAAAAAGTACAACCGGTTTCCGCACACTATCCGTGAGCGAATCGATTGCCGAATATTTATCAACCTTCAAAGTATCATTCCCTTTAACGGCAAAGACATAAGTTTGCTTCTCAATAGCTTGTGCATGCAAGGCAGTACGGATACTTACCAACACACACGTAATCAAAATATAAAATAGAAGTTTTTTCATTACTGATATTTATAGTTCATGTTACCAGCTATTCTTTACAGGTAGCATTCATTTTCGGGGAGTAAAGATACCAAAAAGAGAATAACGAAAGAAAATAATATTGTACTTTTGCAGAACTATTACTAATAAAAAAATATAATGGAAAAAGAATCATTCGATTATTCAAGAGTTCCCCACAACTTTGGTCTGTGCGCAACGGCAGATTGCCCTCATGCCGACACTTGTCTGCGCCGGATTGCATACACTTATGCTCCGGCAAGCATTACTTTTCCGCCTACACTGAATCCGAAAACGATTGAAGCCAGGACAGGGAAGTGCGAATATTACCGTTCCAACCAGAAAGTGCGCTATGCCAAGGGTTTTGTCCGCACCACGGAAGCACTGACTGTCAGCGCATCAGGAACATTCCGCTACGGGCTGATTGGCAGTTGGGGAATCAGAAAATATTATCAGAAACGAAAAGGAGAAACCTTATTGTCGCCTACCGAACAACAAAAAGTGATTGCACTGGCCAAGAAGTTGGGCCTGCAACAAGAAGAGTATTTCGATAGCTATGTAGAGGAATACAATTGGTAGCAAGACTGCTGCCGTCCGCCAAACAACGGATAGGCAAGCTCATCTTACAAACGAACAGCCGTGCTCTGGCAGGTGAATGAATTTCACCTTACGAGAACACGGCTGTTTCTTTTCATGGTAACTTGATTTACCCCAAATGGTAACTCCTTTTACACGCCGAGGTAAAGGTCGTTACATGTCTATTTGGTCGCCCATCACCTCGGTCAGTGCATCGGCTATCGCCATGCGGTC
>OHAQ01001620.1_pt1 | contig 17395 bp, 10 predicted proteins | sample 1577111 | NCBI WGS metagenome assembly OHAQ01 (sample SAMEA3541549, study PRJEB24748) | human gut metagenome | biome: human gut; feature: human-associated habitat; material: faeces | place: China | collected 2012 | reverse complement strand
ATCGGCTGAAAAACAGCCGATAAAATTGTCGTGGCGGAAAATAGAATAGTTACAGAAGTGTCAAATAATAATTTGAGACTCTTGTATGGGATTCTTTATTTTATTGTAAATCAAATGCTTGTATAAAAATCAGTCTTGAAGGATGAGGTGAGATTTATTCCATGTTACATTTGTTTTAGTTTTTTGGAATTGTAAATACATTTGCAGTGTCAAAAAACCAAAACAAGCTAATTTATGAAAGACCTGACGAACACATCCAATGAGCTAGTAGCACAGATTTTTGCGGACTACCATCAGTCGGTCTTCTTTTATATCTATAAGAAAATAGGAGAAAAAGAAGATGCGGAAGATTTGGTTCAGGACGCATATCTTCGCCTTTTGGAATACCGTACTATGCTTCGTCCCGATACCGTAAAATATTTCTTGTTTACGATTGTCCGTAATCTGGTATCCGATTATTTCCGTCATCTTTATAGAAAGCAGGAAGCTTCTGTTTACCTGGAAGAATGTGGTCAGGCCCAGCAGGCTGTGGCTGCAGATACCCGTGCCGTTGTACGCGACTTGCAGAAACAAGAACTGATGAGGGTGAAATGTCTTCCTTGCCAGCGTCGGAAAATTTATGTCATGAATCGTTTTGAGGGGAAAACATCGGCTGATATTGCTACCGAACTGAATCTTTCACAGCGTACGGTAGAGAATCATCTGTTCATCAGCCGCAAGGAAGTGCGCAACTATATGAAACAATGTATATAAAATATGAAAAGTAGTGAGATTGTTAATTTAAGGTTTAATCTTATGAAGAATGATTTTCTGAAGAATTCATCGCAGAGAGTCCTTTTCTCAGCCTTGATGGCATCGGCACTGGCAATTGGAAACCTTGCTCCCATGCATGCGGAGGTGGCTTCTGTTCAGTCGGTCATGCAATCGGTAAGTGTGAAAGGACAGGTGTTGGACGGTGACGGAATTCCTGTTATCGGTGCAAGTATTCTTGAAAAGGGTACTACAAATGGAGTAATTACAGATATTGATGGAAACTATTCGTTGAATGTGTCTTCCAAGAATGCAGTAATTGTGATTTCTTATATCGGTTATAAGACGGTGGAACTGAAAGCTTCCGATCCGGGCTTGGCAAATGTCGTGTTGAAAGAAGATACCGAAGTGCTGGAAGAAGTCGTAGTAGTGGGTTACGGTGCACAGAAGAAAGAAACGCTGACCGGTGCAGTCACTGTAGTAACCGACAAGATGATTCAAGGAAAAGGTTCTCTTTCATCTCCACTGCAAGCCATGCAGGGACAGGTGCCGGGTGTGACCATTACACGTAACTCATCGGCTCCGGGTGATGAAAGCTGGGGTATGAAACTTCGTGGTGCCGTATCGGCCAATGCTGCCGATCCGCTGATTGTCATTGATGGGGTGGCATACGAAGGAACAAACGCTCTTCGTAACATCAACCCTTCGGATATTGAGTCTATCAACTTCCTGAAAGATGCTTCGGCTGCCATCTATGGTTCGCGTGCAGCAGAAGGTGTGGTTTTGATTACGACGAAGCAGGCCAAGGAGGGCAAGACCCGCATTGAATACAGTGCATCGTACACTGCCAAGTTTGTGGGATTGCAGCCGGAACTGATGTCGATGAGTGAGTGGGCGAATGCGGTAATTCAGGCTCGTACGAATGATGGATATACCGATAGTGATACATGGATTCAGTACGCAAAACTGGCATTGCAGAATGAAGGAAAGTACATTGACCTGGAACATAGCACCAATCCTTTTACTTCTGCTTTTACGGATGTAATGGATTTTGTGTACATGGATACCAACTGGACAGATGTGTTGTTTGGTAATGCAGGTTCTACCCAGCATGATTTGTCTATCTCTGGAGGTACCGATAAAAATCTGTATCGTTTATCTGTAGGTTATTTGTATGATGGTAGTAACTTGAAATGGGGAAATAACGATAACCAGCGCTTCAATGTACGTTTAACAAATAAGATACAACTGACAAACTGGTTTAAGTTAGAGTCTGTAATTGCTTATAACCGTCAGGATCAGGTGACTCCTTCTCGCATTGAGCAGGCTTTGACGGGGTCTTATCCGCAGCCGGGACTTCCTGCATCTACGATTGACGGTAAGCCCTATTCTTGGGGAACCTGGTTGTCGCCTATCTGGTATGCAGAATTAGGAGGGGATAACCGCTTGAAAGTGTCTGAGGTAAATATCAGTGAGAAGTTTACTTTTAATCTGGCAAAGGGACTTGATCTGGTTGGTAATGTGGGATATAATACCTCTAATGCAAGTCGTGACATCAAACAGATGGCCATAACTTCTTACAATTATACGGGAACTAAAGTCAATACTGGACCTGCAGTTTCTAAACAAGAGGAATCATCGTATGAAAAGACTTCGTCTCGTCGTGATTTCTATTCTTTTACTGGTTATTTGAATTGCGAGAAGGATTTTGAAAGCGGGCACAATCTGAATGTCATGGTAGGTACTCAGTATGAATTAACGGAATATGACTATTTTGGTGCGAAGGTAAAAGACATTCAGAACTCTTTGGAAACGATTAATGGTGCCGGTACATTAAGTTTGACTGACCAGAAGGGAACCAAGTGGCACGAAGCGATTATGTCGTACTACTCTCGTCTGAATTACAATTATAAATCTAAATACCTGGCCGAAGTAAACTTCCGTTACGATGGTTCTTCCAAGTTTAAGGAAGGTCGCTGGGCACCGTTCTATGGTGTGTCTGCCGGATGGCGTATCTCTGAAGAGAATTTCATGGATGGTACAGACAGTTGGCTGGATGAACTGAAGTTCCGTCTTTCTTATGGTGTGGTAGGTAACCAGAGTGGCATCGACCGTTATGAAGGTTCGCAATATTATGATTTTAAATCACTGAATGGAGCCCTTTTGGGTACTGATAAAGCAACGACTATTGATACAAATGGAAAGATTGCTTCAACTTCACGTGAATGGGAACGCATTCAGAACTATAACGTAGGTCTTGATTTTCGTGTGTTGAACGGCCGGTTTTCGGGAACGATCGAAGGATATTTGAAGCGTAACAACAATATGTTGATTAATGTAACTTATCCGGGGGTATTAGGTGATAATGCCGGTTATTCAAACTCAGGTAAGTTTGAAGCAAAAGGTTTTGAAGCACAAGGCACCTGGTCGGATAAGATAGGAAAGGTGTCATATCATATCGGAGGAACTTTTTCTTACAACACGAACAAACTGATTGATATAGGTGGGGCTACAGTGCTGGCAAGCGGTTTTAAAGACAAACAGCAAGGCTATCCGTTGAACAGTATCTTTGGTCTGCGTTATATTGGAAAGATACAGAATGAGGAGCAACGTCAGAAATACCTGTACCGTTATCTGACAGGTAATACCATCGGGTTGACCAACGATATTCGTGTAGGTGACAATATGTTTGAAGATGTCAATAAAGATGGAAAACTGGATTACAATGATTATGTATATTTAGGTTCAGATGATCCGAAGATTTCTTTCTCTTTCAATGGAGGAATTGAATGGAATAACTTTGATTTGTCGGTCGTATTCCAGGGAGTAGCACAGCGTACTATTTTCCGTACAGGAAGTAATAATGGTAATGAAACGTGGCGTATCCCGATGAAAGCCACCTATCTGAATACTTCTAATCAGTCTGTAGGTAATACATGGACACCAGAAAATCCAAATGCGCATTATCCTACTTATTCAAATAATGAAACAATCAATGCCTACAACTATCAGGCATCTTCCTGGGCGGTAGAGAATGGAACGTATGTTCGTCTGAAGAACGTGACATTGGGATATACTTTCCCTCAGGAAATACTGGCCAAAACGAAGGTTATCAGCTCTGCCCGTTTATATGTAACCGGAGCCGACCTTTGGGAGTTCTCTAAAATCAATGATGGATGGGACCCTGAGGCCAGTAAGAATGTAAGTGGAACTGGACGTTATCCATTCGTACGTACAGTGACTTTTGGATTGAATGTAGCATTTTAATCAGTAAAAATTATGAAACTCTATAAGAAAATATTTTTAATTCTGGCAGTGGGTGCAAGTACTTCTTCTTGTCTTGATTTGGATTCGCAAGATCAGTTGTCAGACGGTAACATGTGGCAGTCTGCTTCCGACTTTGAGTATTTTGTGAATACCTTTTATGGCTGGACACGCGATTTCAAGACTGTCATCAGTGATGCTCCTCATTCAGACTGGCGTTCAGATTTGATGACTTCCAGTTCTATCAATGTCTATAGCCATGGTAACAACTCTATAGAAACATCAGACGCAAATTACACAGATGCTTACAAGCATATTCGTCGTACCAATTTGCTGTTGCAGAAAGCAGAAGGATATTCTGGATCTGAAACCATTGCGCAATATGTGGCTGAAGCCAAATTCTTTCGGGCTTATTGCTATTTCGATTTGCTGCAGCTTTACGGAGATGCGGTAATTACAAAAAGTCCGCTGGATATTGATTCTCCGGAATTGAATGCAAAAAGAAATGATCGTAGCGAGGTTGTCGATTTGATTATTACAGATTTGCAGGAAGCTATTCCAGATCTTCCCGAAACTGTAAGTTCTGAAGATGACGGACGATTGACCAAATGGGCTGCCAATGCTTTCCTTTCACGTGTAGCATTATACGAAGGTACCTGGCAGAAATTCCGTAACAATGCCGAACGCGCAAATTCGTTACTGGATATTGCTGCAAAGGCCGCAAAGGCAGTGATAGACAGTAAGAAATATCAACTTTTCAAACCGGCAGCTTTAGGTGAGTTCGCTTATAAATATTTGTTTACATTGGAAAATGTACAGTCAAATCCGGCTAACTTGACAAAAGCTGATAATAAGGAATACATTTTTTATCGTCGTCATGATGAAACATTGTCGCCTATTGGAACAAATGTTACACACGGATGCTTGAAAAATGTGCAATACATCAGCCGGAAGTTTGTAAATATGTATTTGACTCAGAACGGACTTCCTATTGAGCAAGACGTCTATGCAGCAGGAACAAATGAAAAAGGTTTTAAAGGTTATGCCACGATGACCTCAGAATTTGAAAATCGTGATAACCGTATGAAAAACAGTCTGCTACCCAATGGAACAAATTACTGGGACAATGAAGCGCAATCATGCCGTATAGACTGGAAAGGCATGAGTGGTGAAGATGCAAAAAATGCACAGGTATGCGATGTAAAGTCAGGTAGTGGGTACCAAAATCAGAAATGGGCTACAGAACGTCGCGTAGAAGATAACTATGAAGGATATGACTATCCTATTATCCGCTATGCAGAAGTGTTGCTGAATTATGCGGAAGCTGTTTTTGAACGGGATGGACAGATTTCAGATGAGGATTTGGATATTTCACTTAATTTGACTCGTCAGCGTGTAAATCCCGACATGCCTAAGTTGACAAATGATTTTGTACGTCAGCATGGTCTGGATATGCAGACAGAAATTCGTCGGGAACGTACTATCGAATTATATAATGAAGGCTTCCGTATTGATGATTTGAAACGTTGGAAAACAGCAGAGGTAGAAATGCCAAAAGATATATTAGGGGTGAAATATACAGGCACTGAATTTGAAAGTCAATGGGGGGATGTCGCTTCAATGTCGAAAGATGCTGACGGATGTTTGATAATGGAAAGCGGACGTACCTGGGCTACCAAAAATTATCTGTTACCAATACCGGCCGACCAGATACAGTTGAATCCGAATCTGGGACAGAATCCGGGATGGGAATAAATGTAAGATCTTAAACTGAGTATTTTATGAGAACTAATTATAGAACGTTGCTTTATAGTACTGCATTTTGCCTGATTGCAGGATTCTCATCTTGTTCGGATGAAACAGATTTAGGCGGCTCTTTGCAGGAAATACAGACTATATCTTCCATCACGTTAAATCAGACTGCTTATAATGCAGATGTCCAGAACCTTTATATGCTTCCAAACCAGGAGATACAGCTGAGTTGTACAGTTCTTCCAGAAGAGGCAAACGATAAGAGTGTGAAATGGACTTCTCAGAACGAAACTGTTGCTGTGGTTTCTGCAGATGGATATTTGGTCACTAAGAATGTTGGAACTACGGTAGTTCGTGTAACTCCGGGAATAGGATTTGGTCCTTCTGCCACTACACCAAGTTTTACAATTAATGTGGTCGACCATTTTAATTATATTGAGGAAATAACGCTGAAAAATACGGATATATTGGTTACGGAGGGAATTTCAGAGTCTGCTTCATACCAAGTAGAAGTAGATGCTCTTCCTGCTACAGCCACATTTAAGCGTTATAAATGGGAAAGTTTGAATCCGGAAATAGCTACGGTTGATGACTCAGGAGTGGTAACAGGAGTAAAAGCTGGTACTGCAACAATAAAGGTAACAGCTGATGATTTCAGTGCATCTCCAGTCTCAACGACTTTTACGGTGAAGATAAATCCGGTAATACAGATTGAAAATTTTGAATTTACAAATGAAGCGAAAGAATACTTGGGACAGCTGGGGTATGGAGAAGTATATGATTTGAAAAAGTCAGTAGCCTTGACACCTTCGAATGCCACAGTGGAATTGATTAGCTGGAGCAGCGATAACGCCAGTGTAGTTTCCGTAGATGAAGATGGAGTGCTTACAGTTCATTCCATGCTGAGTGGAAGCGCTACGATTACGGCTTCAACGGGCGAATTGACAAAAACAGTGTCAGTAAATGTGGCAGAAGGTCGTATCTGGTATTCTTTTGAGAATGGAATTGGAGACTGGAGCCTTGAGTCTGGAAATAATTCATCAGTTGTCAAGAGTGATGGGGAGAAGACTACCATCAAGATGGGTGGTTCTGATAAATATCGTGGTGATTTTGTATGGGTGCGTAATGGAGTATCTCAAACAAAAATAACCCCATCGGTATACCGTTATCTGGCAATGAAGATAAATGTGGCTTCGCCGTTAAGTATCGGCTCTAATGCTAACGGATGTATCAAGCTGGAATTATGGGATGATTCGGGTGATAAAGGTACCATTGGTAACAATTATACCGGTGCCGTTAACTCTGCAAACAATTCATTTGCAGTATTGAATGGTGGAAGTTTTCAGACAACTGCTCCTAATGTGATATATTGGGATTTACAGTCGAATTATGATAAACATACTCCGACAGACTGGAACCAGACATTTACATTGAACTGCCTGAAGTTTGTCATTGCAGACTATACAGCAACTGATAGTTATGATATTTACTGGGTTCGTTCTTTCAAGACGGTAGAAGAACTGGAAGCATTTGTCGCATCTGAAGATACTAATAAATAAACAAGGTGATGATTATGAAACAGATTTATACTTACATAGGAGCAGGGCTGGTAGCCCTCTCCTTCACTAACCTTATTGCATGCACCGAGATAGAGCATGGGGTGAATGATATTGATACTTGGGAGGAAGTAAAGGACTATACAGAAGCATTAAATCATCCTTGTATGCTTCATACTCAGGAGGATTTTGACTTTGTGAAAGGTAAACTTCAGGCTGGTCAGCAGCCGTGGGCTAATGCCTATACCCACTTGGAACAAAGTGAATATGCGTGTAATACGTGGGTAGCCACCCCTGTAGAGAAACTGGCACGTTTGGATCAGGCTAACTGGTCAGGTCCGGAACGGTGGGAGGAAAACGGTTTGTCAGAATATTATACCCCAGATGCTTGGACAAATTATACTCATCTGATGAAGGATGCGGCAGCAGCTTATCAATTGGCTATTCGCTGGAAGTTGTCGGATGATGATACATACGCAAAAGCTGGTATCGACATTTTGAATGCGTGGGCAAACAAGTGTACCGGATATATTGTGAATTCAAAAGGAGAATTTATAGACCCGAATCAGTATTTGATTGCTATCCAGATTTACCAGCTGGCTAATGCAGCTGAGATTCTTCGTGATTATGAGGGATGGAGCGAGGCTGATTTCACTGCCTATAAAAACTGGATGGTGGATGTTTTCTATCCGCAAGCTACTAATTTTCTGAATCTGCACAATGGTTTTACAGATTGCCCGCTTCATTATTGGCTGAACTGGGATTTGGCAGAAATGACAGCTGTCCTTTCTATTGGTATCCTCACTGACGATAACTTTAAAATCAATGAGGCAATTCAGTATTTTAAGTTTGGTGTAGGAGGTGGAAACATTATCAATGCAGTGCCTTTCATGCACCAGGATCCGGATAGTGGAGAAATGCTGGGACAGTGTATGGAGTCTGGGCGTGACCAGGGTCATGCTACCTTATGCGTCAGTTTGATGGGAGTGTTCTGTCAGATGGCAAAGAATGTAGGTGAGGATCTTTTTATTTTTGATGAAAACCGTGCACTGGCTATGTGTGAATACGTAGCAAAATATAATTATGGAGAGGTAGAAACTGGAAGTAATAATTCCGGGTGGAACATGAGTAACTTTAAGTTTGATGTGACTTCTGTACCTTATACAAATTATACGAACTGCACAGGTAACAGCTGGCCAAGTATGTCGTATGAGGAGCATCAGGCAGGTAATGAGACTCGTGGAACTGTACGTCCGGCATGGGAATTGGTTAGACGCCTTGCTTCAGATTACGGACAGACCAGCATTTACTCTGATATGTGGGTAAAGAAAATGCGTGAGAATACCGCACGTGGAAACAGTGACGGTGGTGCCGGCGATTACGGACCTAACAGTGGCGGTTTCGACCAGCTGGGATTCGGTACGCTGATGTTTGCAAAAGACTAATCTTTAAATATGAGAACTATGAGAATAAGTAATTTGTGGTGGGCTGTGCTTCCTTTTTGCCTCTTTGCTTGCAATAAGGATGAACAGCAGGAAGGAACAGACGGTACTCCGGTATCTTTTGTTACCACGATTTCTCCCTCAAGCCGTTTGACAGTCAATAATTCATGGGCTGGTCTTTCGGATGCAAAGGTGGGTGTGGAAATCAACGGTACGGTGAAGGAGTATACGGTGAATGAGAAAGGTGAACTGACTTCCGCCGCTCCTTTTTACTGGGAAGACCTTGGACAGACTGTCTCGGTCAATGCCTGGTATCCTTACAATGAGGGGAAGAAGCCGGAGGCAGTGGTAGTCGCTGCCGACCAAAGCGTAGCAGCGAATTATCTGGCCAGTGACTTACTGGAAGTGAACAATGCTTCGGTATCTGCAAGCGAGAACACGCTGACTTTCGTACACCGTACGGCGTGTGTGGAATGTGCCTTGCAGCTTAATCCGACAGAAGAGGGGACAATGAATGCGGCAACCATTACCTTGTGCAACTTGTCAGGGGTAGCCGAAGGCAATTCGGTGAAGACGACCGGTGATTATAAAGCGTTGGTGGCTCCTCAGACGCTGACTGCTGGAACCGTTTTCATGGAAGTAACCATGAGCGATGGAAGAAGTGACGAATATGTGCTTCCGGAGGATGTGGAACTGAAACAAGGATATATCTTCCCGGTGTCTGTAGAAGTAACTCCTGATGGACTGCAAGTGGACTTCGGAACTCCGATGAAGTGGGAAGGCGAGACCGTAGGAACCGATGGGGAAGCTCCGGAAGTGGGCCCTGATACGGATGGCGGCAGTTGGGATAACGGTGGAGAGAACTCTACGAATGGAGAAACTTCGTCGGTAGGACCAGGCACAAGTACGGATGGCTGGAATGGAACTGATGTTCCAACGGATGCTGGAACCAATGATGTAAATCCTGGGAATTCAATAGAGGATGGAAATGGAAAGTGGGAAGGAAGTACCACTCCTGTTGAAGCTGGGGAAAATAAACTGGAAAAATAAATAAAAACTTAAATAGAATTACGTTATGAAAACAAATTTGTGGAAACTTTCATGTATGGCTTTGGCCATGGCCGCAATCGTGACAGGTTGTAATCAAAATAATGAGTTGGGTACTCCGGCTCCGTCGAGTGAAGAAGATGTATTGAACGTTGTGGCTACGGCAAACGATTTCGTTTCATCAGATGCTACTTCACGTGTATCTGAAGCTGATTATACTACTACATTCGAAGAGGGTGATGCCATTGGTGTATTCGTGGTACGTGATGGGGAAGCTTTGATAAGCAATATGAAGATGACTTTGGGTGCAGATGGGACAACATGGGCAGGAGAGAGCGGTGCCAAACTGTATTACTATAAAGATGCAGATTATATTGCTTATTCTCCTTATACTGAAGGATTGTCTGTAACTTCAGAAGCTGAAATCATTGACTATTTCACTGAAAAACTGGATGGTACTAACGGACAGTCTACTTTGGCAGACTACCAGGCTGCCGATTTGATGACTGCTTCTGTAGCTGCTGCAAATGTTACTCGTGGGCAGAACATCACTTTCAGTTTTGCGCATAAGATGTCTATGATTGAAATTAAGGTGCCTATCCGTGCGTATACCACAACTGGAGGTTATGAATATTCTGCTCCGTTGGGATTAAAAGTAACAATGGCTGAAGAATCTGCTACAGGAGAAGAATTTTCTTTATGTACATTCGGCAAAGAAACAACTGGCGACGCAGGTAGTGAAGTAACAAAAGGTATTTACCGTTGTATCGTAGCTCCTTCTGATGCTGCATTGAATGTAGAAGGCGAATTCCAGGATGGTTCTGTTCCGGTGTATTTCCCTGCAGCAGGTGGAGCAACTCTGTCTGTGATTCCAGAAGCAGGAAAATATAAAGGGATTGATGTAAAATACACTTATGAATCTTATAATGCAGAACGTGATTTGGAAATTGGTGACTACTATTATGCGGATGGAAGTATTTGGCCGAATGATTTGGAAAATGCTCCTAAAACAGGATGTATAGGCATTATTTTCAGTACTACGGTAGCAGAACAATCTTTAATTGACTTAAAATATAACCATGGCTATGTTGTATCTATTGTAGGACAAGATGTAAATAGATTATATGATGGAAATGGAAAACGAAAATGGAATTTACAGGCTGGTTTAGTGAATTCAGCTGTAACAATAAGCGATAGTTTTGATGATAGAGATGCATATACTAAGTTTACAAAACTGCTTGAAAATAATATAGACGTAGCTTTAGATACAAAGAGTTTTGGGACGACAATAGAAACTTTAAAGTATGCTGCTCCTCAGAAATCAACAGGTTGGATGTTGCCGACAGTTGGATTGATTGTTGATATATTTAATAATTTGTCTACAGTTAAAAAGAATGGGACTGAATGGACTTTAAATAATTCGAATGCTGGAGCTGGTCAAGATTCTACTGATCAAGATCAGAAAGTAGAGATGATAAACCAGCTGAAAAGTTTATTTGACAATATTGGTGGTGGATTTGTTTGTGAAAATGCAGAAAAGGGTAAAAACCCTAATGTGTCAGAATGGTGGTGGAGTTCTACAGAAGAAGATGCTACAGATGCATATATTATAGAATTTAAAACGAATGGGCAAGCTAAAATATTGGATAGACAGAAAATCGGAGATAATGGTGTAATCCGCCCCGTATTCGCTTTCTAACAAATCACTAAGTTAACTTTTAAACTCCTTATAGGCAGTTGCGAAAGGAAATATCCCTATCGCAACTGCTTTTTTTATGTCTTTTATTAGCCCGTTGTTGAGTAAATGTGTGATATGATTCGTATTATTAAATAAACGACAAACAAAAAAGTATGAAAAGAAATATATGGATGATGATTGTTGGGCTGATAGGGTATGTAGGCCCCATGACAGCACAGTCGGTTTATCCCGGACTAAATCCGGAGAAATTTCAAGTGTCCCTGGCTGCTCCCATGGCAGCAGAATGTGTTGAATTGCAGGATGTACGCTTGCTTCCCAGTCGTTTCAAAGAAAATATGGAACGAGACTCAGTATGGATGGTTTCTATTGGCGTGAATCAACTGCTGCATAGTTTCCGTACTACGGCCGGTGTGTTTGCCGGGCGTGAAGGAGGATATATGACGGTGAAGAAATTGGGCGGCTGGGAGTCTCTTGATTGCGAGTTGCGTGGACATATTACGGGACATTTGTTATCGGCTTATTCCTTGGTGTATGTGGCTACAGGAAATGACATTTTTAAGTTGAAGGGGGATAGTCTGGTTAATGGACTGGCAGAAGTGCAGCAAACGTATAAGAACGGTTATTTGAGCGCTTTCTCGGAGGAGTTGATTAACCGGAATCTGCGGGGAACAAGTGTGTGGGCTCCCTGGTATACGCTACACAAGCTGTTTTCAGGGTTGATAGACCAGTATATCTATGCCGATAACCGTCAGGCGCTGGAGGTGGTAAAGCAGATGGGTGACTGGGCCTATACCAAGTTGAAACCTTTGGATGAGACCACCCGAAAGCGGATGATACGCAATGAATTTGGAGGAATCAATGAGTCATTTTATAATTTGTATGCCTTGACTGGAGATGAACGTTATCGCTGGTTAGCCGAGTTCTTTTATCATAATGAGGTGATTGACCCTTTGAAAGAGAAGCGTGACGATCTGGGGACGAAACATACCAATACCTTTATTCCGAAAGTTCTGGCTGAGGCTCGTAATTATGAGCTTTCAGCGAATGAGGACAGTCGGGAGTTAAGTGAATTTTTCTGGCATACGATGGTCGGACATCACACATTTGCACCGGGATGTAGCAGCGATAAGGAGCATTTCTTTGATACGAAGCAGTTCTCCAAACACCTGTCGGGTTATACGGGAGAGACGTGTTGTACGTATAACATGTTGAAGTTGAGCAAGCATTTGTTCTGCTGGAATGCCTCTCCGGAAGTGGCTGATTATTACGAACGTGCTTTATATAATCACATCTTGGGGCAGCAGGACCCCGAAACAGGGATGGTAGCCTATTTCTTACCTTTATTGTCGGGAGCACATAAAGTATACAGTACACCGGACAATTCATTCTGGTGTTGCGTAGGAAGCGGTTTTGAAAGCCATGCCAAGTATGCAGAAAGCATTTATTTTCATCACCAGGATAAACTGTTTGTCAATCTTTTCATCCCTTCGGTCTTGAACTGGCGGGAAAAGGGAATTACGCTTCGTCAGGAAACCAGGTTTCCAGAAGAAGAAACGACCCGATTGTATATTGGAGCAAAGCAGCCTGCGCGTGCGAAGATTTGTCTGCGTTATCCTTCATGGAGTGGAAAGGTGAAAGTGACGGTAAATGGGAAAAAGGTAAAAGTGACCGGTAAGCCAGGTACATATATCACACTGAACCGGGAATGGCGCCAGGGTGATTGTATAGAAGTGACGTATCCTATGTCTTTTTCTCTGGAACCGGCTCCTGATGATTCCAGTCGTGCTGCATTGTGTTACGGGCCTGTTGTCTTGGCGGGAGAACTGGGTACAGAAGGCATGCAGAAACCGGCTCCTTACTCAGACTCATCGAAATACAATGACTATTATACATACAACTATCATATACCGGAAGGGCTTCCTGTGAACTTGGTATTGGAGAAGTCAAATTGGGAAAATTCATTTAAACGGGTTGGAAAAGGTCTGACGTTCGAAACCCGGGATGGCAGAAGAATTTCTCCTTTATATGATATTCATCGTCAACGGTATGTGGTGTATTGGAAACTGATGTGGAAGAAATAAATTTATAGAGGTAAGTGAATGAATAGAATCAAGGTGTAACAAGATGAAACGTATTGTATTATTGGCAGGTGTCTTATGTAGTATGGGGATGGGATATGCCCAGAAACTGACACATCCGGATTTGCTTTACACTCCGGAGCGGATTGAGCAGGTAAAGCAACGAATCGGGCAGGATGAACAGATGACTTCTGCCTGGAAAGAGATAAAACAGACCGCAGAGAAAGAACTGAAAGGAAATAGTCTGAATAAAGCTGATTATCTTTCGCTTGCCTATCTGATGACAGACGAGAAGGTATATGCCGACAAGTTGAAGGCAATTCTTTTGAGGACTATAGAAGCTGAAACCTGGGGTAGCGCGGAAATGCTTGCCCGTAAACCGGCATGGCGAAGTGATTTGGGACTGGCTCATAAAGCGTATCTGTCGGCTATTGCGTATGATGCCGTGTACAATGACCTGTCGGCTTCGGAGCGAAAGAAGATAGCGAAAGGATTATACCGGCTGGGGGTGGAACCTTTGTTAGGTGACTGGCTGCTGGAACCAGTCCGAATACATTCGTTGAATTCTATGGGACATAACTGGTGGACGTCGTGTGTGTGCATGGGAGGGATTCTGGCTTTGAGCCTGCAAAATGAACTTCCGGAGGCAAAGGAAGGTGCACAGGCTGTTTACGATTACCTTCCGGAATGGTTTAACTTTGCGGGAGATGTGTTACAGCAGAAAGCGAAGACTTTTGATGAGGCTGGTGGCATGTATGAAAGCCTGAACTATGCCAATTTTGGTATACAGGAAGCCTTACAGTTCTATGTGGCGTGGACAAATGCGCATCCCGGTGCATCTTTGCCTGACATACCACAGCTGAAAAATCTTTCCAGCTTTTTTGCACATGTCTGCTATCCTCGTACGGGGATGTTATACAGCATCAACTTTGGTGACAGCCACAAAAATATCTCGGCAGAAAGCAGTCTGATGCTGCTGTATGCGTTAGGAGTGAAAGATAGGGATATGCTGTGGTACATGACTCAGGTGGAGCAGGGGCAGCACCGTGACGGCTACTTTCTGAATCGTCCGATGGGCTTTTTGTACACACCCGAATTAACCCGTGCGCCGGAGTTGCCAGATTTAAAACTCTCACAGTTATTTGCTGATTTTGGCTGGGCTACCATGCGTACATCGTGGAAGAAGGATGCCACAATGCTGGCCGTGAAAAGTGGGCATACATGGAATCATTCGCATGCCGATGCGAATTCGTTTATCTTATTTCATAAGGGAGTCGATATAATTAAAGATGCAGGGAATTGCTGGTATCCGAATCCGAATTATCGTAATTATTTCTTTCAGAGTCAGGCACACAATGTGGTGCTTTTCAACGGGCAGGGGCAGAGCTGTGAACAACAGTATCATGGCTCTACGTTAAGAGGCTATCTGTATCATTTGCTTGATGGAGGAAATATCCGCTATCTGCTGGCGAATGGGACTGGACCTGTGTCGGATAATTTTAGCCGTAATTTCCGTCACTTCCTCTGGATAGACAATGTGATTTACATGATTGACGACTTGAAGACCCATCGCAGCGGAGAGTTCGAGTGGCTGTGGCATCCGGGAGGTGAATGGAAAAAGAGCGGAGCCGACGTGACGATTACAAAAGATAGCTCTTCGGTGGTGCTACGACCCTTGTATCCTCGTTTGCTGGCTCTCTTAGATTTTGTGCATGATTATCCGGATGATTTGTATTGGGAGGAGATTACGGCACCTACGGAAGACCTGCAAGGAACAGAGAAGTATTACTCTTTTCATTTGCCGGGTGAATTCAAACAAGTAAAAGGACTTACTGCTATTATTTTAAAGGATAGTGTGACGCAGAAAGAACTGCCGATGATGGAGCGTCGGGAAGGGAAGGACTGGATTGGACTTCGAATAACATATAAGGGAAAAGTTACAGACCTTTATATTAATCAGCTTGCAGACGGACGTCTGATGCACAGTAACTCCTGGATTGAGGCTGACGGATGGTCGACAGATGCATATATGTTTGCCGTCTCTTATCCGGAAGGTATGGACCCGGCAGAAACGAAAGAGATTTTTATGGGTTACGGTAGTTCGCTTCGTCGAGGACAGACATCTTATTTCTCTTCTTTATCCAAGTTGTTTTATATTCGAAAGGACACAGGAAAGCAGGTGGATATCTGGATGGATGGACAACCGTATATGCATGCATGTATTCAAGTTGCAAAACGTCCAAAACAATTTATACTAAATGATAAAGTCATCTCGGTGAATTATAAAGACAACATGGCTATAGTGAGGCTGGACAGAGAATAAAGGCAATACAAATATTGAGAATATAGTATTAAGGTGAAGACCGGAAACAGAATCTATAAAAGGAGGCTGCTTTCCGGTCTTTTTTGTTTCTTACCTAAAAAATGCATTCTTTTTTTAGGTAAATCATTTTCTCCATACGTAACTATTTACAAAAGCGTAAATTTGAATATGAAAATAAAGAACTTGATTTTCCTTGCCGGAATGGCGGGCTTATGTGCTTGCGTGAAGGGGACTCATACACAGAAGGCGTATGACTTTGCTCCTTTGGACTCCATCATTTCCGGCTGGATGGACAAAGGATATTATCCGGGCGGGGCAGTCTGTGTGATGAAAGACGACTCCGTCCTTTTTCGGAAAGACTATGGCGGTTTTACGGACAGCACGCAGGTGTATGTGGCTTCGGCCGGCAAGTGGGTAGCAGCGGCAGTGGTGGCAGCCGTGGTCGATACGACGGCTTTGGACTGGGATGACCCGGTAGAGAAATGGCTGACTGAGTTTCGGGGAGATGCAAAGGGGAGCATTCCGTTGCGAAGGCTGCTTTCGCATACGTCGGGCATCCGGCCGTATCTTCCTGAACCCCGGGTTGACAATTACAATCACCTGGATTCGGCTGTGGCGGAGATTCTGCCGCTGGACACGGTCTTTACACCGGGCACACGCTTTGAGTATGGTGGACTGGCCATGCAGGTGGCCGGACGAATGGCAGAAGTGGCAGCCGGAAAAGAGTTTGAGACCTTGTTCCAGCAGCTGATTGCGGCTCCGTTGGGTATGCGGCATTCACACTTTACCCCAGTCAATACCGATGGGGGACATGCACCGATGCTGGGTGGCGGACTCTGCACGACACTGGCCGACTACATGCGTTTCCTGAAAATGATTTCGCACGAGGGAGTATATGAGGGCAAACGTATCTTGAAGGCGGAAACGGTGCGTGAGATGCAGGCCGACCAGGTAGGAAGCGCACAGGTGATGCCCGGAGAATATGTGGAACGGGCCCTTGGAAAGCATCATACGGGAATTTATGGGTTAGGAGAGTGGCGTGAATTACTGGACGAACAGACCGGAGAGGCGTATCAGATTAGTTCTCCCGGATGGGCAGGAGCTTATCCCTGGATAAACAAACGCGAGGGAGTGTGCGGCTTTTTTATCGCCCATGTGCAGGGAGGCTCCAGCAAGGAAGATGGCTTTTCGTCATTTTACGGCAGTCCGGTCCTGTCGCGTACGGTATCAGAAATTGTAGGAACGAATAATAAATGAAAGAAAGATGAAAAGAGGAGTGTGTATATTATGTATGGTAATGGCCTGGCTGCAGACGGTTTGTGCCGGAGAGTGGCAGTGGGTGGTTACATTGAAAGGTTTTGTATCGGACGAAACGAAAAAGGAACCGGAAGCCTTCTTGTGGGTTCCGGCACATTGCGAGCGACTGTCGGCCGTGATGTGGAGCCAGCAGAATATGACGGAAGAGATGTTGTTTGAGATGCCTT